>Ga0137409_10003636_pt1 | contig 16279 bp, 12 predicted proteins | sample CZODoug1_16funga_FD_122059 | JGI IMG/M metagenome (GOLD analysis project Ga0137409, IMG submission 122059) | Vadose zone soil fungal communities from Angelo Coast Range Reserve, California, USA - CZODoug1_16fungal (Hybrid Assembly) | ecosystem: Environmental > Terrestrial > Soil > Vadose zone... | reverse complement strand
GTTCTCCAGGATATAGCCGTAGTCGGCATAGCGCAGCGCGATGTTCGTGTTCTGCTCGGCGAGGAGAAAGCTCACCTTCTCCTTGCGGTTCAGCTCGCGCACGATCTCGAAGATCTCCTCGACCAGCTGCGGCGCGAGACCCATCGAAGGCTCGTCGAGCAGGATCATGCTGGGCCGCGCCATCAGCGCCCTGCCGATGGCCGTCATCTGCTGCTCGCCGCCGGAGGTGTAGCCCGACTGCGAGCTGCGCCGCTCCTTGAGGCGCGGGAAATACGCGTACACCTTCTCCAGGTCTTCCTTCACGCCCGTGCCGAGCGCGCCGCGCGTGTAGGCGCCGGTGAGCAGGTTTTCCTCCACCGTGAGGTGCTGGAAGCAGTGCCGGCCCTCCATCACCTGGCAGATGCCCCGCTTCACCAGCTCGGCAGGGTTGAGCTGGTCGATGCGGCTGTCGCGGTAGAGGATCTGGCCCTTGGTGACGTCGCCGCGCTCGGCGCGCAGCAGGTTGGAGATCGCCTTGAGGGTGGTGGTCTTGCCGGCGCCATTCGCGCCAAGCAGCGCAACTATTTGCCCATCCTGAACTTCGAGCGACACGCCCTTCAGCACGAGGATGACGTGATCGTAGATCACCTCGATATTGTGCACCGCGAGAATCGCAGCTTGGCTCATCAATAGAAAAGGCCGCCCGCAGGCGGCCTCTTGGCGACGGGCCCTATTTTTCCTTGGAGCAGTCGCGCGGGGTGATGCCCTTCTCCTTCGCGTACTGCGCGGCGTCCGCCTCGACCATGGTGCGCACCAGCTTGCGGTCGGGCTCCATCCAGTCGGTGATCACCTTCCACTTGGCGCCGTCCCATTGCTGGAACTTGACCAGGCCCGAGCCTTCGTGATCCAGGCACGACACCTTGAGCGGCAGCATGAGGCCCACGGCGCCGAGTTCCTTCAGGCGCTTGTCGTCGATGTTGAGGTTCTCGATACCCCAGCGCATCTGCTCGCCGGTGATCGGCTTGCCCTTGCCGTACTTGTTCTGCGCGAGACGGATCGCCTCGGTGGTGACGATGCCCGCGACCACGCCGCGCGTGTGGTAGATCGAGCCGAAGCGCGACTTGTCCTCGAACTCGCCCTTGCCCTTGCCGTAGACGAACTTCTGGATGTCCTTCATCACCGGGAAATCGGAGCCGGGCGAATTGAAGCCGGCCGAGATGTAGCCCTTGGCGGCGGTGCCCGCGGGCAATACGTCTTCCTCGGCGCCGGACCACCACACGCCGATCACCTTCTCGCGCGGGTAGCCGATCTTCGCGGCGGCTTTCAGCGCCGTCGGGTTCATCACGCCCCAGCCCCAGAGGATCACGTAGTCCGGCTTGATCTGCCGGATCTGCAGCCACTGCGACTGCTGCTCGTTGCCCGGGTGCGGCACGGCGATGGTGGTGAGCTCGTAGCCGTACTGCTTCGACATGTCGGTGAGGACCGGGATCGGCTCCTTGCCGTACGCCGAGTCGTGATAGACGAGCACGATCTTCTTGCCCTTGAGCTTGTCCATGCCGCCCGACTTCTCGCCCATGAACTTCACCATCACGGTCGCCTGCGACCAGTAGGTGGTGATGAGCGGGAAGACGTACGGGAAGACGCGCCCGTCGGCGGCCGAGGTGCGGCCGTAACCCATCGAGATGACGGGAATCTTGTCGGCGGTCGCCTTCTCGATCAGCGAGTAGGTGATGCCGGTGGACAGCGGGTGGATGACGGTCGCGCCGGTCGGCCCCTTCTTCTTCGAGCGCTCATAGCACTCGACGCCGCGGGCGTTGTTGTATTCCGTCTCGCACTTCTCCCACGTGAGCTTGACGCCGTTGATGCCGCCGTCGCGCTCATTGAGCATCGCCATGTAATCGATGATGCCGCCGCCGAATCCGGAGCCACCGGGGGCGTACGGCCCGACCCAGTAGAAGTTGGCGGGAACGAACTGCTCTTGCTGCGCGGCCGCCGCAGTAGCAGCGCCGGCCAGCGCCAGAGCCGCAAAAAGGGTTGCGGTCCGTTTCATGAAAGTCCTCCTCCTAAGAGTCTGTTCAGAATAGCGGAACGGCGAGTATAGCCATTCCTCCCTAGTGCGGGAAGGGCCAGAGCCTGAGTTTTTCCTTGGCGATCTGCCACATCCGGGCAAGGCCGTTGGGCTCGACGATGAGGAAGAAGATGATCAGCCCCCCGAAGATGATCGCCTCGGTATTCGACACCATGGCGTGGTTCATTTCGACGCCGAGCACGCTTTCCAGGCCTTTCGAGACGAAGTTGAGCAGGATCGGGAAGAGGGTGATGAACGCCGCGCCCAGGAACGAGCCGAGAATCGACCCCACCCCGCCGATGATGATCATGAACAGCACCCGGAAGCTGAGATCGAGGGTGAAGGCCTCGGGCTCGACCGTCCCCAGGTAGCAGAAGGCGTAGAGCGCGCCGGCGACGCCGCAGTAGAACGAGCTGATGGCGAACGCGAGCAGCTTGGTGCGCATCATCGGGATGCCGACCACCGCCGCGGCGACGTCCATGTCGCGCACCGCCATGAAGGCGCGCCCGGTCTCGCTGCGCATCAGATTCTTTGCCGCGAGTGCCATCGCGCCAACCACGCCGAGCGTCAGCAGATACTTGGACGCCGGCGAGACGAACTCGTAGCCGAGGATCACCATCCGCTGCGCGGTGATGACGCCGGACGAGCTGTGGTTGGAGAACCAGCCGACGCGGTTGATGAGCCACAGGATGAAGAACTGGCAGGCAAGCGTCGCCACCGCGAGGTACAGGCCCTTGATCCTCAAGCTCGGCAGGCCGAAGACGAAGCCGACCGCCGCGGCGGAGAGGCCGCCGATCGCGAAGGCGCCCAGCACGGGAATGTGCGGGATGCGAAGCATCGCGTTGTAGGCCATAAACGCCCCGACCGCCATGAACGCCGCCGTACCGAGCGAGAGCTGGCCGGCGTACCCGGTGAGGATGTTGAGCCCGAGCGCGGCGAGCGAAAGGATGAGAAAGGGGGTAATGATTGCCGACAGCCAGTACTGGTCGCCGAAGATCGGCACCGCCACGAAAGCCACCAGCAGCAGCGCGCTCATCGCGACGCGATCCTGCAGGATCGGAAAGATCTGCTGATCCTGACCGTAGGTGGATTTGAATTGCCCGGCTTCGCGGTAGAGCATGATCAGACCCGGTCGATGTGCTTCTCGCCGAACAGCCCTTCCGGCCGCACCAGCAGGAAGAGCAGCGCGACGACATAGGCGAACCAGGACTCGATGCCGCCGCCGACCATCGGCCCGATGTAGACCTCGGCGAGTTTCTCGCTGGCGCCGATGATCAGGCCGCCGACGATCGCACCGGCGATCGATTCGAAGCCGCCGAGGATCAGTACCGGCAGCGCTTTCAGCGCGGTGAAGGTCAGCGCGTACTGCACGCCGTTTCTCACGCCCCACATCATTCCGGCGACCAGCGCCACGCAGCCCGCCACCGCCCAGACGATGGTCCAGATGTGCTGCAGCGGAATGCCGACCGCGAGCGCGGCCTGGTGGTCGTCGGCCACGGCGCGCAGCGCGCGGCCGATGCGCGTCTTCTGGAACAGCACCGCCAGGATCGTCACCAGCATGCCGGCGATGAGCGCGGCGAAGAGATCGAACTGGCTGATGCTGATGTTCCACTTTTCCGACAGCCACTCGATCGGCACGTCGGGGATGCCGAGCTCGAGGCCGTGCGGCTGCGAGCCGAAGGCGAGCTGCGACAGGCCTTCGAGCACGAAGGTGAGGCCGATGGTCGCCATCAGCAGGGTGATCGGCGGCTGGTTGATGAGCGGTCGCAGCACGATGCGCTCGGTCAGCATGCCGAGCACCACCATCACCGCCAGCGTCACGGCGAGCGCCAGCCAGAAGTTCCAGCCGCGCTCGGTGAGCGAGACAAAGGTCAGCGCGGCGAAGAACACCATCGAGCCCTGGGCGAAGTTGAACACCCCGGAGGCCTTGTAGATCAGCACGAAGCCCAGTGCGACGAGCGCGTACATCACGCCCGCCAGCAGCCCGCCCGCGACGACTTCGAGGAAGAAGTTCATCTCGAGAGCCTTATCTAATGGGCAACGCCCAGATAGGCATCGATGACCTTCTGGTCGCCCTTGATCTGCTCGGGAACGCCGTCGGCGATCTTCCTGCCGTAATCGAGAACGACGACGCGGTCGGAGATGTCCATCACCACGCCCATGTCATGCTCGATCAGCACCAGCGTCGTGCCGAAGTGGTCGTTGACATCGAGGATGAAGCGGCACATGTCCTGCTTTTCCTCGAGGTTCATGCCCGCCATCGGCTCGTCGAGCAGAAGCAGCTCGGGCTCCGCGGCGAGCGCGCGGCCAAGCTCGACGCGCTTCTGCAGGCCGTAAGGCAGCCTTCCGACCGGCGTCCTGCGGATATGCTGGATCTCGAGGAAGTCGATGATTTCCTCGGCCGCGCGCCGATGCTCGAGCTCCTCGCGCTTCGCCGCGCCGACCCACAGCGCCTGCTGGAAGATGTTGCAGCGCATTTTGAGGTTGCGCCCGGTCATGATGTTGTCCAGCACCGTCATGCCCTTGAAGAGCGCGATGTTCTGGAAGGTGCGCGCGATGCCCAGAGCGGCGGCTTCGTGCGAGTCCATGTCGGCAAACTCTTTCTGCTTGAACCTGATCTTTCCCTTCTGCGGGTGATAGACGCCGTTCAGCACGTTGAGCATCGAGCTCTTGCCGGCGCCGTTCGGGCCGATGATGGCGCGCACTTCCTTGCTGCGCACGTCGAAGGACACCTCCTGCAGCGCCTTGACGCCGCCGAAGGAGAGCGAGACTCCCTCGACCGACAGCACCACCTCGCCCCGCGCGGCGCGCTCGCTCACGCGGCTTTCTTGGCGGCGGCGGGCGCGAAGGTCTTCGCGTCGCGAATCTTCAGGTCGGCGGAGAACGTGCCGCTGCGGCCGTCTTCGTACTTCACCTGCGCCTCGACGTGCACCGCGTCCTTGCCCGCGTACATCGCCGCGACCAGCGTGTCGAAGCGCTCGCCGATGAAGCGGCGCCGCACCTTGCGCGTGCGCGTCAGCTCGCCGTCGTCGGCGTCGAGCTCTTTGTGCAAGATCAGGAACCTTGTAATTTGCGAGTGGGCGATTTCCGGCTCGCTCGCGAGGTCGCTGTTGACCTGCTCGATGCAGCCCCGCACCAGGTCGTAGACCTCGTCGCGCGAGGCGAGGTCGGTGTAGCCGGAGTAAGGCATGTTGCGCTTCTCCGCCCAGTTGCTGACTGCGTCGGGATCCATATTGATGAACGCGCACACCGTGGCGCGATCGTGGCCGAAGCAGACCGCTTCCTTGATGTAGGGGAAGAATTTCAGCTTGTTCTCGAGGTATTTCGGCGCGAACAGCGTACCGTCCGAAAGCTTGCCGACGTCCTTGACGCGATCGATGATCTTGAGGTGGCCGTCCGGGTCGAAGTAGCCGGCGTCGCCGGTATGGAACCAGCCCTCGGCGTCCTTCGCCTCGCTCGTCGCCTGCGGGTTCTTGTAGTACTCCTTGAACAGTCCCGGCGAGCGGATCAGGAGCTCGCGCTCCGGCGTGAACTTCAGCTCCACGCCGGGTACCGGCGGTCCGGCGGTGTCCGCCTTCACCTGGCCGTCGGGCTGGATGCAGACGAAGACGCTGGTCTCCGTGGACCCATAGAGCTGCTTCAGATTGATGCCGATCGAGCGGTAGAACTTGAACAGGTCCGGCCCGATCGCCTCGCCCGCGGTATAGGCGACGCGCACGCGGCCCATGCCGAGCACATTGCGCAGCGGGCCGTAGATCAGAAGGTCGCCGAAGAAATACAGGAACCGGTCGAGCATCGATACCGGCCGGCCGTCGAGAATCGCGCCGCCGGCGCGGCCGGCCACCGCCATGAAGCGGCGGTAGAGCCAGCGTTTGATGCTGCTCGCGTCCTCCATGCGGATCGAGACCTGGGTGAGCAGCGCCTCGAGCACGCGCGGCGGCGCGAAGTAGTAGGTCGGTCCGATCTCGCGCATGTCGGTCATCACCGTCTCGGGCGCCTCGGGGCAGCAGATGCAATAGCCGGTGACGAGCGGCTGCGCGAGCGAGAAGATGAACTGGCCGACCCAGGCCGGCGGCAAGTAGGCGAGAACCACGTCGCTGTCGCCCAGCTTCTCCAGCTCGGCGGCCACCTTGGCGCGGTCGATCAGCGCATGGTGGGTAAGCGCCACGCCCTTGGGCGTCGCGGTCGTTCCCGAAGTGAAAAGCATCGCCGCAGTGTCGCTGCCGCGCCCCTTGGCGATTTCGGCCTCGAGGAAAGCGGGGTCGCGCTTTAGCGCCTCGGCGCCTTTCGCCAGCAGGTCGTCGTAGCTGGCGAGCTCGCTCTGACGGTAGTGACGCAGGCCGCGCGGATCGTCGTAGACGATGCGCTTCAGCGTCGGGCACTGCGGCATGATCTCGAGCAGCTTGTCGACCTGCTCCTGGTCTTCGGCGAAAGCGAAGCGGATCTCGGCGTTCTGAATAGGGAAAGCCATCTCAGCGGCCACCGCATCCTGGTATAGGGGCACCGGGATGCCGCCGAGGCATTGCACCGCGTACATCATCGCGTAGAGGCGCGGCCGGTTGTCGCTCACCAGCGCGAAGTGCTCGCCGCGCCTCAGCTCCGCGCCGGCGAGGCCGAAGGCGAGCGCGCGCACTTCCTCCGCGAACTCGAGCCAAGTCCGGGTCTGCCAGATGCCGAGATCCTTCTCGCGGATCGCGGGCCGCGAAGGGCGCGCGTGCGCGTGGTGCAGCAGCAGCTTCGGAAACGTATCCAGCTTTCCGATATCCAGTGCCATCGAGGCCTCCTCTTCCTGCGATAAGCCGGCGGATTCTTGCACGAATTCCGCTAAAGTACGGCCGATGAAAGGCAAAGAACATTGGATCAGGAAGAAGGGCGACATCAAGCTCTTCCTCTGGCAGAAACCCGCCGTCGGTGCACCGAAAGGGACCATCCTTTTTGTGCACGGCTCATCGATGGCCTCGCAACCCACCTTCGACTTGCAGGTTCCCGGACGGCCGCATTCTTCGGCGATGGAGTGGTTCGCCGAGAAAGGCTACGAGACGTGGACGATGGACAACGAGGGCTATGGGCGCTCGGACAAATCGCGGCCGATCAACTTCGATATCGCCAACGGCGCGGATGACATCGAGGCCGCGACCCAGCACATCGGCAAGAGGGTCCTGATCTACGGCATCTCGTCGGGAGCTCTGAAGGCGGCGCTATTCACCCAGCGCCACCCGGAGCGGGTCGCGCGCCTCGCCCTCGACGCGTTCGTCTGGACCGGCGAGGGCAGCCCGACGCTCGCCGAGCGCAAGAAGCGCCTGCCCGAGTTCCAGGCGAAGAACCGCCGGCCGATCGACCGCGCCTTCGTGCACAGCATCTTCAACCGCGACCATCCCGGCACCGCCGACAAGGCCACCATCGAGGCGTTTGCCGACGCGATCCTCGCGCTCGACGACTCGGTGCCGACCGGCACGTACGTGGACATGTGCTCGAAGCTGCCGCTGGTCGACCCGGCGAAGATCAGCGTGCCGACCATGGTCATGCGCGGCGAGCACGACGGCATCGCCTCGGTCGATGATCTGCTGAAGTTCTTCCACCTCCTGCCGCATCCCGACAAGCAGTTCACGGTGATGGCCGGGATCTCGCACGCGAGCTTCCAGCAGAAGAATTACCTGATGGTCTATCACATCCTGCACGCCTTCTTCAGCCAACCCGAACCGGTCTACCGCGGATGAAACACCTCGCCCTGCTGCTCGTCTCGTCGCTCTTCATCTCCCACGCGTCGGCGCAGTGGCAGCCGTCGCGGCCCGTGCGCCTGGTGGTGCCGCTCTCGCCGGGCGGCTTTGCGGACACGCCGGCGCGCATGCTGGCGCCACGCTTATCGGAGCAGCTCGGCAAGCAGGTCTTCGTCGAGAACCGGCCAGGCGCCGGCGGTACGATCGGCGCCGATTTTGTGGCGAAGTCGGCGCCCGACGGCTACACGCTCGTGATCACGGGCAGCACGCACCTCATCACCGGCCACGTCTACAAGAAGCTGCCCTACGACTCGATCAACGACTTCACGCATATCAGCATGATCGCCTCGGGTCCCTACGTGCTGGTCGTGAACCCGCAGAAAACGGCCGTCGGCTCGGTGCGCGACCTGATCGCCATGGCCAAGGCGCAGCCGGGCAGGATCGACTTCGCGAGCTCGGGAAACGGCAGCTCCCAGCACCTCATGGGCGCGCTGTTCAACTCGCTGGCGAAAGTGGAGTTGAACCACGTGCCGTACAAGGGCAGCGGTCCGGCGATGCAGGATCTGCTCGCCGCCCAGGTCGGCGTCTCCTTCGCCGGCGTTCCCAACGTGCTCGGGCATGTGAAGGGCGGCCGGCTGAAGGCGCTCGGCGTCACGACCGCCAAGCGCTGGAGCGAGCTGCCGGACGTGCCGACGATCGCCGAAGCGGGAGTGCCCGGCTACGAAGCCATCCTGTGGCTCAGCATCTCGGGCCCGGCCGGGATGCCGGCGCCGATCGTGCAGCGGCTCTACACCGAGATCAGCAAGGCGCTGCAGGATCCGGAATTGAAGGCGAGCTTCCATACCGGCGGCGTCGAAGCGGTTTCGATGCCGCCCGACGAGCTCACCGCGTACATGCGGACCGAGTACGAGAAGTGGGGCAAGGTCGTGCGCGAGACCGGCGCGACAGTGAACTAGCTTCCGGGCAGGTCAGAAAACGATGTTCGGGCGGAACACGAGCGTCAGCGAGGTCTTGGCGAGCGGCGCGAGATCGCCGCTGTACTTGCTGGCCCGTTCGTAGATCACGCCGAAGTCGAACTCCCACGCGAATTTGCGCGATTCCACCGGGTACTTCTTGCCGAAGATCACCTCCTGGCGGACCAGCGCCAGGCCGTCGACCGCGAGCTCGGTGAGGAGGTCGACGCGGGAGTTGTCGAGCCAGGAGAGAAACGGGCTCTTGAAATCGAGGTTCGAGCGGCGCAGGCCGAGGTGCAGCGTGTCGGCGATGTCGCGGTTGCTGTTGTACCGGCCGCCGGCGCGCATGCTCCAGCTCAGCCTTTCCTGGTTGAAGACCCGCTCGCCCTTCAGCTTCCATTCGAGCTCGGCCCAGTTGTCGGCGATCAGCACGTTGCTTTTGATGTGCTTGGTGCCCGCCGAGACGAGATAGCCCAGGTAGCCCCGGTTGGTGCTGCGCTCGGTCTCTTCCGGGCGCGTGAACTTCATCTGGCTGCCGAAGAACGCCGACACCGCCCACGGTTCCTGGAAGCCCGCGGTGACCGCCTGGATAACGCTCGGCGCATTGTCGTAGAAGCTGGGGTGGTTCTTGCGCACCCAGACTCCAAGCATGGGCATCGGGTACACGCTCGCCTCGAACGCGACAACGTTCGGCCGCAACGAGCGCTCCAGCAGTTGCTTGTAGACGTCCGCCTCCTCGAGCCGGCCGCCGTCCGGAAAGGGATCGTCCGAGATCGGCACATATAAGCCGATGCTCGAGTAATACGCGCCCAACTCGGTAACGACTTCCGGCTTCGGACGCTCCTGGGCATGCGCCGTGACGGCGATCAGCAGGAAAAGGAATGCGCAGCGCATTCCTCTAGATATCACATGCTGCGGCGGTACTGGCCCCCGACTTCGAACAGCGCGTGGGTGATCTGCCCGAGCGAGCAGACGCGGACTGCATCCATCAGCACGGCGAAGACGTTTTCGTCCTTCATCACCGCCTGTTGCAGGCGCTGCAGCGTCGCAGCGGACTGCTTGTCATTTCTTGTCTGGAACTCGCGCAGGCGCTTCAGCTGCGATTTCTTCTCGTCCTCGGTGGAGCGGATCAGCTCCGGCTTCTGCGGCACCGGCTCGGCGTGCGTATTGCGGAAGGTGTTGACGCCGACGATCGGGTAGGAGCCGTCGTGCTTGCGGTGCTCGTAGAGCAGCGACTCTTCCTGGATCCTGCCTCGCTGGTATCCCGTCTCCATCGCGCCGAGCACGCCGCCGCGGCTCGAGATCGCCTCGAACTCCTTCAGCACCGCTTCCTCGACCAGGTCGGTGAGCGCGTCGATCGCGAAGCTGCCCTGGTTCGGGTTTTCGTTCTTGCCCAGTCCCCATTCCTTGTTGATGATCAGCTGGATCGCCATCGCCCGGCGCACCGACTCCTCGGTCGGGGTGGTGATCGCCTCGTCATAGGCGTTGGTGTGCAGCGAGTTGGTGTTGTCGTAGGTCGAGATCAGCGCCTGCAGCGTGGTGCGGATGTCGTTGAACGCGATCTCCTGCGCGTGCAGCGAGCGCCCCGAGGTCTGCGAGTGGAACTTGAGCTTCTGGCTGCGCTCGTTCGCGCCGTAGCGCTTCTTCATCGCCACCGCCCAGATGCGCCGCGCCACGCGGCCGAGCACCGCGTACTCGGGATCCATGCCGTAGGAGAAGAAGAACGAGAGGTTGGGCGCGAAGTCGTCGATCTTCATGCCGCGCGCCAGGTACGCCTCGACGAAGGTAAAGCCGTTGGCGAGCGTGAACGCGAGCTGCGAGATCGGGTTCGCCCCGGCCTCGGCGATGTGGTAACCCGAGATCGAGACCGAGTAGAAGTTCCTCACCTTGTTGGCGATGAAGTACTCCTGGATGTCGCCCATCACCTTGAGCGAGAACTCGGTGGAGAAGATGCAGGTGTTCTGTCCCTGGTCTTCCTTGAGGATGTCGGCCTGCACCGTGCCGCGCACTGCCGACAGGGTCTTCGCTCTGATTTCCTGGAGCTCCTTGTCCGTCGGTTTCCGGCCGAGCTTCTCCACCTGCTGATCGATGGCCGTGTTGAAGAACATCGCCAGGATGGTCGGCGCCGGGCCGTTGATGGTCATCGACACCGAAGTTGCCGGGTCGCAGAGGTCGAAGCCGGCGTAGAGCGCCTTCATGTCGTCCAGCGTGGCGATCGAGACACCGGAGTTGCCCACCTTGCCGTAGATGTCGGGGCGCTCGTCGGGATCGAAGCCGTAGAGCGTCACCGAGTCGAACGCGGTCGACAGGCGCTTCGCCGGCAGCTCCTTGGAGAGCAGGTGGAAGCGCTTGTTGGTGCGGAACGGATCGCCCTCGCCTGCGAACATCCGCGTCGGGTCCTCGTTCTCGCGCTTGAAGTGGAACACGCCGGCCGTGAACGGGAATTCGCCCGGCAGGTTCTCGCGCAGGCGCCAGCGCAGCAATTCGCCGTGGTCCTCGAACTTCGGCAGCGCCACTTTCGGCACGTGAGTGCCCGAGAGCGAGGTGGACGTGAGCGCGGTGCGAAGCTCCTTGTCCCGCACTTTCACCACCTGCTCGTCGCCGGAATACGCGGCCACGACGTCGCTCCAGGAATCGAGCAGCCGCTGTGACTCCCCTTCGAGGGGTCGCTGCTCGAGCGCCTTGGCGATATCGGGAACATCCTTGGTGAGCATCTTCTGGGCCGCCATGAGCTGCTGGCGCTCACGCGCCACCCGGGCCTGCTTCGCTGAATACTCGTGGTAGCCGCGCACGCCCTCCGCGATCTCGGCGAGGTAGCGCTGGCGCGGCGGCGGAATGACGACATGCACCGCCGAGGAGGTCTTGCTCTCGGGACGCGGCAGCTTGCCGCCCTTCAAGCCCAGCTTCTCCGCCACCGCGTGGTAGAGCGCGGTCACCCCGTCGTCGTTGAAGCGCGCGGCGATGGTGCCGAACACCGGCATGTCCTCGGCCGGGGTGCGGAACGCCTCGCGGTTGCGCTGCAGCTGCTTGCGCACGTCGCGCAGCGCGTCCTCGGCGCCCCGCCGGTCGAACTTGTTGATGGCGACGAAATCGGCGAAGTCGAGCATGTCGATCTTCTCGAGCTGGCTCGCGGCGCCGAATTCCGGCGTCATGACGTACAGCGACGCGTCGACGTGCGGCACGATCGCCGCATCGCCCTGGCCGATGCCCGCGGTCTCGACCATGACGAGGTCATGGCCCGCGGCCTTGCACGCGGCGATAGCGTCGCCGAGCGCCGCCGAGATCTCCTTGCCGGTATCGCGGGTCGCGAGCGAGCGCATGAAGGTGGCGGGTCCGTGGATCGCGTTCATCCGGATGCGGTCGCCGAGCAGCGCGCCGCCGGTCTTGCGCCGGGTCGGGTCGACCGAGAGCACCGCGATCTTCAGCTTGTCGCCGCGGTCGAGCCGGAAGCGGCGCACCAGCTCGTCGGTGAGCGAGCTCTTGCCCGCGCCGCCGGTGCCGGTGATGCCGAGCACAGGAACGGTCTTGTCTTTCGCTTTTTCATGGATCTCCTTCGGATCCAGGACCTTCAATTCCAGCGCGGTGATCGTCTGCGCCAGCGTCAGAGGATCCTTGCGAGAAGGATCGCGCGTTTGATCAAAGTCGCAGCGCGCGAGCATGTCGTTGATCATGCCCTGCAGGCCCATGCGCTGGCCGTCCTCGGGCGAGTAGATGCGCGTCACGCCGTATTCCTGCAGCTCGCGGACCTCCTCGGCGACGATCACGCCGCCGCCACCGCCGAACAGCTTGATGTGCCCGCCGCCGCGTTGCTTGAGGAGGTCGAGCATGTACTTGAAGAACTCGACGTGCCCGCCCTGGTAGGAGGAGACGGCGATGCCCTGCACGTCTTCCTGCAGCGCCGCGGTGACGATCTCGTCGACCGAGCGGTTGTGTCCGAGGTGGATCACTTCGGCGCCTGAGGCCTGCAGGATGCGCCGCATGATGTTGATCGACGCGTCGTGGCCGTCGAACAGGCTCGCCGCGGTGACGAAGCGGATCTTGTGCTTCGCCTTGTAGGTGAGCTTTCCCGAGTCGGAGAGATCAGTCATTTTGGAGACCAAGAAGCCGGTCCTACGGCCGGCCGACCCGCTAGCCTAGTTGACGTTTACGTCAACGTCAACTTGGCTAGTCCCGGTACGACGGGTCGCGCGCATCGACCATGCGCTGCATGGCGGCGAAGACGTCCTCGCAGGTGCGTTTCTCGCCCTGCCCCGACTCGCGCACCGACTGCGCGATCGCGGCGGGCGTCACCGGGTAGAGCGCTCCTGCAGAGGCCGCGGCGATCTGCACGTCGCAGGCGCGCTGCAGCGTCCAGAGCGTGAGGAAGGCCTGGGCTACGTCGCGTCCCCAAGCGAGCAGGCCGTGGTTGCGCAGGATCACGGCGCGCTTGTCGCCGATGTCGCGCACGAGGCGCTCCTTCTCCCCCGGTTCGACCGAGATGCCCTCGAAGTCGTGGTACGCGACCTGGCCCTGCAGCATCGCGCCGTAGAAGTTGTGCGGCGACAGGCCGTCCTTCAGGCAGGCGACCGCCATGCCGGTCGTCGTATGGGTGTGCATGACGCAGTGCGCCTCGTCCTGCGACTCGTGCAGCGCGGAATGAATCACGTAGCCGGCGCGATTCACCGGCCATTTGGAGTCGCGCAGCGAGTTGCCCTCCAGGTCGATGAGCAGCAGGCTCGACGCCGTGATCTCGCTGTAGTGAAGGCCGAACGGATTGATGAGGAAGCGGTGCTCGGGCCCCGGCACGCGTAGCGTGATGTGGTTGAAGATCAGCTGGTCCCAGCCGAGCATGTCGAAGATGCGGTAGGCGGCGGCGAGCTCGACGCGCGCGTTGCGCTCCGCCTCGCTCATCGGCAGGTCCTTGATCGGGCGCGCCTTGGTTTGCAGGTAGATGCTCATGGAACTCTCCTGAGGGACCGTCCAGTCTAGCGCGGAAACCGTTTCCCGAAATCGCGCAGCACCTCCCTCGCGCAGTTGTGCCCGGGCGCCCCGGTCACGCCGCCGCCTGGATGCGCGCCAGAGCCGCACAGGTACAGCCCTCGAATGGGGGTGCGGTAGTCTGCATGGCCCAGTATGGGCCGCGCCGACCAGAGCTGGTCGAGCGAGAGCTGGCCGTGGAAGATGTCGCCGCCGACCAGGCCGAACTCGCGCTCGAGGTCCGCGGGCGACAGCGCGCTGTGACCGACCACGCTCGCCTTGAATCCCGGCGCGTGGGACTCGACGATATCGAAGATCCGCTCCACGGCTTCGCTTTTTCGCGACTTCCAGTCGGCCGCCGGGTCGAAGTGCTGGCAGAAGAGGCTCGCGACGTGCGCGCCCTTCGGCACGAGCGCCGGGTCGATGAGAGTCGGGTCGAGCGTGCTGGGGATCACCATCTCGACGATCGGCCGCCGCGCGATGCCTTCGGCGCGCGCGTCGAGGTAGGCGCGGTCCATGTAGTCGAGCGAAGGCGCCATGATGATGCCGGAGCCATGGTGCGGGCCGGGCTCGGGCAGTACCGAGAAGCGCGGCAGCGCGGAGAGCGCGACGTTCATGCGGAAAGTGCCCGAGCCGCACTTGTAGCGCTCGATGCGCTCGCGGAAGTCTCGCTCGAGGGTCGAGGCATCGACCAGCTTCAGGAACAGCAGTTTCGGGTTGACGTTCGCGATCACCGCACGCGCTTCGATCTCGTGTCCGCCGACAACGACTCTGCCATCGAGAATCTTTTCGACCGGGGCATTGCATTCGATCTCTGCCCCGAGACGGCGCGCTTCCGCGGCGAGCGCCTGCGTGATCGCACCCATGCCGCCGATGGCGTGACCCCAGATGCCGCGCTTGCCGTTCACCTCGCCGAAACAGTGGTGCAGCAGCACGTAGGCGGTGCCCGGGTGATACGGGCTCGCATACGCGCCAACCACCGCGTCGAAGGCGAAGACTGCCTTCACCGGATCAGACTCGAACCAGTCCCCAAGCCAGTCGGCGGCGCTGCGCGTGAAAAGCCCGAGCAGGTCGCGGCGTGCCTCCAAGTCGAGGCGTTTCAGTTTAATTCCGGAAGAAAACAGTCTGAGAAGGTCCCGCGGGCCGCCGCCGACATTGGGCGGCGTTTCGAGCGCCATGGCGCGTAACACGTCGGCGATGCGCTCGAGACTTTGCCAGTAGGCAGGCAGGCGCTTCGCGTCGCGCTGCGAGAACCGGGCGAACTCGCTCTGCGTCGTCTCCTGCCCGCCGCCGACCTTGAGATAGCCGTTATCGAGCGGCAGGAAATTCGACAGCGGCCGCTCGACGATTCTCAGTCCATGCTCGGCGAGCCGCAGGTCGCGGATCACTTTCGCCTGCAGCAGGCTCACCGTGTAGGCGGCGACCGAATTGCGGAACCCGGGATGAAACTCCTCGGTCACCGCGGCGCCGCCGACCACGGCACGGCGCTCGAGCACCTTCACCTTGAGCCCCGCCCGGGCGAGATAGCAGGCGCAGGTGAGGCCGTTGTGGCCGGCGCCGACGACGATCGCGTCGTACTTCACGAATCGATTCGCGCGCCGCTCGCCGGGTCGAAATGGTGCGCGCGCGACGGAGCGAAGCGCAGCGACAGCCTTCCCTCGCCGACTTTGCGCGACGCCGGCAGCCGCACCACGATCCGGCCGCCCTCGACGCTGCCGTGCACCAGGATGTCGGCGCCGAGCTGCTCGACGAGATTGACCTGCGCGGTCAGCATCGCCTCGCTCTCCGCGCAGGGCTCGAGGTCTTCGGGCCGCACCCCAAGCAGCTTGCCGTCCCTCGGCACCAGGTTCATCGGCGGCGAGCCGATGAAGCCGGCGACGAACGTCGTCGCCGGGCGCGCGTAGACCTCGAGCGGCGTGCCGATCTGCTCGGCGCGGCCGGCGTTCATGACGATCATGCGGTGCGCCAGGGTCATCGCCTCCACCTGATCATGAGTCACGTACAGGCTGGTGGTTCCCAGGCGCCGATGCAGCGCCTGCAGTTCGGCGCGCATCTGCACGCGCAGCTTGGCATCGAGGTTGGAGAGCGGCTCGTCGAACAGGAACACCGCCGGCTCGCGCACGATCGCTCGTCCCATCGCCACCCGCTGGCGCTGGCCGCCCGAGAGCTGGCCGGGCCGGCGGTCGAGGAATCTCTCCAGCTCGAGGATCTCGGCGGCGCGCTTCACGCGCGTGGCGATCTCGGTCGGATGAACCTTGGCGATGCGCAAGCCGTAGGACATGTTCTCGTACACCGACATGTGCGGATAGAGCGCGTAGTTCTGGAACACCATCGCGATGTCCCGGTCCTTGGGCTCGAGCTGGTTCACCACCCGGCCGCTGATCATGATCTCGCCCGAGGTGACCGCCTCGAGGCCGGCCACCATGCGCAGCAGTGTCGACTTGCCGCAGCCCGAGGGGCCGACGATCACCACGAACTCGCCGTCCTTCACCTCCATCGACACGCCGTGGATCACCTGCAGGCCGGCGTAGGTCTTCTTGACGTCGCGGAAGGACAGTTCGGCCATCGGGGTGTTTTCCTTATTTCTCCGTCTCCACCAGGCCCTT
>Ga0137409_10003635_pt1 | contig 16284 bp, 17 predicted proteins | sample CZODoug1_16funga_FD_122059 | JGI IMG/M metagenome (GOLD analysis project Ga0137409, IMG submission 122059) | Vadose zone soil fungal communities from Angelo Coast Range Reserve, California, USA - CZODoug1_16fungal (Hybrid Assembly) | ecosystem: Environmental > Terrestrial > Soil > Vadose zone... | reverse complement strand
ACTAGAAAGACAATACTCGTTCTAACGCGCATAACAATGACCCCCACTCGGCGTCCACCCGCTTCCTCAAACTGTCTCGCTGCACGAGTTATCCGTCAATTAGAAATATTGTGGCGGCTGCCGCCGGCGCGTTACACCGACTGGCCAAGAAAAGCTAGCGGAGGATGTCTTTAAGTCGGGCCGTTTGATCCTCATCGTGCCCGAGAGATTCGCAAGCTGGGCGGCAGGTGTTCTCGCGTGACCGGTCAGGGGCCTGCACTCTTCGACCCCATCAGGCAAAAAATTCCTAGGGCTAGTACCAAACCTGCCGTTCGTGCATCCTGGGCGAGTCTCCTTATCTCCCTGATTCTAAACGTTGTTACGCTGGAATACGAAAACTCCTACCGTTTTGGCTCAATTCGTGCCCTACCTAGGGCCCTGGTCCAAATCGAATTGGAGGAAACTCGATGCGATTTCGGACTTCACTGTGTCTAGCTACGCTGTTCCTTTTCTGCTTCACGATTGCGGCCTGGTCCACACCGTACCCCATCCTGGCGGCGGGCCATTCACTACCCACACCCGAAAACCAATCCTTGTCCGGACAAATCACCTCGGTAGGAGATGCAGAATTCTCCGTGCAGGTGACGAAAAACAAGGACATCAGCACCGTTCAATTCATGGTCGATGACAAAACGAAAGTCGAAGGCAAACTCGCGGTAGGCGCCCAAGCTACGGTAGAGTACCGTTCGAACGAAGGCAAGAACATCGCCGTTCACGTCATCGTGACTCCGACTTCGGGAATGAATTCGCATTAAACTAAAGAGACTGGCAACTGGAACGCGCCGGTCGCGGACCTTCCTTTGTTGGCTGCCCGCACCCAGCCCCTCGTGGCCGCTATCGGGACTACGGAGGGCGTCGGGCAACCGGCAAAGTTTCGCCCCTATATCGAAATGCGATATAAAATTCGCCGCGAAGACTGCTGCTCCGCAGATCCGGTCAGAAATAGATTTGGGTCCACTGGATTCGCCGCCGCAGGTCCATAATAGACGTTCATTCAGCCTGGAGGTGTCTCCATGCGAACCACACTGAAACTGGTCTTGCCGCTGGTAGTAAGCGTGGTTACCGTGTCGCTGCTCTACGCTGGATATCAAGTCCGGACGGAAAAACGCAATCTACGCAACGATCTCGTGCGGCGGTCCTCGGTCCTGGCGGAGAGCCTGCAGGAGGGCGTCGAGCCATTGCTCGACCGGGCATCCGGGAAGAACTTGCAACGACTCGTCGAGCGCTTCGGCGAGCGTGAACATTTGAAGGGCATCGCCGTATACGACGATTCAGGAGCCGCTCTGGCCATCACTCCGGGCCTGGCGCGGCGATTCCACGAAAGTCCAGAGGCAGCGACCCGAGCGGCGCGCGTAGACTCAGAAGTCAGCGATTTTATTGAAGCGGAGGGCGTGCCGATGCACATCTCCGCTTTGCCGCTTCACCGCAACGGGCAGACCGTCGGTGCTCTGGCCGTTTTCTATGACGCGAGTTATATAGGCACGCGCAATTCGTATGCCATGCGGGATGCGTTACTAAACGCTCTGTTCCAGACGCTTCTCATCACGCTCTTGGCGCTTGTCCTTGTGCGCTGGACTTTGACCGGGCCTCTGGCGCGAACCGCGAAATGGCTGCGCACGTTGCGGGCGGGCGCACCCCATGATCCAGGGGCGCTGCCGGAAGGTGAAATCTTTGACCAAATTCACAAGGAGGTCGCACACCTCGCACAAGACTTGAACAGAGCACGCGCCACCGCAGAAACGGAAGCACGACTCCGGGACTCGCAATCTTCGCTGTGGACCGCCGAGCGGCTCCGGGTCAGCTTGCAAAATAAACTCCATGATAAGCCGCTGTTCGTGGTTTCGAATCGCGAGCCATACATGCACGTCTTCAACGAAAAAGACAAATCGATCAACGTGATCGTTCCGGCGAGTGGCGTTGTCACGGCGCTGGAGCCCGTTCTGCGCGCCTGTAATGGCACCTGGATCGCCAACGGCTCCGGCAGCGCGGACCGCGAAGTTGTGGATGCAAAGGATCAGCTTCGTGTCCCGCCGGACCATCCAAGCTACACGCTGCGCCGCGTCTGGCTCAACGATGAAGAGGACAAGGGGTATTACGAAGGATTTTCGAACGAGGGACTCTGGCCGCTGTGCCACATCGCGCACACGCGTCCGATCTTCCGGCCAGAAGACTGGCTGCAGTACCAAAAAATCAACCGCCGTTTTGCGGATGCTGTTTTGGAGGAGATGGAGGGCATAGAGTCGCCGATACTTCTCGCCCAGGATTATCACCTTGCGTTGCTGCCGCGGATGGTGAAGGAAGCGCGTCCTGAGGCGCGTGTTGCGATTTTCTGGCACATCCCGTGGCCGAATCCGGAAGCTTTTGGAATCTGTCCGTGGCAGCGAGAGTTAGTCGATGGATTGCTGGGGGCCGACCTCATTGGATTTCACATTCAATCGCACTGCAACAACTTTCTGGAGACCGTGGACCGTGCCGTGGAAGCGCTGACGGAATGGGACCGTTTCGCCGTCAATCGCCGGGGCCACCTCACGCGCGTGCGGCCGTATCCAATCAGCGTGGCGTTTCCGGAAAATTCACCCGCTCTCAACGAATCGCGCAACGCGGGCGCGGAACGCGCGGCTTTGTGCGCCGAGCTCGGCATCGAGGCTTCGCTCCTTGGTGTCGGTGTCGATCGTGTGGATTACACCAAAGGCATCCTGGAACGCTTCCGCGCCATCGAGCGCTTTCTGGAATTGAATCCCGCGTTTCAGCAGCGTTTTACTTTCGTGCAAATTGGAGCGCCGAGCCGCACGGATATCGAGCGCTACAAGAATTTCCTCGCGGAAGTCAGCGCGGAGACCGAGCGCATCAACGCACACTTTCAAACGCCGCGATGGAAACCGATCGTGCTCCTCAAGAGGCATCATTCGCATGAAGAGATTGCGCGGTATTACCACGCGGCTTCCTTCTGCATGGTCACGTCACTGCACGACGGAATGAACCTGGTCGCCAAGGAATTCGTTGCCGCGCGCGACGACGAAAGGGGCGCGCTGATCCTCAGCACGTTCGCGGGGGCGGCTCACGAACTTTCCGATGCGCTGCTGGTGAACCCTTACGACGTTTCGCAGCTCGCGGACACCATCCATCGGGCGCTGGAAATGAGCGAAGAGGAACAGGCCGCGCGCATGCAGCGCATGCGCCATGACGTGCGTGAGCGCAACGTCTACCGCTGGGCCGCACACCTGCTTTCCGATCTCACCGAGATTCGCATCGAAATTCCGGAGCGCGCGGAGGCGCACGCGTGAACGCCGCCGAAACGCCGTTCGAATTTGTGACCGTCTCGTATCTCACGCGCATCGGCAACCAATCCGCGGGCACGCTCGCGGAATTGCTGACGGGCCTCGAGCATTGCAGCGACGCCTCCATTTTTCATCACACGTTTCAAACGCTGGGCAGCCATCACTTCCTCACCGAGGGATTTTCGAATGACTTCGCGCAGTGGGTGCTCGCGGACACCAACCGGAATGATCTTGCCGAACAACTCGCGGCGCTCGATATCCGTGACTACGTCTCCATCGCTGCGCTGCGCAGCGATCTCTCCCGCGTCGTAGGCGAGTATTGCGCCGCGTTTCCGCATCTCGCCACCCAAGCCGCGCTGGAGCGTTTCTATTTTTGCGAAAGCGTGGAAGTCACTGCGCCGCTTGGGCGCAGCGCGCGAACGCTCGACGAATTCCAGGACGCCATTGCACACCTCAGCCACGCCGGCTTTTACTTCCATTTCATCTCCTCGCGGCTGCGGCTCCAACTGCGGACGAACGATTTTTCGCACTGGCTTGCGAATAGCCTGGGGCTCGGAACTCTGGCGGACAGCGTCAATCACATTGACATCTACACCAACACGTTGGACAGCTCGCGCGCCAAGCTGCTGCGTCTTATTGACCGCGAGAGGAGGAAGGCATGAGCGAGACGCTGGCGCTAAACCGCATTCCACTGGATGACTATGCCGAACTGCTGGGCGCCGGAGAAATCGAGGAGCTGCGCGCGCTGGCCAAACCTTTGCACGGCCGCAGCATCGAGATGATCAACTCTACGGCCATCGGAGGCGGAGTAGCGGAGATTCTCAATCGCCTGGTGCCGCTTGCGGAAGAATTGGAACTCAACATCAAATGGGACGTGATGGCCGGCGGCGAGGATTTTTTTGATGTCACCAAGTCGTTCCACAATGCGCTGCACGGGGCGCCTTATCATGCAAGCCCAAGGGATTTCGAGATCTTTCTCGCGTACAACGAACGGAATCGCGCCACTCTTCCTCTCGACGCCGAATTCATGGTGATCCACGACCCGCAGCCGGCGGCTTTGATTGATGCACGCAAACCTGGAGCAAACCACTGGGTCTGGCGCTGCCACATCGATCTTTCACATCCGAACCGCGCGGTCTGGGATTTCCTCGAAAAATTCGTTTCCCGCTATGACGGGGCGATGTTTTCCTCGCCGGAATTTTCCCGCCAGCTTCCGATTCCGCAATATCTTTTTTATCCGGCCATCGATCCGCTTTCCGAGAAAAACCAGGAACTTCAACGGGACTTCATCGCTGAGGTTCTCGCACGCTACGGGATCGATCCCCAGCGTGCGATCCTCACGCAAATCTCGCGCTTCGACCGCCTGAAGGATCCCGTAGGTGTAATCCGCGCCTACCGCATCGTCAAGCGATACTTCGACTGCCAGCTCGTCCTCGCGGGCGGCAGTGCATCGGACGATCCCGAAGGCGCCGTGGTCCTGAAAGAAGTCCTCCGCGAAGCGAACAACGACCCGGACATCAAGATTCTCGAGCTTCCGGCTTGGGCGCCGCTGGAAGTCAATGCGCTGCAACGGGCTTCCACGGTTGTCATTCAAAAAAGCTTGCGCGAAGGCTTCGGCCTTACTGTTTCCGAGGCGCTGTGGAAGAAAAAACCTGTGGTGGCTTCGGCGGTGGGCGGCATTCCGATTCAGATCATTCACAAGCACACCGGCCTGCTCGCGCATTCCGTAGAAGGCACGGCGTACCAAATTCGATTCTTGCTCTCGCACCCGGAAATCGCGGCGAAGCTGGGCGAGCACGGCCATCACCACGTGAAGGAAAATTTCCTTATCACGCAGAAATTGAAACGTTATTTGACGCTTTTTCTGACGCTGGCCCGGGCCGCTTGAAGCCGCGCTAGACACTCTGGCAACTCTACATCGCGAAGGCTCATCCAAATCTACCAGGCAGAAGCTTACCCCTAGCCCGAAGCCAGCCCCTGTTTTCTGCATTTCCAAATTGTCTGTCCAAGGAGACCTCGAATGAAGCGTCTTGCACTTCTGTTATTTCTAGCAGGCTGGCTCGGGCCGTTAGCATCGGCCCAGGATCGCTTTCAAGTGGGCGCTTACGCCGATTACTTTCGCATCTCGCAGACAAATTCAAACATGGCCGGCTTGGGAGCACGCGTCGGGGTCAAAACGTTCTCCCACGTCATGCTGGAAGGCGAGATGAGTTATGACTTCAACCAGGTGTTCACCGAGGGGTTCACGAACCCGATTAGCGGCGCCATCATTTTCCAGAACAGTAATCTCAAAGTGCTGCATGGTCTCTTTGGCCCAAAGCTCATCGGAGGCCACGGTGCAATTCGTCCTTTCTTAACGTTAAAGGGAGGGATCATCAATTTCCGGCTGGATCCGAGGCCTGCGAGCTTTTCAGGATTCGTGAGTTCGGTGGATAACCTGCGAGCGAACAACGTGAGCGGCACGCTCTATCCGGGCGCGGGTTTGGAAGGGCACATCGGGCCCGTGGGCTTGCGCCTCGAAGCTGGCGATGAAATCTACTTTGCCAGCGGCACCCATCACAATCCGCGTGTAACTTTCGGCCCGTTCATCCGTTTCTAGGAGGAAGCCAGAAGGTTGAAGCTGAAAAAAATTGTCTCCGCTTGACAGAACGCGCCGCTTTTTCGCTTTTTGGAGGAGCGGGGCGTTTCATTTCGGTCGACCGCACGTCATTCGGCGTTGCTATCCGCGGCCTTGGCCTGAAAGTACGCGCACGGCCCCGTTAGCGGGCAAATCTCGCACTTGGGTGTCGACCGTTTGCAAATCTCTTGTCCATGTTTCTTAAGCAAGAGATAGGCGCGCTGCCGGGCCTCAAAGGTTTCATCCAACCCTGCGCTCAAGATTTCGCGTGCCACGCGGTAGTCCGCCGCATAGTTTTTCCCGGTCTCGCCAAACCAAAGCCGCATCGGTACGCCGACAAACGCGGACGGCACGGCTGCCACCGCCGCCAACTTCGAAAACAGCAGAATCTTGTCCGCGCCCGGCTCTCCAATCACGGGAAATTTCTGAAGCACGTTTTTCGCGCCGCGAATACCTTTACCGGGCTGTTTCTTCTCCTCCAGCATCCATTTGTTCAGCACGGCTTTCAGATCCCCTCCTAGATCGGCTTTCACCATCCGCGCAATATCCTTCAGCTTCTCCGCACGCAGTTCCGGAACGATCCCGCCGAACTGCATCAACTTTGTGAGCTTTGCTTTCGGCGCCGCGAGAAGGTTTTCCGGTTTCAGCCCCACTTCACGGTTGAGGAGCTCAAATCCTTTGGAACACGACACATCCGTCGCGGGATATCCGCAATTCACGTACACGATCATCTCGTATGGATCGGTTGGGCCCGCTGCCTTCTGCGGCCCATACAAATTCTCGAGAGTATCCAGAACTTCAAGCAGATTTGGTTTTGGGAGTGTCATCAAAGCCTGCTTCGCGCCACTCTAGGACGCATTTCCGTCGCGCGCAAGCTTGCACGTCCTTTTCTGAACATCCGTTTGCAGCCATCGAGTGCTAGCATCCCTATGCGCGCAGGGAGAGCGAAGCCATGAGATGGACACCCGGTAGCGAAAGCCAGGACGTTGAAGATCGCCGCGATGAATCCGGCGGCGGGGGAGGCGGCTTTCAATTTGGCGGCATGCATATCGGCATCGGCGGCGCCATCCTGCTCTTGATTCTCAGTTTTGTCTTCAAGACCAACTTCTTCGCTTTACTCAGCGGAGGCAGCTCCGTCTCGCCGGGCCCGGCCGCCGTCAGGAAACCTGATCCGGCGCGTGACGCCGCGGAGAAACCGCTGGTGCAATTTGTGTCCTTCGTGCTCGACGACGCGCAGAAAACCTGGACGGAGCTTCTGCCGCAACAAGCGGGAAGACCGTATCACCACGCGAAGCTGGTGCTCTTCCGGGATTCCATCCAATCGGGATGCGGCGGAGCGGAAGCCGCGACGGGCCCGTTTTATTGTCCGGGCGACGAGAGGGTTTACATTGATCTGGGTTTTTTTGACGAACTGAAGCGCCGTTTCGGGGCGCCCGGCGAATTCGCGCAAGCCTACGTGCTCGCGCACGAACTGGGCCACCACGTGCAAAATATTCTGGGCATCGAGCGCAAGCTGCGCCAGTTGCAGGAGCAAAATCCGCGAGCGCAGAAACCGCTATCCGTGAAGATGGAATTGCAAGCCGATTGCTTTGCCGGAATCTGGGCGCATACCACCCAACAACGCGGCTTGCTCGAACAGGGCGATGTCGAGTCCGCTCTTGGCGCGGCTTCCGCGGTGGGAGATGACCGGCTGCAGAAGATGGCCACCGGGCACGTCAATCCGGATTCCTTCACGCACGGCAGCTCCGAACAGCGCATGATGTGGTTTCGCAAAGGCCTCGATTCCGGCTCGATCGGTGCGTGCAACACCTTCACTCAATAAGAACTTCCACCGCTGCGCTCACGGTTTCCTTAGCTCGGGAGGATACGTATCGGACGCCGAAATTGAGCGTGCACTCTCGCGAGAGCGCTGAACAAATCTCGGGAGTTCTCCTGAAATCAATTCGAAGTGGCAGAGCGTTCGTGGGTGGCACCGCCGAAATGCTCGTGATGCTGGCGAAACAGAAATTGATCCGTCATTCCGGCGATGTAGTCGCAAACGATGACGTGCCGTGATTTCGCTCGCGCAAGCTCTTCATAGAAAGCGGGCATCGAACCTTGCGAGCCCAGGTAGTAGCGGAAAAGCTCTTCGAGACACCGCACGGAGCGATCGCGGTCCTCGCTGATGGCAGGGTGATCGTAAATATGGCTGAATAGAAAGCGCTTGAGCTGCGCATTGCGCGCGGTTGCCGCCTTGCTGAAACCGGCAAGACGCTTGGGAGCGCGCCGAATATCGTCCGTGGAGGAAGCGCCGGATGCAAGAACCCGCTGCTGGGTGGATTCGAGCAAGTCAGAAGCCAGAGAATCGAGGACGCGCTTGAGAGCCTCGTTGAATTTCAATTTTTCGCGCGCGCTTGCATGCGCGGCGTCCACCTGATCGTAGACCTCGCCAAAAAACGATACTTCTTTGCGCAGGGCCTGCACGTCGAGCAGCTCGGCTTCGAGAGCGTCGTCGAGATCGGCGGTGTTGTACGCAATTTCATCCACCCAGTCGATGAGCTGCGCTTCGAGCGGCGGGCGCAAATCAAGAAGATACTCGGCGAGCTGCGGAAACTCCGCGACGGAATAATCGCGCGAATGCTTGATGATGCCCTCGCGAACTTCAAACGTGAGATTCAAGCCGGGAAAATCGAGATAGCGCTGTTCGAATTGCTCGACGATGCGCAGCGCGTGCAGATTGTGATTGAAATGGCCGCCGTGCGCCTGCATCAATTCATTAAGCTTTCGTTCGCCGGCGTGACCGAGGGGAGGATGGCCGATGTCGTGGACGAGAGCGAGGGCTTCGGCAAGCTCGGTGTTCAGGCCCAGCGCGGAAGCGACGGTGCGCGCGATTTGCGCGACTTCGAGCGTGTGCGTCAGGCGGTTGCGGAAATGGTCGGAATAGCGCGTGGTGAAAACCTGCGTTTTGGCTTCGAGACGCCGGAAGGCTCGCGAGTGAATGATGCGGTCGCGATCGCGGGCGTAAACGCTGCGGTAGGGATGCTCAGGCTCCGGGTAGCGCCGCCCACGGGAATCTTCTGCGCGCATGGCCCAGGGAGCAGGCGTGAAAACACGTTCGATGGGCGGCTCCGTAAATTCCCGGCTGATCCGCGTGATGAATTATCCGCGGGTCGGATCAGGATTAAGAGTTGGGCGAAAGCGCGTCCAGGCCGCGATCCGCTGCTTCCGCGATCGCCGTATCCGGGAATTCTTTCTTAATCTGCTGGTAGACACTCGCTGCTTCTTGCGGCTTCGTCGTGCGAAGCACGCCCGCGAGTTCCAGCAGCACCAGCGGACGCGGCACGAGCACCGTCGGCTTGTCCGCCAGCGCGCGGAAGGTCTTGACAGCATCGTCGGGTTTGCCGGTGCGCGAATAAATAACCGCCGTCTGGTGCTGCGCCATAGCGGCGAGTTCTTTGTCGCTGCCGCCGCTGATTTTTTTCAACTCTTCGAGTGCCTGGTTGTGGCGCTCGAGGTCCTCGAGCGTGAGAGCGTAGTAATAGCGAGCGAGTTTCCCGGGATTGGTTTTGGGATATTTGTCCGCAACGCTCGCGAACTTCACCGAAGCATCCTGTGCGCGTGCCGCTTCGTTGGCATAGACGGGATCATTGGGCAGCGCGGGATCGGGAGCGACGCCTATCCGGCCCTGATAGGCCTTCATTGCACTGTCGAACGCGGCGGAGGCTTCCACAGTCTGGCGATCGATATAAAAGCGCCAGCCGCCATAGCCCAGCGCCACCAGCAACACAACAATCACCAAAATGAGCGTGAACTGCCCGTGGGAAATGACGGCTTCGGCGCCGTGCTCGATGGTTTCCTTGATTTTGTCCTGCTTCAGTTCTTTGCGCGAGATATGTTCCGGCACGCAGGCTCTCCTGATGGAGGTGGAATTCACAATCCTAACATAAGACCCGCCGCGATGCGGAATTGCCCTGGGAACTCACGGATTCGATCGCGGATTTACCTTTCCGCCCGAAACGCCGTCGGCGTTGTTTGAAGCTTTCTGGAAAGTGCTAGCTTTGTAACATGCAAACGGCGTGTACGCATTGCGGCGCGGAACATTCACTGAAGGAAACCGAATTGGGCGGCCATTCGAAAGTGCAATTTCGCTGCTCGAAATGCGGAAAGAGCACGGTCGTGCAACTGAAACGCCGCTCGGATGCCACGGTGGTCATGTCCCCTCTTCCTTCCTTTGCGCGAGCGGAGCCTGGAGGATTGAATCTGCAGTCGCAGCCTGCGGATCCCAGCCTGAAGCTCCCGGGAGCAGCCAACGTGATTCTGAGCGTTGTCTCTGGTCCGTCACAAGGCGCCAGCCACACGCTCACCAAGCCGCGAGTGGTGCTGGGGCGCGAGGGCGCGGACATTGCGGTGGAGGACCCGGAAATTTCTCGCCATCACTGCCTGCTCGAAGTACGCGATACCTACATCAATCTGAAAGACATGGATTCGACGAACGGAACGTTCTTCGATGAAGAGCGCGTTCGCGCGGCGATGCTGCTGGATGGCGCCGAGTTTCGAATCGGCGGAAGCATGATCCGCGTGAATTTCCAGCCGAAGTAGCGAACCTCTTTCAGCCCGCAAGAATTCATTCCGCCGGCACTCGGCTCCGCTGCTTTGTCTTTGTGAGATACTACCGCCGATTGCCATCTCATTCGGAGTCCGATGAACCTCCTTTCCACCTGCCTGATCACGCGCAATGAGGAACACAATTTGCCGCGTGTCCTGAATTCGGTCCAAGGTATCGCGGACGAAATTGTGGTCGTGGATTGCGGAAGCACGGACCGTACCTTGGAAATCGCGCGCGACCACGGCGCGAAGGTCATTACACGAGCGTGGACGAATTTTGCGGAACAAAAAAATGTCGCAGCGGCTGCAGCGAGCCACGACTGGATTTTGTCGCTGGATGCCGATGAGGAATTGAGCCCGGAACTGCGAGACGTTTTACTTGCGTGGAAAAAAAAGGAGCCGGAGTTTGCCGTGTACGAGTTCGCGCGGCGCACGTGGTATCTCGGCGCGTGGATCAATCACACGGGATGGTACCCCAATTTTCAACGGCGCCTCTTCCGGCGCGATGCAGCACAATTCTCCGGAATTATCCACGAAGGATTGCGTTTTCACGGAAAAGCCGGCCGGCTCCAAGGTGACTTGCTTCACTACACGGTCCGGTCCTTCGAGGAGCACGAGCAAAAGGTCGAACGATATACGACGCTCGCTGCGCAGCAATTGCTCGCAGGAGGAAAGCGAAGCTGGCGCGCCGCGATGTGGCTGGCGCCGCCCTGGAACTGGTTCAACAATTATGTCCTCCGTCTAGGCTTCCTCGACGGATCTCGCGGCTGGGTCATCTCGCGAATGGTCGCGCGCGGCACGTGGCTGAAATTCAAGAAACTTGGAAAACTCATCCAAGCTGAGCGAAGCGCTGGCGATGTGAAAGCGCCATGAGAGTGCTGTATGTGGACCTGGAGCACGAATGGCGCGGCGGGCAAGCCAGCCTTTGCTTACCGTGCGCGGGCTTCGCGAACGGGGACACGATGTTGAATTGTTGGCAGCGCAAGACGCGCCGCGACGCTAAGCCGGAACACAGAAAACATCGAAATGGCTCCATCTGTGGAGATCGCTTTCCTTGACGACTTCCCCCATGTAGTTCGCTTCGCTCGCGATTTTGTAAACCTTGTATCCATATCCCGCGATGAATTGATACAACATACGGCGCTGTTCCATATTGAGTTTCTTGAACATTTCCACTTTTAGAAACGGCTTGGCTTGGGATATCAGCTCCGATAGGGTAGTGAGAATAGCATAGTCTTGCCCCTCGGCGTCGATCTTGATATATCGAATCCTGGAAATGAGCTGCGCGTATTCCGCCCTCAAAAAAGTCTGTAAGTTTTTTCCCTGCACCGCCAGCTTGAAGGCGTGAGCGTGCCGCCACTTACTGAGCCCTTCAAAGCGCCCTCCATTGCAATATCCGGAATCCGAGTACTGAAATTCAAAGTCAGCGTCTTCAGGAGTGGCCGCAAACATCAGCGGGCAAATATTTGTCTTACCGGGATTGAGTTCAGCGTTTTTCTGGAGCACCTGGAAAACATATTTGTTAGGCTCAAGAGCAAATACACGGCCTGCTGTGCCGACAGCCAACGCGATCGGGAGAGTCGAATCTCCCGTATGAGCCCCGATGTCGATGGCCACGTCTCCGGGGCGCAAGAACCTGCGCAACTCATCCACCATTTCCTGCGTTACCTGTTTCTCGCGTTCACGCGGATGCAGCCACTGGGCGTACTCGACTCTCCCGTCCTTTTGCAGATCGAAGGCTCGAATCTCAAAACCAAAGGTTTTTACTCCCGGCTTCACACCAAATAGATAGAGTAATTCCTTGGCTTTCACTTCCGATTCCTCCTGCCGCCGTTGCGTCCTGCCCAGGACTTGCAATTCGAGATTCTTGAATGGCCACCAGTATACTCTGGTACGCGTTCGCACTGGCCGTTCCAATTGAAATCCGGCGATGAACTTGTGGCGAGACTTTTCTTGCCTGACGCCCGTTGGGAAATGGTTGTCCAGCCTCTGATGCCAGCCGCAGCGAGTTCGATTCCGCGATCTAGCTGGAACGCCGCCCCAAAAAGATGAAGCGCCTGGCATCTCTTCCCAGATCCGCCAAGCGCTTCAGTCCTTCTTGAAATTTTTGCACCAGTTTTCTGCTTTCTCTTGTTCCAGGCGTTTCCCTCCTATCCGCTCGCCGTTTTACGTCAAGCTATCTTGGGGATTGAACTACCCATCGCCCTTTTGGCTCGAGAAACTCCACCCCGATGGCAAAGCCTAGGCCTTGCAACGGTTGGCAGTAAGCTACTCGGGCCGAGGAGCGAAAGTCTCCGGTACGCGAGGCGAACGTCAATTTCTCGCCTTGTTCCCAGCGGCGCACACTCACCACTCGAGCGCCGCGCGCGCTCACGTTTTCCGTAAATGTCGATTCCGAGCCGGGCACCTGGCGATGCCCGTCGATGAATACGGGAATCTCCATCAGGATGCGGTTTTCAGCCCGGTGGAACGTAAATTTATTCCTAAGAGGCATGGCCGCTGCTCATCCTCACAGGCACGCGGCAATGCGCGTGAGATTTTGCACGCTGCTGCTTCCTCGCCGGTGTTTCATGGCATAGAGTGCGCGGTCCGCAGCGCCAAGAAGCTTTTCGGGCGTGTCGCCGTCGTCCGGATAAGCCGCCACGCCGGCGCTCACGGAGAGCGTGGGATGTTCCGGCTCGGCGGAGAGGCGTTCGCGGATCCGCGAAACGACGCGCGAGGCGATGTCCGGGCTCGCTTCGGGGAGCACGACGGCAAATTCGTCTCCGCCGTATCGCGCGGCGGTATCGATCGCACGAGAATGATTCCGCAGGATTTTTCCGATGCGCACCAGCGCGCGACTGCCGGTCAGATGGCCGTACTGATCGTTGATGGTCTTGAGTCCATCCATGTCCAGAAGCACGATGCTGAATGGGCGCTGCGTGCGGCGCGAGCGGTCCAACTCCGCTTCGATCACGCTGATCAGCCGCCGGTAATTGGCCAGCCCGGTCAGCGAGTCGCTCACCGCCATCGAGCGCACTTGTTCGAAGAGGCGCGCTTGCTCCAGCAACGCTCCGGATAGCACCACCACGTAGCTCGACGTCTTGCTCAGCTCCGCAAGGAAAAACGGGCCATCGAAAAGCTGGCGCGAGAAAGCTGCTGCGACATGGCAAATGACGTTTAGCGACGCGACGATAAAAAGCGAATAGTCGAAGAGCGTCGCCTCGCTCTTTTTTTCCCGATCATTCTTGAGTCGCAAGCGGAAACACACCGCGGCAACCATGAAAAGCGCGGCGGGCAGCAAGTCCCACGGACGCGACAGGATTCTTGCGGCATGGGCAATGGGGGCGGCCGGGGCCGCAAAAAACGCCGCGCTCGTCAGATAGGTCGCAAGCGCGACAACGAGAAGCGCTGCTGCCGTCTCTTTGCTCGGCTGCCGGGCCGTGGGCATGAAGCGATCCACGGCAAGGGCTGCCAACAGGAGAACTGCGAGGAGCGTGCGGCTGACCATCCAGCCCACCGGAATGTTTGACAGCGCCCCCGGGCCCGAGGCCAGCGCGTCGTTCAGACCAAAGTACCCAACCGTCTCGATGATCCCGGAGAGCACGAAACCGAAAGCCAAGATCAGCGCCGTGCGATCGTGCGTGCCGCGGAACCGTACCAGAGCATTGGCGGCGTAACAAAAGCTGAGCAGCGTGCCGCCAACTTCAAGATAGAGATACGTGTGCGAGGAACCGGCCGTGGCGGTCTGCCGCAGATAGAAGATGAAAGACAGGAAGACGGTGAGCAGGATGATTCCGCAGCTGATGAGGAGGCGGGAGCGCACAATCCAGGAGGACGCCGCATCGCGTTCGTCCCGGAGAAACCCTGCGATCTTGCCCAAACTCCCCACGAAATCCCCCAAATGCCGAAGAAAACCTGCAACTGCCAAGAGATGCAAGTTTGTGCCCTTTAATGCGCATATTTTCATCTATGTAACTGGTTGAAATATAATGACTTACAAGTATGCACCGGAGATTGATCTCCAGCCGGGCACGGAGCGAGACAGTACGCACCGCTGTCAATTCGCGCATTGAGACACTATCTTTTGTGTTTCGTTAGAGTTACCGGACGCTTGGCCAGTATCACTGAGATCTTGAGGACTGTCTCAGACTGAGACAGTCTCACAATTTGAAACACTGGGCAAACCGGGATGGTAGCGGCTACAGCTTCGATTCGGGGGCGGGAAGGTCCCTGGCAGTCACCGTATCTGAGAAGCTATGGACCTTGTGCGAGCCATCGCAAAAAGGCTTGTTGGCGGAGTGGCCGCACCGGCAGAGGCTTATGATCGTCCGGCCGGCGAGGCCAAAGGGCTTCCCCTCGGGGTCGACAATTTCGAAATCACCCTCGACGCGGATGGAACCGTTGTGCTTGACCGTAATTTTCGTCGTCGCCATTTTTTCTCCTGCGCCACACAAAGTATGCCCGCACTTTCGCACAGCAACAAGCGGAAACGACTCCCGCGCCAACCCGCGCGAAGCGCTCTCGCTGCACACAACATAGAGCTCTCAAAACAAATCAGTATTTTGGAACGGACGGATCAACCTCGTCGGACCACGCGAGGATTCCGCCCTTCAAGTTAAGAATTTTGCGGAACCCCGCTTTGCGTAGGAAATCTACGGCCTCCGCGGAGCGTTTTCCGCTCCGGCAATGGGCCACGATTTCCCGCGAAGAATCAAGTTCGTGCACGCGCCGCGTCAGTTCGCCGAGCGGGATGAGATGCCCCTTGAGATTGCAGATCTGGTATTCGTGTGGCTCGCGCACATCCAGAATAAATATGTCGTCTCCATGATCCAGCCGTGACTTCAGCTCGCGCGGCGTGATCTCCGGCACTTGCACCGACGAGCCGGGAGCTTCTTCCCCGCGCACGCCGCAGAATTCGTAGTAGTCAATAAGTTTGGTGATGGTGCGATGGGCGCCGCACATTGGGCAGTTTGGATTTTTCCGCAGTTTGAGTTCACGAAACTTCATTCCCAGCGCGTCGAAGAGCAGCAGGCGCCCAACAAGATTGTCTCCGGCGCCCAGAATGAGCTTAATCGTTTCCATTGCTTGAATCGAGCCGACGATTCCCGGCAGCACGCCAAGCACGCCACCCTCGGCGCACGATGGCACTAGCCCCGGCGGAGGCGGTTCGGGATACAGACAGCGGTAGCACGGTCCATCAGGCATTCCAAAAACGGTGACTTGGCCTTCGAAACGGAAGATCGACCCGTATACGTTGGGCTTGCCGAGAAGAATGCAGGCGTCGTTCACAAGGTAGCGCGTCGGAAAATTATCCGTCCCGTCGACGATGATGTCGAAATCCTTGAACAGTTCGAGCGCGTTCGCGCTGGTCAGCTGCGTTTCGAACGACTCAATCTGGATGTCCGGATTCAGATTCGAAAGCCGCGCGCGAGCGGCTTCACTCTTCGGCTTGCCGACGTCGCTGGTCCCAAATGTGACCTGGCGCTGCAAATTTGTGAAGTCCACAACGTCAAAATCCACGAGGCCGAGCTTGCCGATTCCTGCAGCCGCTAAATACAAACCCAGCGGCGCACCGAGTCCGCCGGTGCCGATGAGAAGAACTTTGGCGTTCTTCAGCTTGAGCTGCCCGTCCATGCCGACCTCCGGCATGATCAAGTGGCGGCTATAGCGCAGAATTTCTTCATTCGAAAGAGTCGCAGCTGGTTTTGCCCCGGTCTGTGGTTGTGCAGTTGTGGCCATTGCAATATCCTCAGCTTCTTCAGTTTGGTTCATACCAGATGAAAA
>Ga0137409_10003633_pt1 | contig 16289 bp, 12 predicted proteins | sample CZODoug1_16funga_FD_122059 | JGI IMG/M metagenome (GOLD analysis project Ga0137409, IMG submission 122059) | Vadose zone soil fungal communities from Angelo Coast Range Reserve, California, USA - CZODoug1_16fungal (Hybrid Assembly) | ecosystem: Environmental > Terrestrial > Soil > Vadose zone... | reverse complement strand
GGTGATCGTCAAGTCCGCAATCGCGGCACTATCGGGGGATCACTTTGCTGGAATTACGTCGCGGCCTGCGTTCCCGTTGCGACGCTCGCGCTCGGCGCGGAGCTCGAGCTCATGTCAAAAAGTGCATCGGGCGCTGACGAGACGCGCGTGGTTTCGATCGATGACTTCATCATCGGGCCGATGGAGACATCTCGTCTCCCACAAGAGATCCTTCGGTCCGTTACGCTGACCGGTCCCGGCAAGCGCATGGGAAGCGCCTATCGGAAGTGGGGGCATGTCACCGACTCGCTCCCGGTCGTCGGAATCGGCGTACGGGTTGTTTTGAACGACGATCGAACCTGCAAGGCTGCCCGGGTCGCGATCGGTGGCCTGTCGCACGGTTCGCAGCGCTTTTACGAAGCTGAAAGGCGGCTGCTCGGGGCATCGTCCAACCCGACTGCAATTTCGGACAGCTTTCGTTCGGCCGCCAAGACGCTCGAAATCCAAAGCGACACGTTGGCGTCGGCCGACTACCGGAAGGTCTTGATTGAAGAACTCGGCACCGCCGTCGTCCTTTCGGCGATGACACGAGCAGAGGAGGCTGTACGATGACCGACGGAACGCAAGCAATCAGGGCGATCGTGAACGGGCAGGCCGTTGAGGCCGTAGTGCCGATCCGAATGTTGCTCGTGGATTTTCTCAGAGAGCGATTGCAGCTTACGGGTACTCACGTCGGCTGCACCTTCGAGGGCGTTTGCGGCGCTTGTACCGTTCGTCTCGACGGTGACGCGGTCAAATCGTGCATGTTGCTGGCAGCGCAGATCGACGGACGTCGGGTGACGACGGTCGAGGGACTTGCCCGTGGCGAAGAGCCCCATCCCCTGCAGAAGGCATTTCGTGACGCTCACGCGCTGCAGTGCGGGTACTGCACGCCCGGTATCCTCATGAACATGAGCGAGTTTCTGGAACGAAATCCGGCCCCCTCGGAAACTGAGATCCGAGCCGCGCTGGTTGGCAACATCTGCCGCTGCACCGGGTATTCGCACATCGTGGAGGCCGTGAAGGACGCAGCCACGAATATGAGGATCGTCGAAGGGAGGGCGGCATGAGGAACGAGAAATTTGCGTGGATAGGTGAGAAGGTCATCCGTAAGGAAGATGTGCGCCTTACATCAGGCCGGGGTACCTACTTTGCCGACATCCAACTGCCTGGTGTTTTACACTGCTACATCGTCCGTAGTTCTCGCGCGCACGCAAGGCTCGTCTCGGTCGACACGTCGGCGGCGAAGGCGTCTCCGGGGATTGTCGCGGTCTTTTCGGGTGAGGACATCAAGGATCGTCTTGATCCGTTACCTCATCCGATCGTCGTGCCGAATCTGCCTGGGAAGTTTCCGCGCCATTGGCCGCTTGCCGTTGGCAAGGTGAAGTTTCACGGTGAACCTTTAGCGGTCGTGGTCGCTACCGATCGCTATCTGGCGGAGGATGCGGGCGAACTCGTGGATGTCGTCTACGAGGACCTTCCGTATGTCGGATCGCCTGAGGCATCGAGCCGGCCCGACGCCACCGTCATTCATGACGACCTCGATAACAATGAAATCTTTTCGATGAGCTTCACCGGAGGCTTCACCGAGGATTCCGTGAAAGCCAACGTCGACGAGATACAAGCGATCATCGATTCGGCGCCCGTCGTCATCAACAGGAGGTTCAAGACTCATCGTGTCGGTATGACACCCCTCGAAACGCGCGGCGTCATGGCCAAATGGGACCGGGACGACGGCCTGACATGTTGGGCTACTACGCAACGTCCTCATATCGACCGGCTCGCGCTTGCCGAAGTGCTTAAGATCCCGGCCCATCAGGTTCGGGTGATCGCGCCACGGGACCAAGGGGGAGGGTTCGGGACCAAGGCGCCGTTCTATCGGGAGTCGATCCTCATCCCTTGGCTCGCCAAGACGCTGGGTAGACCGGTACGCTGGGTCGAGTCCCGCGAAGAGGGTTTGATGGTCGTCGGGCAAGAGCGTGACCAGCGCCATGAGATGACGATTGCCGCCAACCAGGACGGAAAGATTCTAGCGATGCGTGCCCGAGTTGTCGCGGACAACGGCGACGGATGCCAGGGCGTTTATTGGGGGTTTGTGATGCCGGTTCTCGGCGCGGCGACGCTGCCGTCTGGTTACTACCTCCCGAAGTGCGATATTCAGTTGCGCTCTTACGTGACGAATAAGCCTTCACTGAGCCCGTCGCGATCTTTCGGGAGTTATCCGGGCCGCTTCGCCATCGAACGCCTCATGGACATTTTGGCCAAGGAGGTCGGCAAGGAGCCCGCCGAGATCCGCCGCATCAATCTCGTGAGTTCGCTGCCGCATGTGACGGCGACCGGATGCCACCTCGATAGTGGCGACTATCTGAAGGCCTTCAACAGCTTGGTCGACACGGTTGACCTGAAGGGATTCCGCGAGAAGCAAGCGGCTTTGCGCAAGCAGGGGCGCTATATCGGTCTGGGCTTCGGTACCGGTGTGGAAATCTCGGGTATCGCCTCGGATGTCTTCGTCCAGCTCGAGAACCAACCGGGATACGGGGCGGCCACGATTCGAATCGATGCTAGAGGAGGCGTCCAGGTTCTGGAAGGTGATGCACCACAAGGGACCAGCCACGAGACGACCTTCGCCCAGGTTGTTGCGGAGAATTTCGGGATCGACGTCGCCGACGTCGTGGTGCAGACCGGCGATACCGCCAACACGCCATTCGGGTCAGGCTCACTCGGAGCCCGTGGTGGATCTTACACTGTGAGCGCGGTCCACAACGCGTGCCGCAGCCTTCGCGACAAGATGGCCCGTTTCTTCATCCACGACCGAAAGCTCGACCTGCAGGTGGGGGATATCGAGTTCGAAAAAGGATTTGTCTTCCCGGCGCTGGACCCCAACAACGGAGTGGCGTTCGCCGCACTTGCGGATCGTATCATCATGAAGCCGGTGAACATGCCGCCCGGTGAGGAGGCAGGTCTGGAAGCCACGAACTACTTCGAGGCCGCCAAGCCGATGTTCTATTTCGGCGCGCACGCCTGCATGGTCGAGGTCCTTCCCAAGACGGGCGAGTTCAAGATTACGCGCTACGTTACGTGCGAAGATGCGGGCACGGTGATCAACCCACTCGTGGTGGAGGGGCAGATCCAGGGCGGCGTCGTGCAGGGGCTATCGAATGCGATGTTCGAGGAATTTCTATTTGACGAGCACGGTCAGCAACTGACAACCACCCTGGAGTCCTACAGGCTCGCCATCGCCCCGGATGTTCCTCACGTCGAGGTCACGCATTCATTCACGCCATGTCCGCACACGCCCCTCGGTTCGCGTGGGATTGGCGAGGGTATTCCCGGCCCCGTGCCCGGCGCCTTGACAAATGCGCTATGCGATGCTCTCGCGCCGTTCGACGTCGAAATCAACGAGTTGCCGATCAGGTCGGATAAGCTTTGGCAGATCCTGCGCGCTAAGGAGGCTTCAACGGCATCCCCGACGGCAGGTTCGAAACAGTCTGATCTGCAGAACGTGTGATCGTCTTCGGGTGATTCTAGTTCCGGACGGAGAGTCTGCGGCGACGCACGAGTGCGCCAAAAAGGAGGAAGCTACTATGCCTTATTCGGCAACGTTTGAAGGTTCGACCCGTCTTCCGCGCAAGACGATCTACTCCCGGCTTGCGGACTTCGGTGGCCTCAAGAAGTACTTTCCCGAGGCTATCGAGGAGTGCGACCTGGAAGGATCGGGGATCGGATCAGTCAGGACGATCCGCATGAAGGGAAAGGATGGTGTCATCGTCGAGCGTCTCGAAGCTCTCGTGGACGGATCGCTGATATCATACTCGATTATCAACGACGCTCCGCTTCCGTTGGAGCAATATCATTCGGTAATAGCGCTATCCGACGATGGATCGGGTTGCAATATCCATTGGAGCAGCAATTGGATCGCAAAAGGGGTCCCGGAACAAGAGGTCCGGGACCTGATCGCAGGCTTCTACAGGGATATCTTCGCGGGGGTCGTACGCGCTGCGTGAGTCCTAAAGGCAACGGAATGCCAAGAATAGGCAGAAGGAAAATCGAATGGGGGATCGTCTCAAGGGTCGCAACATCGTCGTGACTGGCGCGGGCAGCGGTATTGGAGCAGGGGTCGCTGCCGATCTTGGGGATAATGGCGCTAACGTCGTTGTCGCGGATATCAACGTTGAAAACGGCGCCAAGGTTGCGGATCGGATATCGAAGGCGGGCGGGAAGGCAGTGGTAGTACCGGTTGACGTTTCGAACCGAGAAAGCATCAAGAAAATGATCGCAGAGACGGTCGAAGCGTTCGGTAGCCTCGACGTGATATTCAACAACGCCGGTATCATCCAGACCGCGGCCTATCTGGAAATCACTGAAGCGGACTGGAAACGGTTGATGGACGTTAACGGTCTCGGCGTTCTCATGGGGACACAGGAAGCTGCCAAACAAATGATCGCTCAGCGCAGGGGCGGCAAGATCATTAATACAGCCTCGATCGGAGCCAAGCAGGGCTACCCGCAGTTCGCTCACTATTGCGCGAGCAAATTCGCGGTTGCGGCGCTGACGCAGGCGGCGGCGCGCGCTTTTGCCGAACACAAGATCACGGTCACCTGCTTTGGTCCTGGCGTCGTGCACACTGCGTTGTGGGATCAGCTTAATCGAGAGTTCATGGAGAAAGGCATTTCGTCCAAGCCCGGCCAGCCATCAACGACTTTAGCACCGACATCCTTCTGGGGCGCTACTCGACGCCGCGGGACATCGTCGGCGTGACGACGTTTCTGGCGTCATCGGACTCGGACTACATCACCGGCCAAACCGTGATGGTCGACGGCGGCATGGCGCTAATCTGACGAATCCTGGTACTTTTTAGCCCGAAGGCCGAAGAGCGCAATACAGCGACGCCGATGGATCGTTGCGTTGACGTGATGAGCATCAAGAGTCGCCCGCCTTCGTGAGAGTGCCGCAACCATTGTCGTGGCAAGCGGCGTGATAATCGTCGCGTTCGACCGGCACTTCATCTTCAACCAAGATCGATCTGCCCGAACGGCTCCGGCGCGATCTGCCTTTGAACCACCACGACCGCTCGACGTGGCGAGGCCACATCGACTATTCGACGCGCGCCGACATGGTGCCGGCGGCGCTCCAGATCCGACCGAAGCTGTGGCGCGCAGAGGACAGCGCACCACCAGTCGCGTATCATGCCGCGCCTGAAAGCGACGACCAAGAGCCCGTTGGTCGTGCTGCTAGATGAATACGCGCTCGCTCGCCTATTAGGACCAATTAGCTCTGACGGGTGATAAGTCTTATTCCTAACCAGAATGGAGACCCGTCTTTCGAAAGGGACTAGTCTTGGTGCGCGATCGTACATCGAGCTGAGGTGAACGCGTGCGCGTCTTCACCTTCCGCGAAATGCAAACACTGGTGGCCAGCCGCAACATTACGGAGACAGTTGATGCTTGATCAGCGCAATCCGGCGCAGCGTCCGATAAGTCCTGCGTTTCCGTACGACATGAAACGACTGACTGTACTAGATGCCGAGATGGCCTATGTCGACGTCGGACAAGGAGACCCCATCGTTTTCCTTCACGGCAACCCGACCTCGTCTTACATGTGGCGCAACGTTATCCCGTACGCACTCCCCTTCGGTCGCGTGCTCGCGCCAGACCTGATCGGTATGGGCCGATCCAGTAAATCCCCGCGCCGTGCGTATCGTTTCTTCGATCATGTCGCGTATCTCGACGAATGGTTTGAGAAGTTGGGGTTGACCAAGAACATCGTATTCGTGATCCAGGATTGGGGCGCTGCTCTCGGCTTCAATCGCACCTGCCGCTATCCAGATAGTGTAGTCGGCATCGCCTACATGGAGGCGATGGTCCGGCCGCGCCTTTGGAACGATATGCCGCCAGAGCGCCAGATCGTCTTTCGTCGGCTGCGCAGCTCCGAAGGAGAGGACATGGTGTTGCGCGACAATTATTTCGTCGAGAAGATGCTTTTCGAGTACGGCGTCATCCGAAAACTGCGCGACGAGGAGAAGGCAGTCTATGGTGCTCCATTCGGAACGCCGGAATCGCGGCTACCGACGCTGATGCTCCCTCGTGACATTCCGTTTGATGGCGAGCCCGCAGATATGAGTGCGGCCGTCGAGCGGTACAGCACGTGGATGGGCGCCAGCACGCATCTTCCAAAACTCTTCATCAACGCATCGCAAGGTCACGGAACGGCGGGCGCAGCCCGCGAGCATTGCCGCCAATGGCCAAACCAGACCGAGGTCACGGTCGAGGCCAAGCATTACGTGCCGGAGGATTGTCCGCACGAGATTGGTGCGGCGCTCATCGAGTTCTTGAGCCGAGTACGATGAGAGCCATGAGCAAGAATTGGAGCCATCTTTACGCGTCGCTCAAGGACGCGCTCGGTACGTCGGTGCGGTTCGACGCCGCTCACAGGGCGGTCTACGCCTCCGATGCCTCCAATTATCGACAGGTCCCGATTGGCGTCGTGGTTCCGCGATCGTTGGATGAATTCATCCAGGGAGTTGCTATCTGCCACGATCATCGCGCGCCGTTGCTGGTTCGCGGCGGTGGAACGTCGATGTGCGGTCAGTCGGTCAACAATGCGGTGGTGTTCGATCTCTCGACGTCCTGCAGTCGCATCCTGGATCTCGACCCGAAGACGCGAACGGCAGTCGTCGAGCCCGGTGTAATCTGCGATTCGCTACGTTCGGCGGCAGAGTGCCACGGTCTGACGTTCGCGCCGGATCCGTCTACCCATAGCCGCTGCACACTCGGGGGGATGATTGGCAACAACTCTTGCGGGCCTCATTCGGTGATGGCTGGCAAGACGCTTGAGAACGTTCGAACCCTTGAGGTCATGACCTACGATGGAGTTCGGTTCTGGGTCGGGCCGACCACCGACGAGGAAATTGAGCAGATCGTCCGCGCTGGAGGGCGCAAAGGACAAATCTATCGCGACCTCAGAGGACTGAGAGATCGTTATGCTGAGCTGATACGAAGTCGGTTTCCTTCCATCAAGCGGCGCGTATCCGGCTTCAATCTGGACCAGCTTCTTCCGGAAAACGGCTTCAATCTGGCTCGTGCGCTCGTTGGGACAGAGGGAACGTGTGCTCTTATCCTCAAAGCGTGCGTAGACCTCGTCAATAGTCCTCCCCACCGGGTCCTGCTGGTTCTCGGATTCGACGATATCTACCTCGCGGCTGATGCGGTCCCCGACTACGAGCGCTTTCGTCCGATCGCCATCGAAGGCCTCGATCGGATGATCATCCGGGGCCTGCAGGCGCGCAATCTGGCCCAGGCGGAGATCGATCTGTTGCCACAGGGCGATGCCTGGGTCGTGCTCGAATTTGGCGCGGACACGGAAATCTTGGCGAGCGACCAGGCGGAGAAGGCGGCCGCCCATTTCCGCTCTAGGCCGCATGGCCCGCGACCCAGCACGAAGATCGTGACGGATCGGGCGCTGCAACAGCGAGTTTGGTCGATCCGCGAAAACGGCGCTTCAGCGACGCAGTTGTCGATCGATCCGGATGCTCCCGACCCGCAGGTCGGTTGGGAGGACGCCGCTGTCGATCCGCACCGGCTCGGGGACTACCTTCGTGCCTTCGATGCACTCGTGGCGCGGTACGGGTACCGAACGTCCCTGTTCGGCCATTTCGGCGACGGATGTGTTCACGCGCGCATCACGTTCGATCTCCGATCGAAGGAAGGGGTCGAGAAATACAGGAGCTTCGTGCAGGAAGCTTCCGAACTTGTCGTCTCGTTTGGCGGGTCCTTGTCGGGCGAACACGGCGACGGACAAGCCAAGGGCGAGTTCCTTCCGATCATGTTCGGCGACGAACTGGTGGAAGCGATGCGCCAGTTCAAGCGGATTTGGGACCCCAACGGCCTGTTGAATCCCGGCAAGGTCATCGACGCCTACCGCGTCGACGAAAACCTGCGCGCCGGCCCGGACTACAAGGTCGTTCCGATCTTGACGCACATGACCTTCAGGAGCCGCGAGGGCAGCGGCTTTCAGCGTGCCGTCGAGCGATGCGTGGGCATGGGCAAGTGCCGCGCGGCGAAGGGCGGGACGATGTGTCCGAGCTTCCGGGCCACCGGCGAAGAGCGCTATTCGACGCGCGGCAGGGCCAGGCTGCTGTGGGAGATGTTGCAGGGCGACGTCGTCCGGGACGGCTGGAAGAGCGAAGCCGTCAAGGAGGCGCTAGACACGTGCTTGAGCTGCAAGGGCTGCCGCAGCGATTGCCCGACGCACACCGACATGGCGTCGTACAAGGCGGAATTCCTTTCTCACTATTACGAACATAGGCCGCGCCCCCGTCAGGCATGGTCCATGGGACGTATCGGCGATTGGGCTCCGCTCGCCGCGGCCTTCCCGCGTCTCACGAATTTCGTGACGAGCACGCCGTTGCTCGCGCCCGTATCAAAATGGGTCGCCGGTGTTGCGCCAGACCGGGACCTCCCGAAATTCGCCGGGTCCAGCTTTCGGCGCTCATTCGCCGCGGGTCAGGCCGTGCTTTCTCGCGGCAAGCCGCCGGTGATCCTCTGGCTAGACACGTTCTGCGACAATTTCCAACCTGAAGTCGCCGAAGCCGCTGTGACGGTTCTTCGGGACGCCGGCTTCGAACCGATGCTTCCGACGCAACGCCTGTGCTGCGGACGGCCTCTATACGACTTCGGCTACCTGGATCTCGCGAAGCGTAGGCTGCAGCAGATTATCGACGTCCTGTCCCCCATGATGGAAGCGAAATTGGAGCAGCCCGTGGGCATCGTCGGCCTGGAGCCGGGGTGCCTGTCGGTGTTCAAGGACGAGCTCCCCAAGCTCTTCCCCAACGATCCTCGCGCTGAACGACTCTCGCGAAACGTGTTCCTGTTGGGCGACTTCCTACTCGCGCAGGACTACAAGCCGCCATCTCTGAATGTCGACGCGCTCGTCCACACTCACTGCCATCAGAAGTCGCTGTTCGGCAGTCGAGGCGACGCTGCGATGCTCGAGAGAGCAGGTGTCCGCACGACGTGGCTCGACAGCGGATGTTGCGGAATGGCCGGTTCGTTCGGGTTCAATCCGGATCATGTCGGGCTGTCGCGTAACGTCGCCGAATTGGTTTTGGTGCCCGAGGTCCGCAAACGGCCGGCCGGCACCGTGATCGTCACGAACGGTTTCAGTTGCCGCGAGCAGGTCAAGCACATGACGGGGCGCACCGCCGTTCATCTCGCGCAGGTTCTGGCCATGGGCTTGCCGCGAAGAGACGAGGGTGCTGGGCATGCGCCGCGAAGCGAACGCGGTACGTCCAGCACCGTCGAGAATGCTCTGTGACAGTGGAGGAAAAATTGAGAGAGTCTGTCGTCGGAAGAAATCGATTGAGGGGAGCCCTCGCGCCCGTACTGACGCCGTTCGATCAGGACCGGGAGCCCGACTTTCCCGCGTTTCTCGCTCATTGTAGATGGCTGCTCGGCAACGATGTCGGCCTGGCGATCTTCGGAACGAACTCCGAGGCTGCCTCGCTCAGCGCCGATGAACGGATTGCCCTCACCGAAGGTTTGCTCGAGGCGGGGATCCCGGCGCACAAGCTCATGCCGGGGACCGGGGCGTGCTCGGTCAAGGAAGCCGTGCGTCTGACCAGACACGCGGTGCAGAATGGCGCGTCAAGCGTTCTGATGCTGCCGCCGTTCTATTTCAAGAACGTCTCCGAGGAGGGGGTGTTTTCATACTATGCGGACGTCATCGATGCCGTAGCCGAGCCGAACCTCGCGATCTATCTTTATCATATTCCGCAATTGACCCAGGTGCCGATTACGCTCTCGCTCATAGAGCGGCTTCTCAAGCGCTATCCGCGGGCGATAGCGGGTGCGAAAGATTCCTCCGGAGACTGGGCCAATTCGAAGGCGATGATCGAGAGCTTCGGCAAGGAAGGCTTCGACGTATTTCCAGCGAGTGAAGTCCTTCTATCGAACGCGATCTCGATCGGTGGCGTCGGCTGCATCAGTGCAACGGTGAATGTGAACCCAGCAGCGATCAGCGGTCTCGTCCGCGCGCTCGATGACAATCGGCCGAGCCACGAAACGCGCGCCTTACAGGCCGAGGTCGATGAGGTGCGGCGGACATTCCAGTCGTTCGAACTGATCTCGGCCATGAAAAGTGCCTTGGCGCACTTCACCGGCCGTTCGGCCTGGAAGATCGTGCGGCCGCCTCTCACGCCCCTGGGTCCGTCGGCGCAAGCCGATCTTCTGAAGAAACTGGCTTCGCTGCAATTCAGTATGCCGGTCGATCAATAAAAAATTCAAAAACAAAAAATGCGGAGGAGCGAAACGATGATGACGAACGAAGCTGTGTCTTCGCCTTTGGTGGAATCAGATGCGAGGCCGTCGAGTACGCGACAGGCGATCGGCCTGGCGCTGCTATTGGGCGTCTCTTACATGTTCAACGCCATGGATCGGCAGGTGTTTCCGGCCCTGTTGGGTAGCATTCGCACAGACTATGGCCTCACTCTTCCTGAAGCGGGTTTCGTAAGTACCGTATTTACAGTCAACGTGGCTATCTTCGCGGCCCTGAGCGGTTGGTTCATGGCCAAGTTCGGACGGCGATACGTCCTGTTGGGCGGACTTGTCTGTTACTCGGTGTTCACTCTGCTGACTCCCCTCGCTACAGGCTTCGTCAGTCTTACGGTCCTGCGGGCGCTCACTGGCGTCGGAGAGGCGCTGCAGGTCGGTGCTGTCTTTGCGTGCATGGGTGCGTACTTCGGTGCGCGGCGCGGCGCCGCCATGGGCGCCATGCAGACGTTCTTCGGTTTGGGCGCGTTCCTGGGTCCGGTTCTCGGCACTCGGCTCGAGAGCTGGACAAATTCCTGGTCGGTGTCTTTCTACGCCTTTGGGATAGCCGGCATCGCCATTGCCATCGTCGCCGCGATAGTCATTCCCCTGGAATTCACTGATGCCGGCCCGAAGCCGTCGCTGGTACGGGACGTCGAGAAACCGGCAGGATCAATCTGGACGCGCAATTTGATACTGAGCTCGGTGTCATTCGGGCTCGTCGGCTTTTCGTTCTTTTCGTACTCGGCGCTGTACGCGAGTTACGCCCATACGGTCCTTGCCTTCTCGGTTGTCGATGCCGGTGCGGCGCTCGGCATGTACGGCATTGGCGCCATGCTTGGTGTCTTCGGCGGTTGGCTTGGCGACAAGATGAGTAACAGGAGCATCGTCGGCGGCCTCCTTCTTATGGCGACGTCCGGCTACGTACTATTCGACGGGATCGCTCAATTCAGGCTTCACTTGCTTCTATCGCTGATCTTCGGCCTGACGATGAGCGGGTTCTTGTTCACGCGGTTCATGTCGGTCGTGCAGCGAAGCGTCGATCCGAGCAAGATCGGCTACGCAGGGGCCGTCGCTCTAGCCGCATTCTACATGCCAGGACCGTTCGCCGGCTGGCTCTTTGGCAAGCTGGTGGAGATCGCCGGGTGGTCGGCCGCTTCGCTTCTGGTGGTCGTAGGACCACCGTTGCTCGGGGTTGTGCTGATGAGCTTGTACGATTTCTCCAAAATGCGGAAAGACTGAAAGGAGCTTCGCGATGACAAGAACGAATGGATCTTCATCTTCACGCCGCGCGATCGTGATCGGCGGCTCAATGGCCGGTCTCTTCGCAGCTTCACTTCTGCGAAAGGCCGGCTGGCAGGCTGACGTCTACGAGCGTAGCGATGTGGAACTTCGTGGGCGCGGGGCGGGAATTGTCACTCATCCCGATCTCATACAGTCGCTGGAACGAAGCGGCGCGCAATTAGAGGACTTGGGTGTCACTGTCCACGAGCGCGTCGCTTTGGATTCGCAAGGCAATGTGATCGAGCGCCTACCTTACGTTCAGATCGTCACGTCCTGGGATCGACTGCATCAGATTATGCGAGCCACGATCCCCCCGGGCACGCATCATCTTGGTTACAATCTGAAGGCCATTGAGCAGGACGCGGATTCCGTTACCGCGATCTTCGAGAACGGCGAACGCGTGACCGGTGATCTGCTGGTCGGTGCCGACGGGTTTCGTTCGGTCGTACGCAACATGTTCGCTCCGATGATTCAGCCGATCTACGCAGGTTATGTGGTCTGGCGTGGTCTTGCCGACGAGGACGTCATTCCGAAGGAGGCGCACGCTGCGGTCTTCAACAAATTTGCGTTCTTCCTGCCTCCTCACAACAAGAATATTGGCTACCCGATCGCCGGACCGGACAACGATCTACGGCCTGGCCATCGCCGCTGGAATTGGGTCTGGTATCGAGCCGTCGATCAGGCTGCCCTGGACGATTTGCTGGTCGACGAAGAAGGGGTGTACCACGCGGTATCGATCCCCCCGCCGAAAGTCCGAGCCGATGTCATCGCACGTCTTAAGGAAGACGCGCGAGAGTTCCTGCCTCCGCCGATGCGCGATATCCTATTTTGCGTCGCCAAACCCTTCTTTACGCCGATCTACGATCTGCTGGTCGAGAAAATGGTGTACGGCCGCGTCGCGCTGATCGGCGACGCCGCCGCGGTGGCTCGACCTCACGTCGGCATGGGTATTGCCAAGGCCGGCACGGACGCGGAGGTGCTCGCGGACTCGCTCGCGAGCTATCCGGACCTTCTCGAAGGCCTTGCTCGTTTCGAGCGCGAGCGTCTGCCGATCGCCGGGAAGGCCGTGGCCCAGGGGCGAAGCCTCGGAGAATACATGCTCGATCATGCGTCGCCCGGAAATGGAGCCGACGACGCACACTGGCGTGAGTTCCACAGCATACCGGGCATTCTCAAGCACACTGCGTCGTCCGCATTTCTTCATTCAGCGTAGGAGCTTGGTACGTCAAATGAGAAGTCAGGATCTTCCGATCCCCGAACTGGCACGCAACATGCGGCTCATCGGGCATTGCGATCAAGGCGGCCGTCCGGACGGCGTCCAGCTCATGGTGCATCGCGGCTTCGCGTATGTCGGCCACATGTTCTCGAAGGGATTCAGCGTCCTGGATGTCAGGGATCCCGCGCGGCCGAAGGCAGTGCAGTACGTCCCCGCCGCTCAGAACACCTGGAACATTCACCTCCAGACCCACGACGATCTCCTCCTGGTCATCAATGCTAAGGACATGTTCGCGGCTGCCGAGTTTCAGGACGAGAAGGCCTACTACAAGGGCGAGCTCGGAAGGAAAGTGGGTACGGCGGACATCGGCGGGCGGGCGCGCGACTGGCGGGCAGGTCTTGCCGTCTACGACATCTCGCGAGGCGAAGCGCCGCGCGAGATCGGGTTCATGGCGATCGAAGGCGGTGGCATCCACCGTCTATGGTATACCGGCGGGCGTTGGGCCTATGCTTCGGCCCTGATCGATGGCTTCACCGACTACATCTTCATCACTATCGACATGAGCGATCCCACCCGACCGAAGGAAGTCGGGCGGTACTGGCTGCCCGGTATGAACGCCGCGGCGGGCGAGGCCGCCGTGGCGGATTCCTCGCGCCGGCGGGGTTTGCACCACCCCATCGTCCACGGTGACACGGCCTATCTCGCCTGGCGCGATGCCGGGATGGTCATTCTGGACGTCAAGGATCGCGCCCAGCCAAAACTCGTCGCCCACAAGAATTGGTCGCCGCCGTTCGGCGGCGGAACGCATAACTGTCTGCCTTTGCCCGACCGCGATTTGCTCGTGGTGCTCGACGAGGCCGTGCTGGATCACCAGGAGGACGGGGAGAAGCTCGTTTGGCTCTTCGATATCCGCGAGCAGTCCAATCCAGTGAGCATTTCGACCTTCAAGTCGCCTTCGGATGCTGATTATAGGGGGAAGCCAGGGCATTTTGGTCCGCACAATCTGCATGAGAACCGACCCGGCAGTTTCGTCAGCTCGGAACTCATCTTCACGACGTACCAGAATGCGGGTGTTCGGGTCTTCGATATCCGCGATCGCTACGCGCCTCTCGAAGTCGGCGCGTTGGTCCCGCCGGCACCGGTCAAACTGGTCGATAGCCGTCCGGGCCGACCGAAAGTCATCCAGTCGGCGGACGTTTTCGTCGACGCAACGCGGGTAGTCTACAGTACCGACTACAATGGTGGGCTTTACGTGATGGAATTTCAGGGATGAGCTCGTCGACCGCGCGAACTCACCCAAAAAAGGCGGCCATCGTCGGCCTGGGATGGTGGGGCCAGCACATCCTGCGGCAGATGGCCGGCTCCGATGTCGTTCGCATCGTGTCCGCGGTTGGGAGCCGCGAGGAGCATCGGGCACACGCGGACAAATTCGATGTGGCCTTTAGCACGGACTTCGGACGCGTCCTCGGGGATGTCTCGATCGATTTCGTGATCCTCGCGACGCCCCATGCCCAACACGGCCGGCAGATCGAGGCCGTGGCCGGCGCGGGCAAGCACGTCTTCTGCGAAAAGCCTGTCGGACTTTCCGTGGAGGAAGTTTCGAAGTCGCTCGAGGCGTGCCGCGTGGCCGATGTTCGCTTAGGCGTCGGGCATGAACGCCGGTTCGAGCCAGCGGTAGAAGCGCTACGCAGATTGATGGTCGACGGATTCTTCGGGACCGTCATGCACGTCGAAGCTTCCTTCAATCACGACAAGCTGCAGGGTATCGCCGGTGACAATTGGCGGGTGAGCGCTCAGGGCGAAATACCGCTCGCTATGACGGCGACGGGCATCCACTTGACGGACCTGTTTCTGGATCTGGTCGGACCGATCGAGACGGTGACTGCATTTCCGGCGACACGCATGTCGAACACGGGCTACGCGGACACGCTATCAGTCCATATTGGCTTTGCCTCCAAGGCGACTGGCTACCTGAACACCGTGCTCGCCACCCCCTTTTACTCCCGGCTGGCGATTTTCGGCAGCGAAGCGTGGGCGGAAGTCCGCGACTCGTCCCATCCGGACGAAGCCGGTCCGAGCACGCTGACAGTCCAATCCCGGACGGGGCCGCCATCGGTCGCGAAGCTATCCAGCAGAGATCCCGTGCGTACTAATCTGGAACGTTTCGCACTTTCGATCGAAGGCAAAGCATCCTATCCGTTCACAGAAGAGCAGATCTTGGATAACATAGCGGTAATGAGCGCCGTATCGCGATCTATTACGTCCGGGCGGAGCGTATCGATGGAGGAGATTCTGTCTCGGCCGATCTAGCGCTTAGAGAAAGCATCAACACAGTTCCGCAGATCGTGCCCTGTTCTGACAAGCGAAATCAGAAAGCATGTGCGGCTTCGTAGTGACGGTCGTACGCCGTCTTGGGGTGACCCCAGCTAACTCACCTTGGCTCTTTGCCGTGTCGATATGTTCTCTCGTCTCACGCATGGCGTGCTCTTTTCAGGTGAACGACCATGGGGTAACCTGGTTAGGGCGACCCGATTACCTGTAAGCTCCGCGCGATTTGGACATGCAGGCGAGTTAAACCGTCTTAAAGATAGTGTTATCCGTTGCGGATGAACAAGCATTGCCTGGTCAACGTAGGCACGGCTCTTGGTGGCGTCACAGTATTCGATTTCTCAGATATCATAGCGATTGCGTAGAATGATCAACTGGATGATTAGCTCGCTATGAGCGGCGAAGTAAAAGGCCAGAACCAGCGGCTCCGGCAAACCGCGCTTGTCGAAGTTGCCCTCGACATTGGCGGTCACGATGAAGTTGCCGTAGTGCTTGACCATTCTCGTAACTGTCATCGTCAATCTTTCGCCGATGATGTCCCGTTCGGCCCATTCTCTGATTGCTGATTTACCCCAGTAATCCCGTAGTTGATCGTTTACGAGTGCGTCATCGGCAAATGTGGCCATCAGTCTCTCGATGTCGAAGCTGTTCGTCGCCTCGACATAGGCGGCCACTAGGGGCGGAAGTGCGATTGGTGCATCCGGGGGAGTCTGCATTTCGGTCAACAACCGCTTAAGTCTGCGGATCGTCGCATTGGAATTAAAGTACCCGATGCCCACAGCTTTGGGTTGTTAAATTCTGTAAAAAAGTGAAAAAGCTGGAGGCGCTGATCGGCGAGGCGAGAGTTAGGTCAGTTCCTTGATGAGCTGACGCGCGATCCGAAGGTCTGTCGTTCGAAATCCTTCCGTAAAACGGTCATAAACAAGAGCGAGCGTGCGACGAGCTTGATCGCGTTGCCCGCTCTCGGACCAGCAGGCGAGCCAGGGCGGTCGCCGACCTTAGCTCTAAGGCGAGGGCAGACTGCCGACGCGCGACCGTGAGCGATTCGGTCAAGCAGTCCATGGAGGAGGAGCGGTTATTGTGCGGCGCGGACACCAGAACTTGCGCTTTAATCCGCAGCAGTTCAGCCAGGTGAATCG
>Ga0137409_10003632_pt1 | contig 16291 bp, 29 predicted proteins | sample CZODoug1_16funga_FD_122059 | JGI IMG/M metagenome (GOLD analysis project Ga0137409, IMG submission 122059) | Vadose zone soil fungal communities from Angelo Coast Range Reserve, California, USA - CZODoug1_16fungal (Hybrid Assembly) | ecosystem: Environmental > Terrestrial > Soil > Vadose zone... | reverse complement strand
CGCCGCTGCCGCCGAGCGTGAAGGAGGGACGAATCACCGTCGGAAAGCCGATTTCGGCCTGCACCGCCAGGGCCTCTTCCATGCTGTGGGCAATTCTGGCGCGCGCCGTTTCCAGCCCGATGTCGGCCATGGCGCGGCGGAACAATTCCCGATCCTCTGCCATGTCGATGGCGCGCTGAGAGGCGCCGATCATCTCGACATTGAACTTCTCCAACACCCCCTCCCGCACCAGATCGAGCGCGGTATTGAGCCCGGTTTGTCCACCCATGGTGGGCAGCAGCGCGCTGGGGCGCTCCTTCTCGATGATGCGGGCGATGGTCCGCCAGTTAATGGGCTCGATGTAGATCGCATCCGCCGTTTCCGGATCGGTCATGATGGTGGCCGGATTCGAGTTCACCAATATGACTCGATATCCCTCTTCTTTCAGTGCCTTACACGCTTGAGCTCCGGAATAGTCGAACTCGCAAGCCTGACCAATGATGATGGGTCCCGCACCGATGATGAGGATGCTGCTGAGATCGGTTCGCTTGGCCACTTACCCTTCCGCCGATTTCTGTTTCACGGGATTTCGGCCCCGCGAATGGGCTTGCATGCGTTTCACCATCAAGTACATGAAGTGCTCGAACAGCAAGCGCACGTCGTGCGGGCCGGGACTCGCCTCGGGATGACCCTGGAAACTGAACGCCGGGCGGTCGGTGCGGGCCAAGCCCTGCAGAGAACCGTCGAACAAGGAGCGATGTGTGGCGCGCAAGGTGGGCGGCAAGGTCGTCTCGTCCACCGCGAAGCCGTGGTTCTGGCTGGAAATGAGGACCCGGCCGGAGTCGATTTCGGAGACCGGGTGGTTGGCGCCGTGATGCCCGAACTTCATCTTCAGGGTCTTGGCACCGCTCGCCAACCCCAACAATTGATGGCCCAGACAAATACCGAACACCGGTACGTCGGTCTCCAGAAAGCGCGAGATCGCTTCGATGGCGTAATCGCAAGGTTCGGGATCGCCCGGCCCATTACTTAAGAAAATACCATCAGGATTCATTGCAAGTACTTGATCGGCCGCTGTTTGTGCCGGCACTACAGTCATCCGGCAACCGTGCTCGGCCAGGATCCGCAGGATGTTGCGCTTCATGCCGAAATCATAGGCGACCACATGCACCCGGCTCTGCGGCCGGGGTGGTTTGGACGAAGACTTCCACAGCAGCCCGTCATTCCACTGATAGATCTTCTTGGTCGACACCGCCTTGGCGAGGTCCATGCCTTTCAGCCCGGGAAATTTCTTCGCAGCGCGGACCGCCGCCTTCTCGTCGATGGTATCTCCGGTCATGATGCATCCCGACTGCGCACCCTTTTCCCGCAACAGCCGAGTGAGCTTGCGGGTGTCGATATCGGCAATGGCCACCACCTTGCAGCGGAGCAAGAAGCTCTGCAGCGACTCGGTGGCGCGCCAATTGGAGTGCAGCAAGGGTAAATCGCGGATCACGAGGCCCGCGGCGTAGACGGCGCCCGATTCCAGGTCCTCCGGCGTGGTGCCGGTATTGCCGACATGCGGATAGGTGAGCGTGACGATTTGCCGGCAGTAGGAGGGATCGGTGAGGATTTCCTGATACCCGGTCATGGCGGTATTGAAAACCACTTCACCCGTCGTGTTGCCTTTTGCGCCTACTGAGACGCCACGGAACACGGTGCCATCTTCGAGAGCTAGCACTGCAGGTGTCGACACTCCGGTTCCTCGCTTTGCGCTACGGCGCTTTCCGCAGATGCGCAAAGCGGGAGGCGCTCCTTCAGAACGTCCTCCCGCTTTATGGGTTAATTCGCGATCAGTTTCCGGGCGCGAATATTAACGATGCCCGCGATGACTGTCCATGCTTCTTCTAAAGTCCGAGAACGTGCTCCATGCCGTACAGGCCCGCGGGTTGGCCCCACAGCCATTCGGCCGCCCGCAGGGCGCCTCGTGCGAAGGTCACGCGATCGGTGGCGCGATGGGTGATCTCGACGCATTCCCCGGCGGCCGCAAAGATCACCGTGTGTTCGCCCACGATGTCGCCGCCGCGCACGCTGGAAAATCCGATGCTGCCCGGCTTGCGCGGCTCGCTTCCGCCCGCTCTATCGTAGGTTGCGACCTCGCGGAGCGACATGCCGCGGGCTTGCGCGACCGCCTCGCCCAAGGCAAGCGCGGTGCCGGACGGGGCGTCTCGCTTCATCCGGTGATGGGCCTCGAAAATCTCCGCATCGAAGGTGGGCCCCAGTTTCGCCGCTGCCATGGACACCAGTTGGGTTACGACGCACACACCGACGCTGGTGTTGGCGGTAATCAGCACGGGAATGACCCGGGCAGCCCGTACCATGGCCTCCCGGCTCGCCAGGTCGAACCCGGTGGCGCCGACCAGGAGCGGAATTCCCGCCGCCGCGCAGGCGCCGGCATGGGCCGCGACACAGTCGCCGCTACTGAAATCCGCCGCCAGCGCCGCACCGGCCGCCCCCCACCAAACGAGCGCGGCAATAACCCACGATATAATTTTCCGCATTTTGGTCATCTCCAACCGTCCAGTTTCAAGGCATATACCACGATTTAACGAAATCTAAGCGCGAGCCAGCAAATTAGCCACCGCAGTGTCGATGTCCGGATATCCGTTGGCCGGCGGACCTTGATATCCCGGCTGGGTGACGTGCAGCGCATCAAAATATGGGAACGTCGGCTGGATATTGGCGTAACTTCCCCAGAGCGCTTTCATGTTCAGGATGGGCGCGTTGTTCGTTCTGCAGAGCGTCGCGATTGGACCGCTGATAAATCCATCAAGCGTCCCGTCCGTCGCCTGCGTTGTATTGCTCGGGGGGCCGACCATCTCAATGAGATCGCCGCTCACCTTTGCATTCGTCGCGATGATCTGTTTGTTGACGAGATAGGTAGCCAACGCAGTCCCGTTATTGCTGTCGTTGATCGTGAGTGCGTCAATCGTCAGAACCGGGGCGAGAAACCGCAACGTCGGCATGGCATCGTAGACATTGACGTTCGGTATGAATGTCGCAGCCGTAGCGCCATAGACCCCGCACTGGATGACATCGAGCGCCGGTACTGTGCTGTCATAGCAGATGATGCCGCCGAAAAACATCTGCGCGTCGTTGTTCGGCACGATGTTGATTGTATGGATGCCCTTTGCGCAGGTAAAAACTTGAGAAGCCCAGATTAATGCACCGAGGCTATTCGTGTTGATCGTGCCGAGGGATGCGCCTCCATCGACATTCGCCGTGCAGGTACCATTCCCGTTATTCTTCAAGAAACAAGGAATGAAAGTGTCAAAAGCATACGTGGGGGTAAGCGAGAGGTTGTTGACCGCTCCTGGAGCGTATCGGATCACCTTCCCGCCGAGCGTCGTGAGGTTCGGTGCCCAGTTCGCTCCGAGGAGAATACGGGAATCGTAATTGGAAAAGGTAATACCCGCTGCCCCGTCGAAACCTTGAGTTGCCCACCACGAATTTGAGGAAAGATAGTTCGGCGCGCTGTTGAAACGGTGAAGGCCTTGCGGCCAAGATTTCTGCGCCGCCCCGTTGAGGTTCGATGTCCCAGATGTTCCGGCGCCCGCGCCCATGCTGGTAGAGTCGCCGATAATCACAATCTTGCCGCGTCCCGTTCCCGCCCGAACGCCAGCCATCGCCGCCTTGAAGATCGGCAGGTTGACCAACGGCCCCAATCCCGAGAGCAGAGCGCTTGGCAATGCGTCAACAATGCCCCGAGGCCCAGGCCGATGTACCGAAGATGTCCCGATCGGTCCCGGCCCAGCCGGACGGATGACCACGGCCTAGCCCTCGACCGATATGACCGTAGTTCCCACGGTGGATATTGCCCAATAGGCGTTGGTCGGGACAACCTCAGTGGGGTTCCAACTCCCGCCCTGCCCACCGGCCGAAGTCGCGGGGTCAAGCCCCATACCGGCTGCAGCAGTAGGCGCCGCGTCCTCCTTGAGCGTCAGAGGATTGATCCCGGTATTCTGGATCAACAGAAACCTTCGACCATTGTTCGCCGGAACGATTTGCTGCGCCACCCCAGCCGCGAGGGTGAAATTGCGCGTAATCGTCTGGATATTCTGTTGTTGGTCTGGTGCCACGCCCATCGCATCATCCTTTTTGAGCTAAAAGATTACGAGCGGTTTCCCGTGACGCCAGAATGAGATTGCTCTCGGGACGCTGCGGTTCACTCTGTATCACGAAAGGCGCCCCATCCGCAAAGTTGCCTGAAAAGATCAGGATTTGCCATTCCGTTCCGCTGGCGCGCTTGTAGTCCATCAGCGCCTTGACGCATGTGGCATCTGGCGCGGAAACCTCATTGAATGCTTCGCGCACGGCCTTGATATTCATGCGACGTGCTCCCGTATATTCTTGGCAATCGCCGCTATTTTAACCACCGCCCGCTCAAGCTCCGCGTCGGCGTCGCCCTCATGGATAACCCCATCGAGAGTGAACTTGCGGCCCTCCGGAACCATCTCGAACTGGACGGCCACAGTATTGTACTCGCCCCGCTGTTGCATCTCGGAATTGAGATACACCGCGCCGAGGCCGCAGTTGGCCTTGAAGATTTTGCGGATGTTGATCACGGCTGCCTCCCGCCTTCGATATTCAATCCGCTCCGCCTTGCGGTCGGCATACGACATGCCGCGATAGACCCGCGCCGAAGATATCCTATACCGGCCCATCGAACTTCCCGTTCATCGCATCCACCTCGGCCTGAGACCGACCCGGCTTGGCCGCCCATTCGGCCAAAATCTTCCGGGCGGTCGCAGGCGACAGTTTCAGGCATGCGGCCTCAAGCCTAGCCGTATCGCGCTCCGCCCGCTGTTGCGCCGCGAAGTCGATGCCAGCCTCACGGGCGGCGCGGCGGCGGTCAGAGCGGTTCATGCGGCGCGCCCTCTAATGGGCGTGTTCAATGCATCTTCGTCAGACCATCCATACTTCGATATTCTGGCTTTCACGGTATGATATGGGAGGCCAACCATATCCACGGCATCGGCCAAACACATCGACTTGCCTCTAAACTGTACAATTCGGTTTGACCTTTTGTTTCTTGCCTGCCGAGATCGATCAGCCCAAATGCAATTATCGGGCTCATAATTTCCAGAGTTGATCTCTCTTTCAATGCTGAATTCCGAACCGGGCTTCTCGCCCATATCAACAAGGAAGTTTTCGAAAATATTCCATCGATTGCAAACCGTGATGCCTCTCGCCCCGTATCGCTCATAACTCGTCGAGTTCGGGTCTCGACATCGCTGTATCATGTTGCTCCATACCACATATTCGGGCGTCTTGCCGTATCCAGCGCACGCTGAATGCCTCTTATTGCGGTCAGATGCCCGTTCTTTGGCGAGACACCGGCACGACTTAGATAGCCCGCTCCGCAGGCTGTAACCATCAACAATAGTTTTATTGCCGCAATCACATTCGCAATGGAACACAACGCGAGTTTTAATATTCGGAGCCCGAGCAAGGACCATAAGTCTGCCGAATCTTTGGCCGGTCAAATCTGTAAACCTCATCATGCACTCCAATGGCTACCCTTGCGTTTCCCGAGAGCCTGATCCCTTTTATAAACCCGATCAGGCTGCAAACCTAGCGCCGCCTGCATCAGAGCGTCGGCGAAATGGTCGTAACCGTTTTTCGCAGGAATGGGCATCCACTGCATCGTGGTCCGGTTCCAGGATTTGCTGTAATTGTCCAGCGCCTCAACGAGATTGCCAGCGTGGTCAGCATCAAACCAGCATGAGTTTATAAAGCTGCGCGCCGCCTCGATCGCATCCGCTTTGTCTGCCACACGGGCGACAACGATAAAATCGATGCCGTGTTCTGCAGCTATCTCTTTGCGAGTTTTCGCCGTCACACCCGTCATATCCGAGAAGTCGCGGACTTGGATATCGTGCGGCGCATAATGTTTGCCCATCGTATAGCCCCGATTGGCGTTTCGATCTTTGACGATGCGAATGCCATCAGAAAGGCCCGAGTGCTCGCCTTGTGCGCAATCAATAATCCGATGGCGAACGCCATCAGTCTGGAAAAATATGACAATGAGATTTCCGTCGAGTCCAAGGTCCCAAGCCGAATGTACAGGGCGCGTCGGATCATGGGGGACGGGCAACCCCACGCGCTTATCTCTCCGCGCAGCGTTCATTTCCGTCTTGAAATATGCCCCCTCCAACGATGCAAAGAAACACTCCTCTGGAATTGACGGGTGCTCACTGCGCATGTCGTCTGGCCCGAGAAACTCCCTAGTTTTGACATACCACGCCTGCTGCTGACCATCAGTTATGATGCCGTGTTTGATACGGAGTTCTTCAAAATATTCCCTTTGATCCGCTGGAATATGGACCAAATTAATAGGCAGCCGGTTTGTCGGGTTCATAGCCCAATTGAAAAAGTGCAGGCGAAAATCTCTTTGAGTAAGCCCCTGCCCGCTGGCCTGCAACTGTTGCCCGGCATTCACCAAATCATAGAATTCCCCCGACGTGCCCTTGGCCGTACTCTCCACCCAAATCTTGCCGTTGATCGGGACCGACTCGATTGTGCCCGTCTTGATTTCCTTGGCGATCAACGGGGACTTGGCGGATATTGGCCCGTATTCCGAAATATGGAGCATTTGCGGGGTATCGCCGCGGTAGGACGTGCCGGCGACGATCTTCGACCCGTTCGCCCATTTGAGCTCGTGCTGGTTGTCGACGATCAGCGGCATCCCTTGTTTCAGGGATACAGGCATCCGCTCATAGGCGAACCTGGCCATGGATATCTTGGCCGTAGCGTCGTCGAGGGTCTGGTCAATCACGCCGCACGTCGTATTTGACGCAAACAGGCAGGTATCCAGCATTCGGATGCTGATGAATGTGGAATTGTGCGAAACAAACCCCTCGCAGATGAAAGTCTTGGTCGACGTCTGGATATCCACCATGCGGCGAACGCCCAGATTTTCTATCCCCACGACCTGAGCGTACGCATCGCCTGACTTTTTGCCGGGCATTTCCCGGCCATCCCACCAATCGATGCCTATAAACCTCGCTGGCCGACATTGCCCGATCAGGCGGAATATCTCGTTCATTCTACCGACACAGAGCTTGTGCAGTGTCTTGCGCGGCGTCGCCACGCCTTCCCGCCGGTAATGCGACCTATCGTCAGTTTCGACCCGGTAATTATAATCTCTCCGGCCAAGATAGAGTTGAGCCCGAGCAAAAGCCGCGTTTTCGGTCTGCGCCACGTTAATACCAGCGCTCACGCTTCGCGCAGCAAAACTCCCCTCGCCATCAATAAATCCGCCCATCCAACCATCTTCATAGGTCGGATCATCCCACGGCTTTGTGATGAAACGGATTGATTGCCCGATCTTCATATCCTGCACCGCGCGCCACGCGGTTTCGGGCGAATACTCCTTCCGCTTGCACAGATATCGATGCTGGCCCGTAGCGATCAGCGACTCGCCGTTGCTCATCGTGAGGCGATATGCCGTCTCATAAACGTCGCGCTTTGCCTCGACCATCGCGCGACGCATGCGCCGATGATGGCCCTTGCCACCCGGGATATTTTCGTCGACCGAGACGATTTCCTGCCCGACTTTCAAATCATCGACTGTGACCCAACGCAGATCGGCGGTCAGGACGCGCATCGACGGGTCATGACAGAACCCGAGCTTGCGGCTTTTCAGGATAGTGTCACGAAACCACTCCCGGCCGGAGTATTGCCGCTGCGCCTCGTTGCGCTTGAACGGGACCGCGATGCCGTCGGCGTTCTTTATGGTAAATAAATTGTCAATTCTCCACTCGCGATCCGCCAGTTGCTTCCGGCTCGCCTGGTATTCCGGCGTTTGTCGGATAGTATCAAGAGCGTCCGACACGGGTTAGACCGACGCGGCGTCTACAAAACTCATCGTTGCGCCGGCAAACCACTGGAACGGGGCCTCGCCCTGCAGTCTGGGAGATAGCGTGTCCGCGGCGCGCGCCGTGGCAACCGGCCCGTTGGGCTGGACCTCGTACCGAACCGCCATATTGTCGTCTACCTCAACGAAAACTACTGTCGCAGTATCGTTGGGCTGCACCATGCTTTGAACCGGCGTCGCACCGTTGAGGGCCAGCTTTTGGCGCCAGATCGGAGGCTCCATGCGAACAAACGCCGAATCCGAATTGTGGAATTTGAGCATCCGCTGCTCAATCTGCACGATGCCTGCATACCCAGTGATTCGTACGTTGGCCATTTCCGCGCTCCCGCAAGTTTCACCAATCGGATACCACAGGCCGCGCCCATCCGCTATACCGCCGAAACCGCATGGCGATGGACTGCCCGGCGGCCTCGGCTCCCGATATCAACTCCCGCAGGTTTGGCTCACCGCCCGGCATCACATGGCGCAGCGTCAGCCGCTTGGCGTCGTCTGGCGGCGGAAACCGAACCACAATGACCAACTCGAGGACCGCGCCATGGTGAAAGCTCTCGTTCCGCTCCAATTCGAGCGCCACGACGGCCAGCGGCCCCGCGCATGCGGCTTTGAGTGCCCGTTCGACCTTATCCCGCTCCGGCAGGACCAATAGCTGGGGCGGCTTCCTGAGGGGCTTGCGGAGGACGTTCAGCATCGCATCATTTCCTCTTTCAGACAGCCCGCACCCCGCTCTATCCCGGCATACTAAGCCAGAGCGACAGGGGAGCCAAATAGCGCGTATCCCTAGGATGCCAGATATCGGTGGCCAGCCGCCCGACACTGCATGACCCATGCAGAGTTATGCCGTTCAATTGCCCTAGGTGCGAGCATAGCCTTGGCGGCATTTGCCCGGCTCGGGGTATAGCCCGCGCTTCGACCACGGATAACGCCGTGCCGTTTTGTGGGGAGGGGTTGGGCTTGCTCAGTCGCCATTTCGGCGGGCCGCGCGGACTGGAACGGTTGACGGTGTGGGGCATATGGGCCATATAAGCCCTGCGCCCGCGCACTCCCCAGATTGTCCGGCTAAAGCCAATCTGGACCGAACCCGTCCTGCCACATACAGGGCGGGTTTCGTGTTTCTAACGGCAAATCCTCGAAATATCAACCGCGCATGAAAAACCCGGCCGATTAGGGCCGGGCTTTGATATCCAAGTTGGCGCTATTTTTTCTCAGACGGGCGGATTGCTCGGCGGAGGCGGCGTAAATGTCGCAGGCCCGGGCGTCGGCGCCGATACTGGGTCAGGATTGGGCGGTGGCATGGGCGGCGCATTCGGATCGCCCGGAGCCGATGCCAGCGCCGCAGCATCCTGAGCAACTGGCGTGGTGAATGGCAGCTGCCCCGGCGATGGCTCAGGCGTGGCCGCTGGCGTATCCGCTGAGATTGCTGGTTCAGATGCCACAGGTTCGGCGGCGGCCGCCGGCAGAGCTTCTGGCGCCGGCTCAGGTGCCCGCTGTGCAGTTCCGCCGCCAGACACGATAAACCCGCCGGCAGTCTCAATTGCCTTCGCTTGGGGCGGCTGGCCGGAACCTTCCGCAAGATCGGTCGAATGCGGATTGGGATCGAACGCCGATGTCGGCATCAGCGGAATACTCGGGGCTGCTGGCGGCGCGGCCGGAATAGGCGGCGCGGGCTGCGTATTGGCAACCACCGGCCCCTCCAGTGAATGATTGAGGTCCTGGGCATCGCTCACAGCATCCGTTAGCGCCTTCTTGTCCTCGTCGGATAGCGACGGGTGCGCAGCCACTTGGGCCCTGAGGTCGGCAAGCTGCTGGTCGCGGAGGTCATCCGCCTTCCGCATCGACGCAATCAAATCCCGGTCCTTCCGGATTTCATCAACTGCGGTCTGAACTTCGGGAGAAATTGTCATTTCTGGGTTTCCTCGCTCCGGAAAGGGTTGAATTTCAACCTATTAACACGATGCGGGGCACCCATAAATAGAAATATGGCAAAATCGATTCCTATGGTTCTCCGACAGCGCCGTCCAGAATACTACCGTTTGGCATGCCCATCTCGCGCGATATCGTATCGGCGATCTCGGATGCCGACTTGCCGTTCTGCCAGCCTTCCGAGATGATCTTGGCGATATCGGCGGGCATGAGTTGTGGCTGGGCAAGACCGCCAGTGGCTTCCCGCTTGGCCGCGCGGATACGATCACGGGCCGCATAGCCGTATGATTGAAGGGCCTGCGACGGCGCGTTCTCCTCATCGAGATAAAATTCCTCCGACACGATCATCTCGCAAATGTCGAATGGACTCGCCGTTCCAGGAGACATGAGTTGTGGTTGGGCAACACAGCGCAACCGTTCGATCTCAGCGTCACGTTCACGGATGGCGTCGGCCGGCGTCTGGTCGCTATCCTGAATGCCGAGCACAGCTAGGGCTTCGTCCCACTCTCTGATCTCGGAAAGCGGGTGCATCACCATATCGCTCGGGTGGCGATCTTCGTAATTGCCGCGCCTCGTGTCGCGGATGGCATCGCGCATCTCAACGGCCCTCCAAAAAGCCGACCGCTGCGGCTCTTCGAGGCAATTGATAAGCTTCATGCGAATGAATTCAAAAGCGTCCCCAGCCTTAGTAAGAAGGGAGCTTGTGCTATCACGAGAAAATCGCGGAATCCCCGAATGCTGGGCACCGCTGGCGTCGATCTCGTTTTCGTCCGGAGAAGATTGATGCTCACTCATGCCGAGGTTCCTTCGAGGGCGCGGATGCCTAAGACGATCTGCTTTGAGACTTTGCGGGCTGTTTCTCGGTTTTCCCGATTCGTGAACATCAAGGCGTAGTTTTGCTCGGCAATCTTCGCGCACGCTTCAATTGTCGCAACCTTCACCGTCATGGCGAGATCGCGCATCTCGGTTTCGAGTTCGTCCTTGCTCATCACCCGCTCCCGCTCTGGCTTGGCGGCGCGGGCGACAGTCACGGCAAAATCAACGAGCATTGAAACCGTGCCGCCGTTTGAATTGGCGCCCCAATTTCTCGCGTGCTGTTCTGCGAGGGCTTCCAGCGCTTCCCTGCTCGGCTCAGTCATGGCGCTCGAGCTCCTTCAATTGAGTTTGCACGGCAGCGTTACCTGCTTTGGATCGTCTGGGCGCCCAGCGGTTGTGACCGCCGCCGAGTAGCCGCACTTGTCGCAAACGACGAGATACAGACCACAGCGCTTCGCAGGATATGGTAGATCGATCACGCACCTGGGCTGGCCCTTCTTGGTGCGAAGATCAACAGCAACGCCATTTGGATGCGCCGGGTTAGGGTCGCACTGCGGCTCACGTTTATGATCGAACCAAGTGATGGTGACTTGTTCCATGGCTTGAACTCCAAAAGGCGTTGAGGATCGAAGTCGGACCAGTTGCCCGTGAAGCACAGCGCGCGATCATCAATCGTGACCATGGCTGGCGGCTTCTCGGTCGGGTAGGAGATGGCATCACGGACGGCCAAAGCCCGATCCAGGCCGCGCGGATCGCCGGCAAATGGGCAATCAAAGTGATGGGCGAGAGCATCCCAGATAAATGCCTTCATGGCATCGACACCGCCGGGCTGGTGCGTCCTGCTGCTGAAAATCTGCACGTCGAATATCTCGACAGCCTTATCCAGAAAGCCAGCCATGCCATCGGTCGGCGGGTCGGGTATCACCGCCGCGCCCTGCCAGCCACTCGAGTAGCTGTGCAGTACACCGTCAAAGTCGAGACATAGAATAGGTTTTCTCATCGCCCCTCCCCGGTCTGCGAGAGGGCGGCGAAGGATTCGCCTGCATTCAAAGCGCGATCTAGCTGCAATTGCGTAAGAGTGGCCAGCGCCTTCGCCCCTCGCAATTCGTTTTCCAACTCCCCAATCCGCGCAGCGGATTTGAAGTTAGCCATTAACATTGCGTCGTCTCCATTGGCGGGGCTTCCGCCATTACACTGTGATCGGCCATTCGCATTGTCAATATTTATTTTGCGACTTCCGAACTATCGTGGTCGATGTATCGGGCTGGTTTTCCGGCCTCGTCCAAATCCTTGAATAGCGCGGCGATGGCATTGAGGGGCGATTCGGATGACCCTGGATTGGTGATAACGGCCGCCAACCTCGGATGGATGTAAGGTGCCGCCTTATACGCCACATCGACCGCCATCAGCAGATATTCCCGCATTCGAGTTTCGGCCGCCGCGACCGCGCCCTCATAAACCGATTGTTCCTCCGGTGTCTTGGCCGCCGCCGATCCGACCATGTTCGCCTGCAGGACCTGGCCCCAGTCTATCGCCATTTCCTCAAGATACCGCATGGCATCCAGCATTACCTCTTTCGGCAGGCGCATCCGCTTCCCAACCGCGAGGAAATACATTTCGAGTTCGTCCTGCTTTTGAAGCGGTGTCCGATGCTTATTCAGGATTACCCCGACATCGGAGAGGAACTTGGATTTATCCACCGTTCCGGGTGGCTTGCCTGCCTTGCCAGACCCTTTGCCCTTGCCGGAACCGAACCCGCGCGCTGGATTAGGTGGCTTGCGGGTTATCTTCGGCTTGGCGCCTCCCCGTCGTTCTCCCTTTCGTGAACCGGCCAATCTGACTACTCCATCATCGCCACGCCGCAGCCGGGCATCTCGCACCACATGCGGAATGCACCACCGCTGCTACGATGTCTACCGGCGGCCTGACCCATCACGAGATGGCCCTGCAATGCGCCGCGTGTGTGGCATTTCCGCTGGCAACTATCTTGAGTTCCTCGCCGCATGGCCCTTGAACGAAGAATGCGCCGTATGCTCCCCACTTGGGGTTGCTGGCCATCGGCCCAGACAGCAGGCGGCCAGATTCCAATTTCTCCGGCAGAACCTTCCTCATTTCTTGCCCCTGTTGAGCCAGTATTCAGCAGTCCCGGGAATAGCACCGCTCTCAGGCATATTGTGCGGCGCGGCTGCATGGACCAGCACCAGTTTGGTTCCATCGACCCGCCATATCCGGCCGAACCGATCGGCGACCGCAACCGACAGTCCGAGCTGCGGCATGGCGAATTGTCCGATCTCGATTTCGCTCTCCCCTCGCTCGATTGCGGCGCGGGCCTCGGCCTCTCTTGCCTTGATCGCGGCGAGGGCAGTCTTTGCTTTATCTTCTTCCATAATTTCCCTCGTTATAATATAGGGTTGGAATATTTTGCTAAATTTATGGCCTATCGTTCGGCCATTTCGACGGCGCGGAGCAGTCTGCACCACGCCATTACGCCGCTCACTTGGCGCGACTCCCGCTTCTGGTTCCGCTTCCGAGCCTTGGCAGTTGGCGAGTTGTAATAATAGACTACCGATCGATCGCAGGAGAGAATATCCGAGACGGTCAGTGCCGATATATTCTGCTGGATTGCGCGGATCGAGAACTCTTTCCTCACCGCAGAGGTTTTCGGGCTGCGGCAAGGACCAACCACCCGAGCAATCGGGATGTTGTGGGATGCGGCGACTTCCTCAAGTATTTGCATGGCGCGGCGCGGGGATCGGTTTGGCGGTCTCATGCGCCAATCCTGACGATATGGTCGACGGAGCACGAAATAAAACCCATGGCAGCGACGGACTTGCATGCCGCTTCAATCGCGTCGTCTCTGGTATCACAGAAAACGGTAATGTTGACCTTACGCCAATCGCCATCACGCGATGCGTTGACCGTTGCGTTCCACTGGAAAAGTCCGCCGGAACGGCCGAGATGTTTGCTCACTTCGAATAACCTCCGTGGAAGTAGCGGCCCGTCGATCAAGGGGAAATTACTGATCATTGAATACCTCCGGCATTTCCATCGGCTCGCGCCGGCCGTTGTCCAAATCAGGCAGGTAGCCGTAATCGGCCTTGAACCAGACCAGCAACGTCACCAGCCGTTCAACCATCGGGGAGATTGGCCGGGTTCCTCTCTCCATCCGTTCTATGGTCATGTAGATGTTGCGGAGTTCGCCCGTGTACCCGAGCAGCAGGCCAAAGTCCTTTTTGGCCATTCCGAAGTTCTGGCGCGCGTCGGATAGTTCTTGGGGGGTCAAGACGGCCTCTCAAATGCTGGATCATTGATGATCCGATTGAGCGCTGGATAGCATCTGGCAAGCTGCCGCAAAGCACTAAGCGGCAATTTCACCATCACGGAATCATCGGCGGTTTTGAACAGACGCACGACGCTATCAATCTCCAGCCCATTCAGGGCTAGTTCAACGTCGTTGATGGCATCGCGCATTTGCTGGTGTTGAGATTTCATCTGGGTTCGGAACCTCTTGGCCAAACGGCGGGACGATGTTCGGAATGCGCCAGCGCATAGACCGCATCCAGCGTTCGCCATGAAGATACCAGCGCGTCTATTGCGTCATACCCGAGCGCGCGGGCGGCGGCGAGTTCCTTGAAACTGGCCTTGGCGGCGACGATTTGGGCGACGGATTCGGCGCTCATTGGGCTGCCTCGTAGCGTTTGGCGCTTTTGTTGTACGTGATTGCCTTCGGATAACTGGTCTGAAACATCATCAGGTCAATTGATGCCTGCGGCGTCGAGATACCGAACTTCTTTTCGATGTGCTCGCGGTTGATGAACCCGAAAACCCGGATAGTTTCGGCAATCCATTCCTGCCGTTGGCGGACGAACCAAGTATCGCTCATTCGTCCATTCCTTCTTCCATCAGCAAATCCTCAATCGCGGCCTCAGCAGTTGGTCCGTGGCCGATGCAATCACCGAGGTCGTAATCCTCGCGAACCGCCGACCAATCGCAGCCCCGAAGGGGTATCGGCGGCGGGTCGTATTTCGTGATGATTTTGCGGTCGGTCATAGCGGTGCCTGCGGCAGTTTTCTTTTCCATTCGGAATAGGGGCGGCGATTTTTCATTTGCTCTGATCGCGTCGCCCACCGGCAGTTTGTCGGCTCATAGTTTCCGAAATTGTTCGGGTAGCGGTCGATGGAATGCTTAGGCGACGGAATCGGCCCCATGTCGGCATAGAAGTTTTCAAAACTTTCCAGCCATCGCTCGCAAACAGAGATTGCACCGTAATCCGGATGGTCTGGTCGACACCGGCCTTTCATACCGCACCATATTCTGTATTCAAGCGTATATGTCATCCCGTGCGTCAAGTTTTTCTTCATTAAGGCGACAATCTTTTGGCACCCGCAAGACTGCGTATTACCACTCGTAAGGGACTGCCCAAGAACTTCAAATTTGTTTCCGCATTCGCACTTAACTGACCACCACGAAAACCCTTTCCGGTTTCCCATGTCGCCAATTACAGTCAACAGACCAAACTTATCGCCCAAGAGATTAAGCCTCGCCGGCATGACTATACCCATTGACCTTTCTGCGATGACCACATTTTCCGCTGATACCACGGTTCCACAACCTGAAAACCGTTGCCGCCCTTGTGGTAGCCCTTGGCGTAAAGGTCGCTCAGAACCGCCCCGAAGGCCTTGGCGTAGCTGCCATAGAAAGCGATGCTCTTGGATTTGGTGATGAGGTGAGCGAATTTGAGGAGTTCGGATTTGGTCATGGCTCAAGCCTCCAAATACTTAGTGACGTAAGCGCGGGCGGCGTCCTCAAGGCGGCCGTGATTGAGCATCAAGCGGGCCATTGAGATGTCTATGCGCTCACCTTTTTTGCTTCTTGCCTTGTCCCGAGCAAGGTCCGTGCGGACCTGATCCAGCGTGCGGCGCGGCATGCCAATCGCGTCAGCGCGGGCTTTCAGGATGTCTGCGTTAGATTTGGTCATTTGTCTCCCGAGGGCGACGGCGCGTTGCCGTGTGACGATGGAATTACCCTAAAGGCCGGAATTGTGGTTGTCAATTATTATTTTGCGGATGGTAGGTTTTTGCTATGTGACGGGATAGCGGGAGTGGGATTTTGGCGATCATAGCGCTGGCCATCTTGCGGGTGGTGCCCTTGCTTGTTGTGCGCGGCGCTTTCCAGCCAAAAGCGGACGGATGGTTCCTGTCGTATCCGTCTTGGTCCCTATGCTTCAATCCACTCAAAGCATGAACGAAGCGGAAGCCGGGGACCTTTTGGCCGTCGCGCAAATTGCGTTCGGCATGCGTGTTGAAACCGAGCCCAGGAACATGCCTCGGATGGTCTGGCGGATACCAGCCCGCTCCCATGGTCGGCACTTTGATCGCTTTGGCCGTAATTGGCATCAATGCCGGAACGTCCCCGAAAAGGTAAAAACTTCCAAAATTCCAGCGCGCCCGCCCGACCCATGGCTGCGCGCCGCGAACGTTTTAACCACCATCGGGATATGGTGCCCAGCCGCTTCGCTGGCCTCGCGTTGGATGCGGAAACATGCGTTGAACAGCGCTAGTTCTTTCTCAAGTCGCACAGGATCAGCCCGAACCGCAGCCGCCAGCGCCTTTGCCCTAGACCAAGGCATGGCGCAGTAGCTGAAAAACTGGCATGGCG
>Ga0137409_10003631_pt1 | contig 16294 bp, 15 predicted proteins | sample CZODoug1_16funga_FD_122059 | JGI IMG/M metagenome (GOLD analysis project Ga0137409, IMG submission 122059) | Vadose zone soil fungal communities from Angelo Coast Range Reserve, California, USA - CZODoug1_16fungal (Hybrid Assembly) | ecosystem: Environmental > Terrestrial > Soil > Vadose zone... | reverse complement strand
AACGCGGGCCTGGAGCAGCTCCTACGCGGCCTCGAGCTCTCGCTCGGCGTGGACATCGTGCGCCTGGACACTTTCGCGCTGGTCGACCAGGTGGTCGCGAATCCGGGGGCGTTCGGCCTTGCCGACGTGACCGATGCCTGCATCAGGCTGAACACGGTCAGGAACGCGTTCTGCCCGAACCCCGGGAAGTTCCTCTTCTGGGACGGCATCCACCCGACGGTGGCGGGCCACCACCTGCTCGCGGTGCGCGCCGACGCCGCGCTGAAGGCCGACGCGGCGGTCGTGGCGACGCCCTAGCGCGAGTCCGGCGACGCGAGCCGCCAGCCGGGCGGCACGAGCACCCAGGGCGACCCCGGAGCGTCGCGGCAGGCGCCGTAGCGGAAGGGGCGGGTGGGGCGGCCCTCCAGCGTGAACCGCAGATCGACGAACCACACGCAGGCCGATCTTTCGCTGGTTCCGTCGTAGGCGGGAAGATCGGCGAACCAGCGATAGACCGCCATCGCCGGAGAATTCCACGCTTCGCGCGCGAGTGCGCCCTCCGCGCCCTCGCCGTAGCGCGCCCGCGTCTCCCAGCGCGCGGAGGCGAGCGGCTGGTAGACCGAGTCGAGCATCGCGATGTACCCGTCGCCTTCGCGGTAGCCAGGCGGCGTCTCCCTGACGAGATTGACGTCGGCGAAGCGGTGGACTTCGGCGTCGGACACGAACACCGTCCAGTTGAACGGCGACACCGGACGCGGCTGCGCGTTGACGCTCGCGCCGCGGAGGCCGTGCTCGCGCGCGTAGCGGCCGCCGAACTCGGTCGCCTCCTGCTTCTGCGCGTACTGAAAACCGACGTAGCCCGCGAGCACCACGAGCGCGGCCGCCGCCGGCCAGCGCGCGCGGCGCACGAGGCCGCTCGCGACGAGGCCCGCGACGATGATCCCGGTAAACCACAGATCGATGATGAAGGTGGTGCCGATCTCCGCGCGCCAGTCGGAGAAGGGCGCGAGGATCACGGTGCCGTAGCTGGTGATCACGTCGCCCGCGACGTGCAGCGCGAGGCCCATCGCGGTGATGCCGTAGAGCGCTCGCCAGCCGCGCGGCTCGCGCAGGATCGCGGCGAGTATCCACGAGTAGAGCAGCGCCCAAAGAGGCAGGAGGACCAGGGAGTGGGTGACCCCGCGATGGTTCTCCAGGTACGCGATCGGGCCGAACAGGGCGATGACGATATCGAGATCCGGCGACGCGCACGCGAGGAATCCCGCTGCCATGCGCCGCCAGAGGAATTTCGGCGGCGCATCCCTAGACGCGGTCGCGCGGGCGAGCAGCGCCCCCGAGAGCGCGTGGGTCAAGGTATCCACGACGCGGATTGTCACTTATCCGCGACAGCCGTGTTTGCCTTGCGATCAACTCCTTAGTCCCTTTGGTGACACGGCGCGTTGGGCGGAGGCGACAGATCGGTGCGCGCCGATGCGCCCATGAGGATGAGCTGCGCGCGGCTAAGCCGCTGAAACGACACGCTTCACGCTTGCTGGCACGGCAGTTGCGAGCACCTCGTCCGATTTCGTTTTTTCCCCGACGCGAGAAGATGACCAGAACATCGCTGGTGGGGCGCTTGTGCTTGCTCGCCGCCCCGTTTCCGTTCCTTGCCGCGCTCGCAGCGTGCGACGCCACGATGCCGACCAGCTCCAAGCCGGCGGTCGCGGAGTCCGCGCCCGCCGTGGTGGTCGACGAAGACCGCTCCGGCCCGTACGCGACCGGCAGGAGCCTCAGCTTCGACGCGACGCTGCTGCCGCTCGATCCCAGCCCGGTGAAGGAGGTCCGCCTCGACGCGTCGAACCGGCTGATCGATCTCGCGCCGGGGATCAAGTACGCGGCGTGGACGCTCGGCGACTCGGTGCCCGGACCGACGGTGCGCGCGCGCGCCGGCGACAAGATCCGCTTTTCCATGACCAACCGCACCAACGTGACCACGCCGAAGCTGCGCATCGCCGCGCCGATGCTGCACTCGATGGATTTCCACTCGGCGCTGGGCTCGCCGCAGGACCTGTTCCACTCGATCGGCCCGGGCCAGACGATCTCCTTCGAGTTCACGCCGACCTACCCGGGCGTGTTCATGTACCACTGCGTCACGCCGCCGATGGTCGACCACGTCGCCTCGGGCATGTACGGGATGATGGTGGTCGAGCCCAAAGGCGGCTGGCCGACGAAGGTCGACCGCGAGTACGTGATCATCCAGGGCGATTTCTACGCCAAGCCCGACCCCGAGCGCCGCAAGGCCGACAACCTGCCGGTCTACGTGCTCGACAAGGACAAGGCGCTCGCGCGCACGCCGACGCAGGTGGTGTTCAACGGGCGCTTCAACGGCATGGTCGACAAGCCGCTGGTCGCGCGTCCGGGCGAGCGCATCCGCCTCTACGTGCTCAACGTCGGGCCGGGCAGCGGCTCGAGCTTCCACGTCGTCGGCAGCATCTTCGACCGCGTGTGGATGGGCGGCAATCCCGCCAACGAGCTGCGCGGCCTGCAGACGGTGGACCTCGGCGCGAGCTCGAGCGCGATCGTCGAGCTCACGGTGCCGGAGAAGGGCGACTACATCATGGTCGACCACTACTTCGCCAACGCCTCGCTCGGCGCGATCGGGCTGATCAGCGTCTCCGACAAGGTGCCGCCACTCGGCCAGCCCGCCGAGGCTCCCAAGGCCGGGGCGCCCGCGGCGCCGACCGGCGCGGCGGAGCCGGCGCGCACCTCCGTCCTCATGGCCACGCACGAGCACGAGCCGGCCGGCCGGATCGCGAAAGAATCGCCAAAGCCGCACAGCGCGACCCTCAACGATCCGGAAGCCGCGAAGGGCAGGCTCGCCTTCGACTCGAAGTGCGTCCTGTGCCACTCGATGGGCGGCGGCAACAAGGTCGGCCCGGATCTGCAGGGCGTGACCCATCGCCATCCCGATGCCTGGCTGACGAAGTGGCTGCTCGAGACCGAGAAAATGCAGAAGAGCGATCCCGTGGCGAGGGACCTGGTGACGAAATACAGGATGCCCATGCCCAACCCGGGCCTCAAGGCAGTCGAAGTGCACGACCTCCTCAAATACTTCCACTGGAGCGACCAACGTGAAGGACTCGCGAAAAACTAGCACTTCGAAGCGCTTGTTCCTGGCGGCCTGCGTTCTCGCGGCCTTCGCCGCGGGCCCCGCGCTCGCGTACGACAGCTGGGTCGAGGACCACATCGCCGCGGCCTACGACTACGTGCTCATCAAGGGGCCGGCGACCGGCCGCACCGTGCTGCTCGCGGCGGCGGATCCCGCCGATGCCGACGCCATGAAGGGCAAGTCGACGTTCGACGCCAAGTGCGCGCTGTGCCACTCGATCGGCGCGGGCGACAAGATCGGCCCGGACCTGAAGGGCGCGACCCGGCGCCACGACGAAAAGTGGCTGACCTGGTGGCTGCTCGAGACCGACCGCATGCAGAAGACCGATCCCGCCGCGAAGGCGCTGCTGGCGAAGTACAGGACGCCGATGCCGAACCTGGGCCTCAAGCCCAACGAAGTGCGCGAGCTCCTGCAATTCCTCCATTGGAGCGACGGCAATGGGCTTGCCAGGAACTAGCGCCTGGATCGCGCGGCGCCTCTTCTCGGGGATCTTCCTCCTTCTCGCCGCGCTCGTCCTGTGGTCGCGACCGGCGCCGGCCTGCGAGGTCTGCGTGGAGGACCATGTCGCCGCCACGTACGACTACGCCGTGGTCGCGAAGGCCGAGGCGGCGGGGCGGAAGGTGCTGTTCGTCGCGGTGCGCGGCAAGGACGCGGCGGCGCCCGCGGCCGAGGCTGCGGTCCGCAGGGCGCTCGCGCAGCTCGGCGCAGTCGACCGCGCGAGCATCCGCTACTCGGTTTTCCCGAGCGCGGCCTCCTTTGCCTGGAATCCCCGGCGCGCCAGCTCGGCCGAGCTGCTGCGCTCCGTGAACGGCGGCCTGGGCGGAAGCGGCCTGACGCTGGTCGCGCTGAAGGTGATCAGCTAGCCGCCGTCACGGCACGAACAGGCTGGCGCAGTGCCCGGGCTGCGCGGGCGAGTCGGAAATCGCGCCCCCGCGCAGCACGCACTGGTCGGGCGGCAACGCCACGCCGCGCTCCACCTGCTCGACCACGAGGTCGAACGCGCGCTGCGCGTGCGGCTCGATCAGCTCGAGCTGCGGAAAGGCGGGCGGCGTGTCCTGGTAGGTCTCGATGTGGTTCCCGTTCTGCACCTCGTACAGCCGGTACGGGGCGCCCCGATCGTCGTCGTGCTTGTCGTGGTCCTTGTGGCCCTGGTGCTTGTGGTTCGCAGCGGCCGCCACCTTGCGCGCGTAGGCGCGCGCGTGGTGGTCGATCGGCAGCAGCGCGTCCATGGTGCCGGCGACCGTCACCAGCGGCTGCTTGATCTTGCCGGTCGTCGCGAAGGCTGCCATCTGCGCGCCCACGTCCGACGCGGACAGCCGGGCGATGTAGTTGTAGGTGCCGGTGCCGCTCCCATAGGTGTCATAGCCCGGGTCGAGGCGCTTCTGCCACTGGCACTGCGTCACTTCCCAGAATTGCCCGTTGTAGCGTCCCCAGAAGGAGGCGGGGCCCGTGGCGGTGCTGACGACCATGTCGGGCGGATAGCCGGCCGCCAGGATGTTCTTCGCCGCGGTGCTCGCGGGGTTGAACGCGGATGCCGAATAATCGGGGAAGTTCAGGATCGCGGGCGGCAGGTCGGTGAGCAGGTTGGGCGCGTGCGCGTCGACGAACGTGCCTTCCCAGTCGACGCCGCCGTCGAAGAGCTCGGGCGCGGACTCGACCGCGCGGCGTACCTGGTAGCCGCCGTTCGAGGTGCCGACGGCGTAGGTGAAGCGCGGGTGATGCCCGTACGCCGCCTTCACGCCGTCGCGCGCGAGTTGCGCTGCGCGGATCATGAACTCAGCCCAGCGCGTGAAAGGCTGGCCGGGATCGTTGTCGTAGAAGTGCACGAACACCGGTACCGTCGGGGCGAGGCGGCACGCGAGCGGATCGGCGGCGGTGCTGAGCTGGAGGTTCAGCACGCCCTTGTTCTGCGACGCATAGGCGTAGCCCTTCTGGACGACGTAGTCGCTCCACGCGAAATCGCCGTTGAACTCGCTGCGCGTCCCCGATGCGCCCGCGACCACGAGGCGCCCGTTCCAGTCGTTCGGGAGACGCAGCAGGAATCTCGCTTGTCCTGTCGGGTCCCCCGCGATGCGGGCGTTCAACTGGATCCCGGGAACCGCCTTGACGATCGGCGTGCGCTTGCCCGCGCTAGGAGCGATCACGCTGCGGTCTGTCGTCGGCGTGAAAGCGAATGCCGGCAGGCCGGGCAGCGAGTTGTCGGCGGGCGTGGTCTGCGCGTTTGCGGTGGTGAGGTCGGCGCTCGCGAAGCAGCTGACGTCGGCGAGGCTGCCGCCCAAAGCCTTCTGCACGTCGGCGCAGCTGAGCGCGGCGCCGGCGGAGAAGGGGATGAAGAACAGGAGTAATGTTGCCGAGCGTGTCGTCTGAAGCACGATATCCTCCTTGAGCGGTTTTATCGCAGGTCTTCCGGCAGTGCGTAGTCCGGGTAGCGCTTCTTGAACTCGGCGATCTGCGCGCCGGCTTCCTCGGACTTTCCTTCCTTGATCAGCTTGCGGATGTCCTCGAGCCAGCTCTGGGGCGAGCGCTCCGCGGCCTTGTCCAGACTCGCGCCGCCGATGGTGCTGCGCGAGTACATGCTGTTCGCCGCGGGCGCCGGCTTCATCGCTTCGGGCGGCGGCGGCGCGGCCTGGAACTGGGTCGCACTTTCGGCAGCTTCGGGCCGCGGCTGCGCCGCGGCGGCGGTCGTGCCCTGCGTGAACGGCGTCGTGGGCTTCCCCACGCGCACGGCCTGCTGGGGTGCGGCTTGGGGCGCCGGCGGTGCCGCGCCGAACACGCTCACCGGCGCGCCCGGCGCGGGAGCGCTCGGAGCGTCGGCGCGCGCGGGCTCTTCCTTTTTCAGCGCGGGCGGCGCCTTCGGCGCGGGCTTCGCCGCAGCCTGAGCGGGCGCACCGGCGGGTGGCGGCTCCTTCAGCCCGAGATCGCGCTTCGCGCGGTCCAGGCGCTCGGCCTCGCCCGCGTCCATGTTCGATGAGAAACCCTGCGGCGTGGTGACGGGAGCAGGAGGTGGCGTCTCGGGCTTGACCTCCGCGGGCTTGGCCTCTGGGGGAGCGGGCTGCTTCGCTCGCTGCGCCGCGGTCGACTTCTCGGCGGTCACCGGCGCGGCGACCTCGGGCTGCTCCCGGTAGACCTTGAGCACCAGCGTCGAGGTGAGCACCACGGTCGCGGCGACGGCGAGCGACGGCGCCCAGCGCCACAGCATCGGGTGGCGCGCGCGCGCGGCACGGCGCGACGCGGTGAGGATCGCCTGGTCGATCTGCCGGCCCGGCTCGGGCCACGCGCCCTCGCGGTAGACGCGCGATAGGGCGTGGTCGCGATATTCGCGTTCGTCGTTCATGGTTTGCTCAACTCTTCCCGCAGCTTCGCCAGCGCGTAGCGCAGCCGGCTCTTCGCGGTCTCGCGGCTCACGCCGGTGGCCGCGCCGATCTCCTCCAGCGAGAGCTCGCCTTCCTGTTGCAGCAGAAAGGCCTCGCGCTGCGGCTCGGGCAGGCGTGCGAGCGCGGCGAGCAGCCGCTCGGCCGTGCGCTTGCGGTCGAGCAGCGCCTCGGCGGGAAGATCTGAGGAGGGCAGGTGGTCGAGCACCGCCTCGCTCTCGTCCTGCGCGAGGAATTTCGCGCGCCCGCTGGCGCGGTAATGGTCCATCAGGCGATTGTGCGCGATCGCATACACCCAGGAAGTGAACCTGGCGCGGGGCTGGTAGCGCTCGCGGAAGTCAATCACGCGCATCCACACATCCTGAAAAAGCTCCTCGGCCGTCGCCGCGTCGTTCACCTGGCGCAGCAGGAATCGGTACAAGGGGCCGCGGTGGCGGCGATAGAGGGCCTCGAACGCCCCTGCGTCGCCGCCGCCGTACGCCAGCATTAGCTCTTCGTCCGCCGGCCCGCTCCCCATGCGGGCCTAGTGTAGACCTTGTCAGGGCAGGCCGACTACCGTCCCTTCCCTGGGATAGGCGATGGTGTAGCTGAGCGTGATCTTGACGGTCTCGCTGGGCGCGATGGGTCGCTCCCAGGCGACAACGCCCTGGCGCTCCTCCCAGTTCTCGACCTGGGGCTTGGGATCGAAGCGCGCTTTCACGGCGATCTGGTCGGAGGTGGACACCGGCGAGGACTCGAGCACCAGCAGGTCGAGCGCGGTCTTGTGCGAGCTCGACAGGGTCAGCACGTCGGTCACCTCGCGCTCGTTCTTCCTGTCGAGGATGCCGGCCGAGCCGTTGCGGTCCTTGATCCGGTTCAACTTGACGCGCACCAGGCTGTCGCGCCCGAAAGGCAGGAGCAGGCTTTCCGAGGTCTGCGGGTTCCAGTGGGTCGAACCGACCACGTTGCCGTCGCGCTGAAGCTGGATCTCCCCCGGCAGCCACACGCCGTCGGGGCGCTTCGCCTCGGCGGTGACGATCGCGGCCGGGTCGAGCCGCGGCACGACGCGCAGGCGCATCTTCGCGGGGAGGGTGAGCTTCGCGAGCGATACCGTAACCTTCCTGCCGTCCGCGGGCAGGGTCACGAGTCCCGGCACCTCGAACTCGGTGCTGAAGGTGGTCTGCACTTCGATCGGGGCGGGCGACCTCGCGGCCCGGTCCATCATTCGGGATTCGCTCTTCGCAAGCATCGCCGGCGCTTCAGCCACGGCTCCCACTGCGTTCGCTGCCGGACTCGCGGCGGGCAGCGACACCCACCACGGCCGCGGATCGGGCCCCGCGGGCGAGAGCCGCGGCTGTCCGGTGGAAAGCTTGAGCTTCACGCCCGACCAGTCCTCGCCTGTGCTCTGCTGCACCACGCCCTGCCGGACGAGCTCGACCTGCGAAGCGTTCGAATCGAGGCTCGCGCGGTACGCCGGGCGCCATCCGGCGCCGTTCACCTGGTAGGAGACGCGCGCGCTGCCGCCGCGCTCGCTCGAGACGCCGACGCTGACGGTACGCGTGTCGTGCGCGCCGCTCCGCAGCCGCGCGAGGTCGCGCTCGAGCGCCGCGATCTGCTTGCCGATCTCGCGCTTCTGTATTTGCGCGCGCTGCGCGCGGGCGAGCGACTCGCCACCGCCCCTGCGGATCAGATCGACGACCGAGCCCAGCGATTTCGCGTCCGGGATCGGCGCGGGCTTCTCGCCGGGCGCGCCCAGGCGCGACAGGAACTCGGTGACCATCTGCGCGGATTTCGCCTCGCCGTCGAGCGCGCCCTGCCGGTCCTTGAGCGCCTGGATTTTTTCCTCGAGCTGCGCCTCGCGCGAAATGGGCGACTGCACGCGCGAGACGTCCTGCGTCGACACCTCGCCGATCGCTATGCCGGCGTCCGCCTCGACGCGCACCGACTGCGGGTCGAAATTCCCGGGCAGCCCCGAGATCCGGAGCAGGGTCATGCCGGGCTCGACGCGCGCGGTGCGCTCGATGGTCGCGCTGCCGGGGTAGAGCGTGACCGCGGTGATGCGGGATGCGTCCTGCGCGTGTGCGGCGGAGGACAAGGTGATGATCGCCGCGCCGACCGCGGCGGGCAGGATGCGCTGCGAAAAGGCTCTGCTTTCCTTCATTTCCGTCTCCATGTCAGGTCCCCGGGAAGGGGCATGGAGCGGTAAACGAAAGGGCGCGCTCTTCGGGGTTAAGTCCCTACAGCCTCAGCACGAACCCGAGGGAGATCATGTCGACGTTGGACACGCCGGTGGTGTCGTTTCCCAGGTGCAGGAAGCGCTCGACCTCGAGGCGCACCGAGGCGTTCTTGGCGAAGTCGTAGATCACGCCGGCGCCGAAGTTCGGCTTGAACATGCGCGCGCTCGCGTTGGAGGTGCTCGGGGTGCCGCCGGGCAGAGTGACGGTCTGGTTGGTCACCACGTTGGCGGCGATCACGCCCACCTTACCGAAGAACGAGAAGGAGTCGCCGACCGGCACGAGGCCGAGCGCGTTGAAGAGGATGCCGCCCGACTTGAATTCCGATTTCGCCTGGCCGGCGTTGAACTGGGCCGTGTAGGTGGCCGTGCCCAGCGCGGTGAAGCCGCCCTCGAGGGCGAAGTGCCTGTTTGGCATCCAGCCGACCATGATTTTCCACCCCGAGTCCCAGCGGTCGAGCTTGGAGGAGAACTCGGTGGCGCCGGCGCCGAGGAGGGCGGCATCGGCGGCGGCCTGGTCGACCCCGGGATCGGTCCTGACAACTCCGACGGCTCCGTACAGATAGGTGACTTCGTCGGCGGCGCGGGCAGCGCCGGCGAGCGAGAGCGCGATTGCGAGCGCGGCGATCCTCCCCATGGCGCCATCGTGCCTTGGCGCCCCGCCGCGCGTCAACGTGCGCGGCGCTTCAGGTCCTCGCGGGCTTGCCCCACAAGGCGCGCATCCACGCCCACAGCGCCATCAGGCTGAATAGCAAGGCGCCGCTCGCGAGCAGGACTCGCCCCGGCACTTCCCAGAAATGCGTGCGCGCGGTACCGCCGCCAGTCGGGTGGCCCAACACGAGCCAGTCGAGCAGTAGCGCGATCGCGGTGATCATCAGCGCTCCCAGCCAGGCCTTCAGGCGGCGGTTGCGCTCGGGTGCAAATAGAATCAGCCCGACGAAGGCGAGAGCGAACCCTGCGATCATGAGGACGGTCGGGTCGAGCTTTCCCAATGGCTGGCCGAGGTGGCTCGCGGCGTTCGCTGCCACCCCGATGCCGGCGACGAGCGCCAGAAGCCCGCCGGCGGTTTGCCCGCGCCGCGACTGCGGTTTGGACGCCATGGAATCTCTCCCCTCTGGAACAACCCGTCATTCAAGACCTCGCGCTCGCGCGTGTCAATTTGCGTCGTCACGCCGGTGAGTCTTTTTGCTCAACAATTGAAACAATCTCCGCAAAGGCCTTCTGCTACATTGCCCTATTGTTCTTTCCGGCCGCGAAGATGACCGCAAGAAGGCTGTTCTGGACGCTGGTGCTGTCGGCCGCCGCGATCATGGTCGTCACCATGGGTGCGCGCCAGACGCTCGGGCTGTTCGTGTCGCCACTCAACAGCTCGACGGGCCTGGGCATCGTCACCATCAGCTTCGCGCTCGCCGTGGGCCAGTTCGCCTGGGGCGCGGCGCAGCCGCTGTTCGGCCTGGTCGCCGAGCGCATCGGGTCGTTCAAGGTGATCGCGCTCGGCGCGCTGTTGCTTACACTCGGGCTCGCGATCACGCCGTACATGCACTCGGCGCTCGGGCTCATCGTGTTCCTCGGCCTCGTCACCGCGATGGGCGCGGGAGCGGGGAGCTTCTCGATTCTCATCGGAGCGACCGCGCAGCGCCTGCCCGCCGACAAGCGCGCCTTCGCCTCGGGCTTCATCAACGCGGGCGGGTCGTTCGGCCAGTTCCTGTACGCGCCGCTGTCGCAGGCGCTGATCAGCTCGATCGGCTGGATCGCCGCGATGTCGACTATCGCCGCCACGGCACTGCTTACCATCCCGTTCGGCCTGCCGTTTCGCGAGTCGAAGGCCGCCGCGCCGAGGCCCGCGGGGATCGGCATCCGCGAGCAGTTGCGTGTCTCGTTCGGCGACTCGAGCTATCTCTTGCTGCACGCCGGGTTCTTCACCTGCGGTTTCCACATCGCTTTCCTCATCACCCATTTGCCGGGCGAGGTGAACCTGTGCGGGCTGCCGGCAAGCGTGTCGGCGGCGTCGATCGCGATCATCGGGCTGGCGAACATCGCGGGCAGCATCGGCGCGGGTTGGCTGTCGCAGACCCGGCGCATGAAAATGATCCTGGTGTGGATGTACGCCTCGCGCGCGGCGGCGGTCGCGCTCTACCTCGTTGCGCCGAAGACCGAGCTGACTTTCTATGTGTTCGCCTTCGTGTTGGGCCTCACCTGGCTCGCCACCGTGCCCCCGACCGCGGGGCTCGTCGGCAAGCTGTTCGGAACGCGTCACCTCGCGACCCTGTTCGGCTTCGTCCTCCTGACCCACCAGATCGGCGCCTTCTTCGGCGCCTGGCTTGGCGGCATCGCCGTCGCGGCGACGGGCAACTACCTGTGGATGTGGTACGCCGACATCGCGCTCGCGGCCGCGGCGGCGGTGGTGAATTTGCCGATCAAGGAAGCGCATCCGAGGGCCGTTGCGGCGACGGCGTAGCAAGCGCGGGCACTTGGAAAGGTCTACAATGATGCGTCGAATCGCTTTGGGTCTCGGCTAGCCTTTCACCCGCAGGCGCCTTCCAGGCCTTCTCCCACGGAAATTTGATGCCACGCGCGGTCGCGCGACGGCAATCGTGAGGAGAACGCCATGCCCACCGGTATTGTCAGATCGTTCTACCCGAAATACGGGTACGGCTTCATACGCCCCGACGACGGCTCCAAGGACGTCTTCGTGCACAGCGGTGCGGTCAAGCGCGCCGGGCTGGATTCCCTGCGTGAAAACCAGAGGTTGTCCTACGACGTGAGGAGCGAGCTCGACGGCAGAAGGTCGGCGGTGGACCTGAAGGCGGTCGCATGACCAAGGAGGCGCTCATCGAAATGGAGGGCGTCGTCACGCACGAGCTTCCCGACACGCGCTTTCGCGTCACGCTGGACAACGGCCACGAAGTCATGGCGCACATGTCCGGGAAGATGAAAAAGCACCGCATCCGCATCCTGCCCGGGGACAAGGTAACCCTCGAGCTCACGCCCTACGATCTCACCAAGGGGCGCATCAACTTCCGGCACAGCACGTACACGCCCGGTGCGGCCCGGCCCCGGATGCCGTTTCGTCGGCGCCGCTAGGTGAAGGAGATCCGCACTCCTTCGTGGGCGGCGCGGATGTCGCGCGCGGAGTCGCTGACGGTGCTGGATCACCTGATGAACGACTGGTACGACGGGGTCAAAGCCGACCGGGGCCTGTGCGCAGCGGTGGGGTTCGAGGCGAGCATGAAGCGGCGCGACTGGGAGGGAGCGAAGGGCAGCATCGAGCGCACCTACGGGCGCGCTACCCGCGATCATCAGTCGAGCCTGGACACGCTGGCCGCGGCGATCTTCAGCAAGAGACTCCTGGGACGTGCCCTTGTCCCCTGAACCCGGCATCGCGCCGAGCGAAGCCTGGCGCGCGCTGAGGCGCGATTCGCAGATCCTGTGGTGGCTGCTCTTCGCCAGCCTGCCGGGAATCTTCGTGGTTTCCTGCCTGCTGCTCGCCGGCGCGCTGCGGCAGAGCGCACTGTTGCCTCTGGTCACCTTCGCGTTCGTAGCCGCAATCGGCGTGGTCGGCCTGCGGATCGCGCGCTTCGCCTGCCCGCGCTGCGGCAAGCCTTACTTCGAGACCTGGTACTTCTTCCAGCTGCTCCGCAGGGAGTGCGCGCACTGCGGCCTGCGGCGGGAACGCGGCGCTCCGCACCCGACCCACCCGGCGAACGCCGGCTAGTCCGACGCCGATTCCGCGACCGCCGCGGCCGGTTTCACCGGCGCGAGGCCGGCGCGGATCTCCTGCGCCGAGCGCCTGATCTCCTCGACGAGCCGGTCGTTCGGAGCGGACCGCTCTTCGCCCAGCGGCTCTATTCCCAGCGCCTCCAGCCGCCGCCACACCGGCTGCATCGCCTCGTCCGGGTCGACGAAGAATTCGCTGCCGCGGATGCGTTCGAACTTCCATCCGAGGCGCTCGAGCACCGATTGGCGCGCCATCGCCTCCGGAATCTTCTCGACCGGGAGGTAGCGGTCGCCGTCGCACTCGATCGCGAGCCGGCTCTTCGCCCCCAGCACGACCAGGCCGATGCGGTACTTGCCGACCTTCCACTGAGGGGCGACGCGGTAGCCGCGCTTTGCGACCTCGGCGAGCGCGCGCCGCTCGAGCTCGGACTCGCCGCGGGCGGCTTCAATGTCCTCGCGCACGGCCGCGCCCGGGTCGAGCGCGTGCTCGATCAGGCGCCGGCGCAGGTCACCGGGCTTGAGGTCGGCCCGCGCGTCGAGGGAATGAACCACCCACATCTGGTCGCGCGCGCGGCTCGCGGCGACGTTGTAGCGCTTCTTGAACAGGTCGTTCGCGCCGGCCTGGCGCAGCGCGAGAGGGCTCTCGTCCTTCGGGCCGTCGACCACCGACAGCACCATGACGTCGCGCTCGTCGCCCTGGAATTGCGCGGCGTTGCCGCAGATGATACGGCGGCGCTCGTACTCCGAGGGCTTGAGGTGGCGGCGCAGCAGCTGGTCGATGGCGAAGGCCTGCGGCTCGGCGAGGAGCGAGATCACGCCCAGGGTCTTGTCCTTGTACTTCTCGTGACGGCACATCGCGAGAACCAGCGACGCGACCGCGAGGGTCTCCTCCCGGTTCACCTGGCCGGTGCGGCCGCCGCTCACGCGGTAGGGGACGACCGCGGGAGCGAGGCCCCCGGCGCTCGACTCGCGCAGCGGCAGGATGTCGCCGTTGTAGGAAAGGTCGTTCGAGAACCCGACGATCTCGGGAACGCAGCGGAAGTGCTCGATCAGGCGGATGGTGTCGCCGAATGCCTGGCGCCCTAGGTCGTAGACCGAGAGCTTGCCGTCGTAGAGGTGGCTGTTGGGGATCCCCTTGAGGATCATCTTGATCAGCCGGTCGACCGGCGCCTGCTCCATGCCGAAAGCGTCGGGGCTGACCTGCTCGTGGTCGCCGACGATCACGACCTGCTTGCCGAGGTACAGCGCGATCAGGCCCTCGAGGCCGCACTGGCTCGCTTCGTCGATGATCACGACGTCGAACTGGGTGCGGCGCACGTCGAAGTTCTCGTAGATCCGCACGAGCGGCATGATCCATACCGGTACCGCCGCCTGGCACTCCGACATCAGGCTCCTGGATTCGGCGAGCAGCTCGGCGACGCGCGTCTTCTCGCCGGTCTTCGCGCCCAGGCGCCGCTGAGTGTCGAGCCAGCCGATGAGCGATTGGCGGTATCGCGCCGCCTTGGCGAGCTGGTTGCTCCAGGCGCGCGCCTCGATCAACTCCACGGTCACGTTGCGGAGCTTGCCCGCGAGATCCTCGATTCTCGACTGGATCTCGGCGGGGCTGTCCTTCTGGCGCTCGGCGAGCTCGTCGGCGAGCTGGCGCCACAGCCAGGCCTCGCCGGGATCGCCGGGGGTCGCGGTCGCGCCATGCCTGCCGTCGCGGCAACGGATCGCGGTCGCCCAGGCGGGCGCCGACTTCTCGAGCTTCGCGAGCAGCACGAGGCGCTCGGACAGGATCTGCTTCTTCGCGTTCAGGTCGGCGAGCGCGGCGAAGCCCGCGCGGTACAGGCCGGGGTCGTGCTTCCTCCAGGCCTCGAGCAGGTTGCGCACCACGCCTTCGTGGTCCGAGGGGTATTCGGCCAGCGCGGCTTGCAGCCTCTCGAGCCGCGCCTCGTTCTCGTCGACCAGCTGGCGCGCGAGGCGCACCCGCACCACCGGTTGCAGCAGCTCGCGCACGGCGCGCTCGAGGCGCCGCAGCTCGCCGACCGCGTCGAGCGGCGGAGGCACTTCGCGGAGCAGCCGGTCCCAGTCGAGCCCCATAGCCTTCAGGCCCTCGATGGCGGGCGTGAGGAGCTGCGAGTGCCAGTTGAGCGCGTCCTCGAGTTGCGGCACGAATTGCGAGGCGATGCGCTCGGGCTCCTCGCCCAGCTGCTCGCCGCCCGCGGCGCCGAGCGCGGTCATTTGCCGCTCCCATCGCGCGACCAGCTCGCGGCGCTTGAGGGCGATCGCTATCGAGGCGTGCAGCGCGTGAAAATGCTCGGCGCGGGCCGGCGGCGAGTCGCCGACGCGGGCGGCGCGCTTGAAGGCCTTCCACTGCGGGTTCATGAGGAGCTGCATGCCGCCCAGGCGCTTGCCCTCGCCCAGGTGCTCGAGGATGTCGCCGACGAGCTTGAGGCCCGCCTCGCTCAGGTATTCCTCGGGCGCCCGCGGGCCGTGCTTGAGGAGCGCGTCGGCCGTCTGCGCCGAGAACGCCCGGACCTCGTTTATCAGCCCGATCAGAGCGCGCCACGGCGCGGTTTCCGCGCCGCCGACGATCCCCGCGTTGACCGGGACGAGCCGCCACTTCTGCGCGGCGCTCACGAAATCGAGCGCCTTGTCGACCTGTTCGAGCAGGCGGCCGAGCTCGCGGGTGTCGAGCGTACGGTCGACGTCGTGCCACAGGTCGTCCCGGAGCTTCTGCGCGTGCGGGCGGTGGCGCGCGATGCTCTCGACCGTGTCGGTGAACTGAACCGGGGTGAGCAGCTCGGCGGGCCGCGGAATTGAGAGGTGCAGTTCCTGTTCTTCAGCCGGGGTAAGCAGTCCGTTCGAGCCATAGAGCTTGGCGAGCTCGCCTTCGGAAAGGGGCGGCTCGCCGCCGCGTTCGACCGGCGCGGGGATCCAGTCGTGGCGCGCGCGCCCGGCGGCGAGCTTGCGCGCCGCCTCCGAGGGCTCGATCTTGCGCTCGCCGACCGCGATCTCGGCGTATTCGCCGCCCACCGCCGCGCGCAGCCGCTCGCGCAAGCCCTTGAGCTGCGCGATCAGTCCCGCGCGCTGCTTCTCCCGGTCCGCCGCGACGTGGCCGAGGTCGCCCGCGTCGTCGCGCGACAGCCGCTCGGAGATCTTGGCTACCGAGATCTCGAGCTCCTGGCGGCCGCGCACGTCGCTGTCGAGCACCGAGACGCACAGCGGCTGGATGTCCGGATGCGCCCGCTCGCGCAGCACGCGAAGCGCCTTCACAGTGTGGCTGGTGACGAGAATGCTCTTGCCTTGCGCAAGCAGGTGGCCGATGAGGTTGCCGATAGTGTGGGTCTTTCCGGTTCCCGGAGGCCCCTGGACGATCACCGCTCCGGAGTGGGAGAGGCGCTTGGCGAGGTTCAACTGCTCGATGTTCGATTCCCTGGCGAAGAGGACCTCGGCGTCCTCGTTCGCCGGGGAGCCGCTGGAAGGCGCTGCTTCGGCACATTCGGAGTGCCCGTTCAGGCCCACGATGCGCATTAGCGAGGGCGGGAAGGATTCGGCGGTCTCGATGTCCTCGAGGACGCTCTTGATGGTGCCGCCGATGCCTATGGTGCGCAGGCGCGCGAACACGATCGCATCGCGCATCAGTGTAGGGACGTCGCTCCCGCCGTCCAGCTCCTTGCTCGACGAGACGAATTCGCCGCCGCCGAGCGATCCCAGCACGCCCTTCAGATACACCGTCGCTTCCGGATCGAGCGGATGATAGAGGTGCTTCTCCAGCTCCTCGATGCGGTTCTGCAGCATACGCCCGTCGACCTTGCGGCTGGCGCTGAAGAGCGCTGTATACAACTCGGGCACGTTGTCGGTCTCGGCGAGCGTGAACTCGGG
>Ga0137409_10003630_pt1 | contig 16298 bp, 16 predicted proteins | sample CZODoug1_16funga_FD_122059 | JGI IMG/M metagenome (GOLD analysis project Ga0137409, IMG submission 122059) | Vadose zone soil fungal communities from Angelo Coast Range Reserve, California, USA - CZODoug1_16fungal (Hybrid Assembly) | ecosystem: Environmental > Terrestrial > Soil > Vadose zone... | reverse complement strand
TGTCGATTATCGCAGGTTCGCTTTTGTGCCTACTTTTTTCTGACAGTCTTCTGTGAGTTGGTGCGGGGGACAGTCTCGGCTCTCTATTGCTTGCCTGCACGCTGGAGAGTTCATAGACTTGGGGCTGCAAAGGTACGGCGCTCGAAACGTCACATACGGACTTGGAGATGCACTATGAAGAGTTTGGCAGACATTCTTGCATGGCTTGTTGGGGGGCTCGCGACCATTATCGCGCTATGGCAATTGTTCTTGTTCATTTCCGCCAAGGATCCTAACAACGTTCCGGACATGATGTATGGCCTCAGCCACTTATGGTGGGCCATCGGGGCGGCCATTATCGCGATAGCATGTGTTGTGGTGCTCTTTATGCGACACCCGCGCGTTGAAGAGGAGATTCACGTCACGAAGTGATTTTCCTCCGCGATCATTAAAGCGGTTGCCGACGGGACTAAGAAACCTGACTTCGACGGTCTGGCTTCCGCAGAGCCATGAGCAAAGTTCTCTTGCCTTTCGTTGAGACTACTCAGTCTGAAGTCAACTCAGCCGTCTTCTCAGTAATATCTTTCTGTGCCCACTCGTTATCGCGGCTTGCTTCACCGGCCTTGTGTCGCTTTGCCTGTTTCATTCGCTGCACCAGATCCATGTGCGTCGAAAAATAGCCAAGACTCTTTCCCACCACCTCCTGGACCGAGTTGAAGCTCTTGTCGACCATAAATTTCTCAAGGCCCTCTTTCAGCTCATCGATCATCTTTACGCCGTGGAGCATCACGCCGGTGCAGAGCTGCACGGTGGAAGACCCCAGCAATAAAAACTCGATCGCATCATGAGAGCATTCAATGCCGCCAATACCGCTGATGGAAACATCCTGCGGAAGGCCCAGCGCGAGCTGGCTCACCATCCGGAGGGCAATTGGCCGCACGGCCTGTGACGAGTAGCCGCCCGGCACAGTGTGTCCTTCAACCGTCGGCATGGGCCGGAGGGTGTTGAGATCCACGCCAATCACCGAGAGGATTGTATTGATTGCCGAGATACCCACCGCGCCGCCACGCACGGCCGCAAGCGACGGTTCTTTGATGTTCGTGATATTCGGCGTCATCTTTGCCCACACCGGAATGTTTGAGACTTCCGTCACCCAACCGGTCACCTCTTCACACAGGTCGGGATGCTCGCCCATCTCCGAACCCATCTTGCGTTCGGTCATGCCGTGAGGGCAGGAGAAGTTCAGCTCAAAGGCGTCCACTCCAGTGTCCTGCACCATGCGCGTCAGTTCCTGCCAGCGGTTCTTATCAAACTCTTCCATGATCGAAGCGATCAAAATATGCTTCGGATACTCTTTCTTGACCTGGCGAAACTCATCGAGCCAAACGTCAATCGGACGATCGGAAATCAACTCAATGTTTTCGAATCCGATAACTTCGCCGGAAGCCTTCGAACGCAGTTTGCCATAGCGCGGAACGACGTTTACGACCTTGGCTGATTCCAGACTAACGGTCTTCGCCACCGCGCCGCCCCAGCCGGCCTCGTACGACTTGGCGATCACGCGCGCGTTAGTTCCCGGCGGGCCGGAGCCCAGCAGAAACGGATTCGGGAAGGTCATTCCGTTGACAACTATCGATAGGTCCATCTAATTATCCTCATTTCCAATTTCCGATTGCCAATTTCCGATTGCCGTGAACTCCTCAGCTCTTAAATTTCAGATCTCAATTGCGGTCGCCTTGCAGCTGCCCGAGCGGCAAAAAACCCAAATCGGCAATCGGCAATTGCCAATCGGCAATGTCTTCATTCGCTCGCCGCCGGCGCGACCACCGGGACAGCGGGTTTACCCTGCGGCAGATTCACCAGCTTGATGTTTCGCCGCTGGCTCTTTAGGTTGAAGTCGCGCGAGCGCCAGTTGATTCTTGCCAGCAGCAAGCCGGTTAATCCCAGGCCTGCCAGTCCCATCACGATCATTACGGCCTTGCCCGTTCCGGTTAGATCCAGTCCGTTCGCAAGCGATTCGACCGTCTTGATTCCATGCCAGCCGTCGAGCGCCTGGACCACAAAGATGGCCAACGCGGAAAATATAATGTTAATCAGCGCCGAGGGAATCAACCACTTCCAACCGATGTCCATCAACTGATCGTAACGAAAGCGCGGCAGCGTCCAGCGCAGCCAGAAATACAAATATAGAATCACCGTCAGCTTCGTGAGAAAGATCAGAAGGCTGACTATAACATAGACATTGTGATAACCCTTCGCCTCGGTCAGGCGGTAAACAAACGGGAAATACCAACCGCCGAGATACACCGTCACCGCCACCGCCGAGGCAATAACCATCGCCGCATACTCGGCCATAAAGAAGAGCGACCAGCGAAACCCGGAATACTCGGTGTGGAAACCGGCCACCAATTCCGATTCCGCTTCGGGCAGATCAAATGGCGCGCGATTGTTTTCAGCGATACCGCTAACGAGAAAGATCAGAAACCCAAGCGGCTGATAGACGATATACCAGATTGCATCGCTCTCTTGCGCATTCACGATGCCGGAGAGCGAAAGTGTGCGGGCAAACATCAGGGCGCCGATTAACGACAGACCCATCGCGACTTCGTAGGAGATCATTTGCGCGCTCGAACGCAAAGCGCCGAGTAGTGAATACTTGGAATTCGACGACCAACCGGCAAGAATCAGCGCCAACACGCCCACGCTGGAAACAGCCAGCACAAAAAGCAAACCGATGTTTACATCAGTGATCACGGCCCAGTCAGGCCCAAACGGAATCACGGAAAACGTGATAAAGGCCGCGGCCACGGCGATATAAGGCGCAAAGAAAAAGATCCAACGATCGGCCTTCTCCGGAATGAAGTCTTCCTTGGTAAGCAGCTTGATGCCGTCCGCAATCGGTTGCAGCAATCCCCACGGGCCAACGCGCATCGGTCCAAGTCGTGCCTGCATGAAGGCAGAAATTTTTCGCTCCAGATAAGTGGCGTAAGCGACCCAACCGGCGACGAGTGTGACCACCAGACCAATCTGGATGAAGGGCCAGATGACGTGATTGATCGTCTCGGCGCTGAAATATCTCAGCAGCAGTTGGTCAATGAAATTGATTGGAGCTAGAAGCAGCACGAAGCGTCTTCGAACCTTTCCGCTTCTCTGTGCAGAGAAGATTATCTGTCTATTTCTCCCAGAACAATATCAAGTGTTCCGATTATCGCCACCACGTCCGCCACCAGGTGTCCCAGACAAAGTTTCTTCAACGCCTGAAGGTTAATCAACGAGGGCGGCCGCACCCGCACGCGCCAGGGCTGCGCCGTTCCATCGGAAACCAGGTAACAACCAATCTCGCCTTTCGGTCCCTCGATGGAGTGATAGTAATCACCAATCGGGGGCTTAACTATTTTCGGCAACTTCGCGTTCACCGGACCGTCCGGCAACTTGTCCAGCGCCTGCACGACGATGCGTCGCGACTGTCGCATCTCTTCGAGGCGCACCAGGTAGCGATCGTAAGTATCTCCGTTTTCACCAAGCGGAATATCAAAATCCATATCCGCGTAAGCAGCATAAGGTCGCGCCCGGCGAATGTCCCAGGCGACCCCTGAACCGCGCAACGCCGGTCCGGACAATCCGATTGCTACCGCATCTTCTCCGGATATGACGCCGATGCCCACCGTGCGACTCAACCAGATGCGATTCTCTGACAGCACCGTCTCATACTCGTCGAGGCGCTTGGGAAAGTTGCTGGCAAAGCGCCGCACGTCCGCATCAAATTCGTCGTAAGCGTCGTTCGGCATGCCGCCAACGCGCCAGGCATGACAAGTAAGACGCGCGCCAAACTGTCTTTCGAAAATCTTGAGAATCTCTTCGCGTTCACGCAATGCCCAAAGCAATACTGTCACCGCGCCGATGTCGAGCGCGTGGGTCGCAAGCCACAGCAGATGCGACGCGATGCGATTGAGTTCCGTCAGGATAGTGCGCAGATAATGTGCGCGGGGCGGCACCACGAGACCCATCATCTGTTCGACCGTTTCCACCCAGACGAGCCCATTCGAAACGGCGGCGATGTAGTCGAGTCGATCCCAATAAGGCGCAATCATCGTGTACATGCGATTCTCGGCAATCTTCTCCATGCCGCGATGGAGGTAGCCAATGTCGCAATCGAGATCCATCACTGTCTCGCCGTCGAGTTTGAGAATCACGCGCAACACGCCGTGCGTTGATGGGTGCTGCGGCCCCATGTTGAGCACCATCTCGGGGCTGTCGAGCAGCGTCTCTTTAGTTGTGGCGATCTCTACCTGATGCATATCCTGATCAGTTGTCAGTTGTCAGTGGTCAGTGGTCAGTCGTTGAAATCAGTTGCAACTGGCCACTGACCACTGACCACTGGCCACTGATTTTTCAAGCCGCCGCGGGCTCGGGCTCAGCGGGAATGTAACAACCGGTCACGCTCCACGGTTCGATAATCAAGCCAATCTCAGTTGCTTCTCCGCCGGCCCGCATCCGTGCGAGCTTGGTAACGATTGCCTGTGCGGCGCTGGCCTTGTTCCAAACATTTCGCGGCTCCATCGTCTCCGTCAAAACAAAGCCCGCCACCTTCGCCGCCTCAGGCGCGTCGAAAACCTTTGCTTCATACTGCGCGGCAATCTCTTTTGGCGTCATCGTCACATTTCCGATTGCCAATTGCCAATTGCCGATTGAAAACTCTCGGCGGCTGACTGCCAATCGGCAATCGGCAATTGGCAATCGGCAATCATTTGTCCTTCGGCATCACTTCCTTACCGCTCTGCAGGATTACGCGCATCATGCGCTCCTGCGGCACGGAGAGTATTTCCAGTCCATACGCGCGTCTTTGTTCCAACTGTTCGCGCTGCACCTCGGTCATCTCCGGCAGATGCTTTTTCGTCCACTGATTTTCGACAAACTCCAGCGGATAATCCTTGCGCAGTGGGTGTCCCTCCCAATCAGGCGGCAACAGTATCCGGCGCAAGTCGGGATGATTTCTGAAGCTGACGCCGAATAGATCGTAGACCTCGCGCTCCATCCAATTCGCGCTGGGCCAAACTTCGGTCACACTATCAACGCTCGCACCCTCAGCGATCGCAACTTTCAAACGCACGCGTTGGTTCCGCGGAATCGAATATAGGTTATAAACGATCTCGAGCGGCTGCTCCGGCCCGAGCGGATAATGAACGCAGGTCAAGTCGGAAAGATAGTTGAATTTCGACTCGGCGTCGTCTCTCAAAAAATTGCAAACTTCAACGATGCGATCGGGTTCGATGCGAATCGAAACCTGACCAATAAACTCCAATGCCTCAAGCACTGCGCCATCAAATTTGGCCTTCAGTTTCTTAACCAGCTTACGTTCAGACGCATCGACGGGCTTCGGACCTTCTTCCTTTTTCTTGACAGGAGCTTTAGGAGCGCCCGGCGCGGCGGGAGTTGCCGCTAGTGTTTGGGGACTTGCAGCTTTCTCGCCCAACGACTCTTTGACAGCGGCTACGCGCGACTTGGCCTGCTCGACCATCGCGGCTTTTTCCGCGTCAGCGCCTGCCAAGTCGCCCGCCCTGGGAATGGACCCTGCGTCGGGAATAGACGAAGCCGGCGGCGTGCCGGCCGCACCTTCAGGAACTACAACCCCGGGGCCTTTTGCGGTCGGTTCGTCCGGCTTATCGTTATCGTCAGCCATCAGCTTTGACTCTCATAACCACACTCTGACGAAAAGCGCGATCGCGTTAGTAGTTTGATCGCGCTAATAGCTTAGGCGCAGTGTTAATGCTATTACAAAAGGTCGGCAGAAATCGATTTAAACACGCGATTCATCTGCTGTCAACAACTTTGAGATCTATGAGCATTTTAAGAAACTCCTTGGCGCTAACAGTATCAATATCTTCAGAAAACGTCGGGCTGAAGATCATTGAGAGGTCACCTGCGAGTTGTGTTACGCCTCGAGAATTTCTACCGGCCCAATGAAATTGAACTTTGGTAGCAGCCAAGATCGTTCTGTCCAAGATAGACACCAATCGACCGTACGTTCGCCTTGCGGGCAAGTCAATCCCGATGAAAAAGAAAGAAAACACCGTGCGGCCGGCGGCCAAAGTTCTAAGAAGTTTCTCGACATTGTAGCCTTTAGGGCTTGATGCAAGAGTAATCATCTTTGTCTTGACATCAACAAGAACCGTGGCACCAACCTCCAACAAGAAACTCATGTCTCCTAGGCCATGAATGTTTCCCGTTTCGGTCATCAGTTGTTCGATCTTGTTTCCTCTGTGATTAATGTTATCAATGTCAACTGCCGCAGCGCTTAAAATTTCGGCGCTTTTCTCCTGAACGGTCTGTTTGAGCTTATCTTCTATCGCAAGATATTCCGGGTAGCTGGATAAGCGACGCGCGAGGTCCACCGAGGAAAAGATCGTATCGATTTCCGCCTCGCTCGGGGAGAATCGAATACCAGTGGCTACGATGCTGCTTGTGGCTTCTGCAAGACGTTCTACATTCTCCTGCCAACTGAAGGCTTGGTGATAAGAAAAAAGCTCTTGGAAATTGGCCGGAATGTTCTCCAGGCCGCTAAAGCTACGAAGGATGTCGTGCCCAAGAAAGCTACCGCGTATGTTGTCTGCGCGGAACGCTTGAGATGAATGACTAACTTTCTTAAGCAGAGTCGAGTTTGCTAGAAGTAATTCCACGCGGGTTGGCCTAACAATACAAACTACAAAAGGCCTGTCATCGATAGCCTCAAGAGCAGAGAGCGATAAGACTGTATTGGAAAAAGAGGATCCTTGGGCTGATGAGAACCGTACTGCAAAGTTCGGACTAACATATACCTTTCGATGTTTTTCGAGGTCAAAGCGGGTGACTGTGGCTAATAGAATTTCCTGTTTGGTGCTTCCGGGATTAGCAAGTGAGTATTCGATCAGAAAATCTACAAGGTCAGAAACTGAGTAAGGATCCTTGCTCTTCGTCATTTTTCAGCTTGCGTGATTCTTCTTGTTGGATCGAGAGGGTATTGCGCTCCCAAAATACGCCATCACATAGTCCCTGAATTTGCTTATCTGTGTCAGCGAGCTCTAGTCTTCTTTCAGTCAGGAGACAGTATTCTTCATTTACGTCGATACCTAGATAACGCCTTGCCAGCTTTTTTGCAACAACTGAGGTCGTTCCACTGCCCAAAAACGGATCAAAGACAAAATCGCCTTTATTTGAACTCGCCAAAACGATCTTGGCAATTAGCTTCTCGCTTTTTTGGGTGGGATGATCTGTGTTTTCCGGCATAGACCAGAAAGGCACGGTGATATCGGTCCAGATATTCGAAGGGTACGTATCTCTGAATCCTCTCCCATTTGTGAGTTCCCAATCCTTTGGAGTGCCATCTTGGTTCTTATACGGAGCCATAACTTTCCTGCGCAATTTGACCGCATCGACATTGAAGTTGTAGCTCTCGGACACAGTACAAAACCAAACGTCTTCACTTGAGTTCTTCCAGTTTGACATCGCTCCTCGGCCTTTTTCTCGTTCCCATGTGATTCTATTCCTAACTGTAAAGTGGGCCGCCGCCACGTTGTAGATAGAGACTGAAGAGAACCACTCTCCGCAGATGTATATCGAGGCGGTCGGTTTGAGTAATGGCTTAAGGGTTTGCACTACACCGTCGAGCCACTGGGAATAACTAGATACATCTCGTTTTGAAAACTTGTTGCCGTGAAACTCCTTTGTCATGTTGTACGGTGGATCTAAGATCAGAAGGTCCACCCATCCCTTGGGTAGGCGTGGTGCGATGGCAAGACAATCACCGACGAGTGTTCCACAGGGAGGTTCAGAAAAGGACTGAGTATTACCAACCAGGCGGGTACGGAGACGTATTCTATCTGCGCTACTCAATTCTAGAGTACGATTCCTTTCTGCGCGTTGCCTTATCTCAGACCCACTTAGATCCTCGCAATTGTCTTTGAGCTCACTCATCGTCTGATTCCTCTACTACGTCTTAAAGGGGTCGGTCCGGTCGGGTAGTCGTGAAGTGAGAACCTAGCACGCGGCGAATCACCAGACAAGGCTCACGTAAACAAACTGTGGCTTCCACAAATGCAAGACTTGTGGCATTCAATAGAATCGAAGAGCTTTGTCTTGGTCCCCTCAGAGATGCTGTCGTTTTAGTTTCCCAACTTGACCGAACAAGTCCGCAAACCCTATCATGGTTTGTTTGGTAAATGCGGTATTTAGCTGTCTATAGTGAGGATCAGAAGAATAATGAAACCAGAGATTCATCCGGCATATAGCGAGATCACGGTTACGTGCGCTTGCGGCGAAACTTTTAAGACGCGCTCAACCAAAAAGGGCGACCTGCATGTTGAAATTTGCTCGGCTTGTCATCCATTTTTCACTGGCAAGCAGAAGTTGGTTGACACGGCGGGACGCGTGGATCGCTTCAATAAACGCTACGGCAAGAAAACACCGGTGGAGAGCACCGCCACGACTCAGTAAAATAGGACAGACATTCATGTCTGACTCTGCAATGCTGAGTGCAATTGAGGACGAGAGCAGTTGATTTCAAAACGACATTAGCAACACTTCAGAACCAAACGCCGGCGAGTAGTCGTCGGTCGCTATCCGTGCTTCAACCGGTAACTGCGACCGCTGCCAACGCCGGCGTTAGTGTTTTGATAGTAGGACAAAAGCATTGAGCACAAACGAACGAGATTTAATAGTCGGCGGGCAGGCGGTGATTGAAGGCGTCATGATGCGGACGCCGAATGCTTACGCGGTCGCGGTCCGCAAAGCAGACGGAACGATCGTTAACATCGCGGCGCGACTGCCGAAGTGGAGCGACAAGTATCCGCTGCTCAAGTTGCCGATCCTTCGCGGCGGCGCGGTGCTGGTGCAGTCGATGGGACTGGGCATCAAGGCGCTGAACTATTCCGCTAACGAAGCTTTTGGTGACGTTCAGGAAGCCGAGGCGAAGGAAGTAAGCGTCGCGCTCACGCCGGCAGTGATTGAAGGCGAGGGCGACTTTGCCGGATTGACCGGCGCGGTTCCCGGCCTCTTTCCGGTACCGACGCAAAAGCGCGCCAAAGATGAATTGAAAAAAGGCGGCACCGCGGCCGCGGCGGGTTCGATCATCTTCGCGATGATTTTCAATGTGCTGTTGTTTGTGGCTGCGCCGCTGCTTTTGACGAATGCGCTTTTCATCGGCGCCGGTTGGGCGCCCTCGCCGTCATCGGCTACTGCTGCGACAAGTCAACAAACGGCTGCTGCCAACGCAAGTGATGGATCGAGTGCGAACGCTGTCAGCTCGGGTGCAAACCCTGGGTCTAACGACGCCTGGCCCGCGCGCGCCTGGCGCACAGTTAAGACTTACCTGCATCCGGTTCGTCCGTCCGTAACTTTTAATCTGATCGACGGCGTGATTCGCATGTCCTTTTTCCTGATCATGATATTCAGTTTTTCGTTACTGAAAGACATCAAGCGCGTCTTTGAATATCACGGCGCCGAACACAAGACAGTGTTCACCTGGGAAAAGGGTTTGGCGTTGACCGTTGCAAACGCGCGACCGCAGCCGCGCCAACATCCGCGTTGCGGCACGAGTTTTCTGATGGTGGTCATGCTGGTTTCGATTGCGCTGTTCTCAGTGATCAAGTTTGATTCGCTCGTCTATAACTTTCTCGTGCGCGTCGCGCTGGTTCCACTCGTCGCCGGGCTGTCGTATGAAATTATTCGACTGTCGGCAAAAAAGGAGAGCGGTTGGTTCTTCAAACTGATCACGCGACCGGGCGTGTGGCTGCAAAACATTACGACGCAAGAGCCGGACGATGGGCAGCTCGAGGTCGCCATCGAAGCTTTGAAGGAGTCGCTGAAGCTCGAGCCGCAAACTGGAGAAGCAGCGCTGGCGCCGTTGTCCTAAGAATGTGTAGGGGCAGGGCTGGTCCCTGCCCGGTCTTTCGAAAAAACGGGCAACCACGAGGGTTGCCCCTACAAAATCATGTTAGAGAGACTCGAACAAATCGAAGCCCGTTACGAAGAACTCGCGCACGAACTTTCCGCGCCCGAGTTGCTTGCGGACCAGTCTGCCTACACCAAGGCCGCCCGGCAACACCGAACGCTTGGCGAAATCGTGGAAAAGTATCGGACGTGGAAAACGCTGAAGTCCGAGTTGGCAGGAGCGCAAGAGCTGGCCGACGGCGCCGACGATGAAGAGATGCGTGAGATGGCGCGGGCGGAAGTGGAAACGTTGCAGAAGAAGCTCGAGGCAACCGACACCGAGTTGAAGCTGCTGTTGGTGCCTTCCGATCCCAACGACGAAAAGAATGTGATTGTGGAGATTCGCGCCGGCACCGGCGGCGACGAGGCGACGCTGTTTGCCGCCGAGATGCTCAGGATGTATGCGCGCTACGCTGAACGACAGCGTTGGCGCTTTGAAGTGCTGGAGGCGTCGGAGTCGGGAATCGGCGGCTTTAAGGAAGCGATCGTTTTGATCGAGGGTGACAAAGTCTATTCCAAGATGAAGCACGAATCGGGCGTGCATCGCGTGCAGCGCGTGCCGCAGACGGAAGCGAGCGGACGAATTCACACGTCTGCGATCACCGTGGCTGTGCTTCCTGAGGCCGAAGAAGTTGACGTAAAGATCGATCCGAAGGATTTGCGCATCGACACCTTCTGTTCTTCTGGGCCGGGCGGGCAGTCAGTTAACACAACTTACTCCGCGGTGCGCATCACACACCTGCCGACGAACGTGGTTGTTTCCATGCAGGACGAAAAGTCGCAGATCAAAAATCGCGAAAAGGCGATGCGTGTGTTGCGCGCGCGCTTGCAGGAGATTGAGGAACAAAAGCAACACGACGCGGTTGCCAGCGAGCGTCGTTCGATGGTCGGCTCCGGCGATCGCTCGGAAAAGATCCGCACTTATAACTTCAAAGAGAATCGCGTCACCGACCATCGCATTGGGCTAACAATTCATCAGCTCGACCTCGTTATGGAAGGCAACCTCGACGAAATCATCCAGGCCCTCATCACACACGACCAGGCGGAGAAACTGAAGAACGAAGCAGTTGCGGCGTAAAGCAGGTTTCGAGTTTCGAGTTCGCCAGGCAGAAGCCCGACCATCAGGAAGGGCTTGAGTTGGCCGCTCGAAAAGAGAGCCCTTCCTAATGGTCGGGCTTCTGCCTGTAACTCGAAACTCGGAACTCTAAACTTGGAACTATGTTATCGACCCACGTCGTCATCATTCGTCACGGCCAATCGCAGGGCAACGCTGAAGGTCGCTTCGGCGGCCACACCGACACGCCGCTCTCGCCACGCGGACGAAGACAAGCGGAAGCTACCGCCCGAGCGCTCGCGTCGGAAAAGTTTGATGCGATCTATTCCAGCGATCTGCCGCGCGCGATTGAAACCGCGACCCCGCTCGCCCGTTTAACCAGCGCTCCGCTTGAAACTACCGACGCCCTGCGCGAACGCAGCGTCGGCGTGATGGAAGGGCTGACTTTCGAAGAAGCTGCCGAGCTACACCCGGAACAATATCAGGCGCTGCTCCGGCGTGATTTCGATCATGTGTTGTTAGGTGGGGAGAGTTACCGGCAGACGCTCGATCGAGCCTCAAGAAAACTCGATGAAGCCATCGAGCAACACAAAGGCGGACGCATTGCGCTCTTCGCTCACACTGGCACGATCTGCATTCTGATATTGCATCTGATGGGGGCTCTCGACGCGCCCGAGCTCAAACCGGTCTGGATAACCACTGCAAACTGTGGCATTGCTCGTTTCGATCTGCGCGACGACGGCTTTGTACGCGTGCTCGTCATAAACGACACGCGCCACCTGATCGGCGTTTAGTTTACGTCGCGCTGGTCTTTAGGCTTCTCGATCTTAACGACTGCTGCCACTGCAAAGTCGCGGTAAATAGCTCGAGGAAACTCCAGAGCAAAGTGCTTGTAGGAACGATAGCAGTAGACCGCGATGAAGATCTCGGCCGACGCGATGAGTAGGAAGACTCCCGGCGAAGGCAAGGCTGCCGGATTCTGTGAACCTAAACCTGAGCCAAGAAATACCGTCGCCATGACGACTGGCAACACTTTGAGCCAAGCCAGAACTTGCTTAAATTCAGGGGGTTTCTCTGGAAGTAGCATGCTGGCAAAAGCAGCAGTCAGAGTCCAAAATGCAACGACGGACCACCGCCAGGTCTGAACTTCCGCCCCGAAAGCCGTGGCCAGATAAATCAGCAAGAGGAAGGACAATGCAGTCAACAATCCCCTACGCGATTTAGCGCTACCAAGCTTGTGACTTACAACGAGCGCGCCAATCGTTGCGACATAAACCAGCATCGAGAATAAGGCGCCGGCCTTGGCTGCGTTCTCTTCAAACCCGCTCGAGGCCCATCCCAGATGATAAATGGAGCCGAAGCCAAAAGCGGCCGTGAGCCCCCTCATAAGTGTATACATCCCTTCATATTGCTCGCCATACAACCCAACCTTGCCCTGAACCAAAGTACTTCTACAAAGAAAAAATGCGGCATTCCGCCTTGCTGAAACATTCCCAAGCTCCGGTTTGCCAAAGTCTTCGAGGCGAAGATTGACCTCCACATCTACATTGAAAGTGTCCTGGATTCGCTCAGCTAACTCTTGCTTGAAAGGAGTGAGAAAGGTTGTGTCGTCCGCATCCAGAATCCGATCGGAAGGCGTACGACGCCTGCCAAAGCGATCTTTTACCTCTGAAGAAAGCGTGTTTTTCGATAGCATTTGCAATAAATGGCCAGTAATGTAGGCGGCTACAATTGCGATAAGAGCGGAGGACAGTTTTTCACTTGGAAGTTCCGGTGTCATCAATCCGAACGGCAACCAGATTAATGACAGAAGGGTGAGGCCTGGCAGTAAATATCCATAAATGTCGTAAAAGTTGAGATTTGGAATCATCCCGGGACGCCTTCCACGACAGCGGTCCCGCTCTGACTCATTTCGTTCACCAGGGTTTTAACTATTTGAGGGGCTTCCGCCGACCGGTCAAGAGGGAGCACTAGCGAACCTACGCGTTGATGACCTCCTCCTCCAAGTTTTTCGAACATCGGGCCCAAGGGTAGACTCGAGAATTCCCACCAGGGATTTCTCATCGCGGTTATCTTAGTCTTGTCGCCGGTTCGCAAGATGCCGATAGAGTAACGAGCGTGCGGGAAAAAAAGGTATGGAGCATAACGATTGATAAGAACGTCGCTCGCATCAACGTCGAATACCGCTATGTCACTCTCCAAATGGCACGACTTCGAAAACCGGTCCAGGCCAGCCTGGAGAAGGTTCCGCGCCCGTTGGACTCTATCGTGTACCCAGGGCAATTCTGCTACTTCATCCATGGTCTGACGGCGCAGCGCATGAGCCAAATCTACTGAATACTTCTGGGCATCTTCCAAGGCCAAACTCGACCTGATGCGTAAAGCGGAATTGTCGCCAAGCACGGCTTCCTGAACAGAGTCGTATCGAGCCGCATCAATCTTTTCAGCCCAATGGACTAATGGCTCATAAAAGTTGTTCCGATAGGAAAAGCGATCCAACAGTTGTCGCCACAGCAGACCGGCACACGAGCCGGCCGTGCTGTCATAAACAACAAAGGGGCTTTTCCGGCTTTTAAAGTGAAGCTCTGCCTCGGCACTCAGGAACGTTGTGACATGGTGGTCCGCCCAGAACTCAGCTTGAGGGTGATAAAGGAAATCTACGACTGCAGCAGATGACTTGAGCGACGTTGCGAGCCAGGACCGCTTCACATCATAGTTAACAGGAATTAGATCTTCTACCTTCGATCCTCGCGCCTCAAGAAAATCCTGCGTAAGCACGCACGAAACAGTGCCGTCGAAGCAGGGAGAGTGAAAATAAATGTGGAACCTGTCTTCCATTTTGCGCCGTCACCAATTGCCTCATCCTATCCATAACCAGAAGTGCACGCAAGTACTCTCGCTGTAAAGCGAGGCGAGAACCTTTCTGCCTGCAAAACAGCTTGCAGACGGCGTTGAGTTATGGCTGGATGCACCATGGCCGCTTGCTATCAACGACGCCACCTGGTTCGTATTTGGCAGTTCTTACTGCGCGGCAAGCCGGGCGCTCTCGGTGCCAGCCCAGTCGCAAAATGTCTTCACATCTTCAGGCGAAAGTCTTGAGCCAGGGTGCAGCGGCGTGTAACTACTAAGCGGCATCGAGCCGGCCTTTACCTCTCGGCAGATTTGCTTCAGCAGCCCGCCAACATCACGCTGCGTATAGCGGCCCCACTCGGAAAAGTTCAGATGGCGGCGTCCCTCATCCACGTGATTGATTACAAACCACGAAACCGGCGCGACATTTGAGTACCACGGCCAACGCGTCTTGTTTGAGTGGCAATCGTTACACGAGCGATCGAGGATTGCCGCCACCGGCGGCGTTACCTGCAACCGCGCACTGATTGTCTGCGACTCGTCCGTCGCGGGGTTGGTCTTCGCCGGACGAGCGAACTGCGCCAGCACGAAAACACCAGCCCCAACAATCAAAATCCATCGCAAAATTCGGAATAGCTTAGTCTTCATATTTGGCCGCGGATTAACGCGAATGGACACCGATCAGATCAAAAATAATAAAGTCAAAAGCATTTTCAGATTCGCGAGAATCCGCGTGTATCCGCGGCTAATTCCAGTTGCTAACGGCCGGTGCAATTCTTCGAGCAGCGCTCGATCGTGATGTCGCGCACTCCTCGCAATACTCCATCGCTGCCGCGCGATAACTTTAGGATCGAAGAGAAATTACCGTTGCCGGCCTTGCGGCGCATCTCCTCTGTGATGAACGGATCTCCTTCGAACAGAAACTCGTCGATCCAGTATTCGGGATAGCCTGGGCCGGAAACGAAAGCATGAATATGCGCGGGATTGGTGCGGCCCGGATAAGGCGCTGGCTTAATCGTGCGAAACTCATAACGACCTTCACGATTGGTTTGCATCAGGCCATGCAGACGCGTGTTGCGGTTATCGCCGCCGCTTTCTCTTAACGTCGAGTAATGGCCGGTCGCGTCGGTGTGATAAACCCAGAGGCTGATTCCTTCCAGCGGTCTGTGCCCATCGGGAGCGTAAATCGTTCCGGAGATTATCAGCGGCTCACCCGGTTCCGTTGCCGAAACCATCGAGATGGTCCATGGAGCTTTTGCATCGTCACTACGAGCTGACGACGACCGTGCTAGCAAGCTTCCGGCGCGCCCGCAACCTGACAACTCGACCGCGCCCAGACCGGCGAGCGGCAGAACCAGCACGGCTTTCGAGGCAAACTGAAGAAAGTTTCTGCGATTCACATTTATCAGTTGTTCCGTCATCGATTTGTCCTCGTCCCTTAAACTGACGTAATCGATTGCTGGTCCAATGTTAGTTATGGAGCCAATGTCATCGTTTCCCCATGCGTTCTCGTACCCGCCCAACTGCTCGGATCCCGATGCCTACCACTTTTTGCAACCTTGATTCGTTGTTCCAGGTCGGCTCCAATTGCTCTTTCCAAAGTTGCAGCATCTGTTCGTTGAGCTGCAAAACTCCCTCGCGCGTAACGCCGTCAGGCGGCGGCGCCAGAGCGGCCATGCGATCATAAACACGCGCGCGATCGTTTCCGGCGACGCGGCCGAGCAGATGCCACAAGGTCAGCGTATCGCGCGGACGAGAGTTCATGAGGACCAGATCGAGGTTTGTAATCTTCGACTCAGCCTGTGGCTCGAAGTCAAAACTGGCGAGCGCCTGACGGAAGATTTCGGAAGCATCGTCGAAGTAAGGCGTGCCTGGGCCAACCCCGGGCCACGTGGCGCAAGTGGCTCCCGCGGGCACCATCGATTCGCGCTCCTGCAACTGCAAAGCAACCCATCCCGAGGTTACGTGCAAAAGCCCGGCGCCCCGGTCATCAACTTCCAGCGTGTAAGCACAGCCCAGGTCTGCCGCAACTCCAGCGGGAGTGTCTACAAAAAACAGCCGCGGCGGCGCCCAGATCCGCGCACTCATCTTACCGTGCGCGAGCTCCAGCCGGTGTTCAGTTGGTTTTGTTTCAACCAAACGCACGCGCGTGTTGGGATCGATCTCCACCTGGCCGATGGAGCCGACATCAATCTGGGCGCGCGAGTCGCTGTCAGTCTCCAACCATTGGCCAACTGCCAGCCGTCCCTTGTCGTTAATGCGCGCCGAACCGATTCGGGGCGCGCCGTTGAGCCGCGCCACTTCCCAGAATGGACGCGACTGGCGCGAATAAAGCCACAGCGCTCCAAAGCCTGCGACTAGAAGCAGCATCACCGCCACGCCGGCAAAGCTGGGCTGCCAGGCTTTGAAAGAAAATGCGGCAGGTTTACGCGCCGGCGTGGTTTCTATCTTT
>Ga0137409_10003629_pt1 | contig 16300 bp, 17 predicted proteins | sample CZODoug1_16funga_FD_122059 | JGI IMG/M metagenome (GOLD analysis project Ga0137409, IMG submission 122059) | Vadose zone soil fungal communities from Angelo Coast Range Reserve, California, USA - CZODoug1_16fungal (Hybrid Assembly) | ecosystem: Environmental > Terrestrial > Soil > Vadose zone... | reverse complement strand
ATGGGGCGCCGCTCGTCGGTGATGTCCACGATCCAGAGGAAGGATGGCGATCCCGGCTCGAGCTTCGCGACGTCCTCGTCCGCCACCATCATCACGCGCCGGCCGTGAAGAGGGAAAGGCACGGGCAGCGCCGTGTGCGTCGGCGTGATGAAGGGCGGGCTCCAGTCGAGCCCGGAGACGAACGTGGGCTTGGCCATATCCTCGATATCGAGGATGACGAAGCCCCCGTGCCAGTAGCTGACATAGAGGCGATTGGCGAGGCGAATCGGGTGGTGGCAGCGGTGCTGCCGGCCTTCCCACGAGGGCGTCTCGCCTCCCGCCGTCCATTGCCCCGGCATCCACCAGCGGCCCACCTCTTGCGGGCGGCTCGGGTCGGCAAGGTCGAGGATCAACACGATATTGCCGACGTACCCATCCATCTCGGGAGAGAGGTAGGCATAGCGGCCGTCGAAGGTGAAGCGATGGACTCCCGAGCCGCCGCAGGCCCAGAAGATGATCTCGCGGGGCCGGCTCGGATCCGAGACGTCGTAGATCCCGAGCCCGCCCTTCGCGCCGGCGGGCGGCCGGTGGGCCGGCTGGGCCTCGCGATTCACGAGCATGAGGTCGTTGGCCGCGCGGACCTTGTGGGAGTGCGTGCCCGCGGGAACCTCGAGGGTGGCGAGCTGCTTGGGCGACGCGGGATCGCTCACGTCGACGAGCGTCGTGCCGTGCGGCGCCTTCATGTGAGCGATGTAGGCGACCTCGCGGTCGACGACGACCTGGCCGCCCCCCGGGCAATCGAAGTATCCCACTTGCTTCAATCCGTGCGCGCTGGCAACACCGGCATGCGTCATCTCTAGTCTCCTGGGGCCTAAGTGTCTTGCTTGATGACGTCCTGGATCTTGTCGGGGGGCACGGCAATCTTCACGCCCGCGCGCTCTTCCTGCAAGAGCATGGCGACCCGCGAGTCGCGCGCGCCCCATCCGCGATTGAGCGCTTCCGTCAGCTCATCGAGGGCGAGATTGGCGATGCGCATGGGCACGCCCAGCTCGCGTGCGAGCGCGGTGGCCAGCGAGACGTCCTTGTGGGCCAGCTTGAGGCTGAAGGCCGGCGGCTCGAAGGTGCCGGGCAGGAACTGATCGATGAGGCCATCGAAGGTGCGCCGACGGCCGCCCGCCCCTTGCCGCACCGCCTTCCAGAGGCCGAGGGGCTCGACGCCCGCCTTGACACCCATGGTGAAGACCTCGGCCAGCGCGGTCTGGATGGCATAGCCCGCGCAGTTGTGCACGAGCTTGGCAACGGAGCCGGCCCCGATGGGGCCGACGTAATAGGGCTGGTCGCCGATCGCGTCCAGCACCGGCTTGAAGCGGTCGTAGATTTCCTTGTCGCCGCCGACCCAGAGGGCGAGCTTGCGCGTCCGGGCGCCCTTGGGGCCTCCGCTCACCGGCGCGTCGAGGAGATGTAGCCCCTGGTCCTTGAAGAGGGCGTGGAGGCGCCGGACGAGCGCGGGCGAATTGGTCGAGAGATCGAAGTAGGCCGCGCCCTTGCGCATGCCCGAGATGAGTCCGTCCGCGCCCAGGGCTACCCCCTCGACCTCGACGGGCCCCGGGAGCGAGGTGAAGACCACCTCGACGGCCTCGGCGACGTCGCGCGGAGTATCCCTCCACTGAGCCCCCGCGTCGACATGAGGCTTGGCCACCTCGCGGCGCACATCGTGCACCCACAGATCGTGCTTGGCGGCCTGCAGATTGGACGCCATGCTGGCGCCCATGGTGCCGAGTCCGATGAACCCGACCTTCATGCCGTCTTCTCCTCGAAGACCTGCTTGACCACCTTGGCGGCGGACATGGCGCTGGGCCAGCCCGCGTAGAACGCCATGTGGGTGATGATCTCGGAGATCTCCTCTTTGGTGACGCCGTTGGCGAGGGCGCGCTCGGTATGGCCCTTGAGCTGCTCGGGCCGGTACATGGCGATGAGGGCCGCCACCGTGATGAGGCTGCGGTCGCGCTTGGAGAGACCGGGGCGCTCCCAGATGTCCGGATACAGCAGCGTCTCGGTGATTTCGATGAGCCTCGGGATGACCTGACGGACCTCGTTGCGGGCAGAGGGCACGATTGCCGGCTTGCTCATACGGCCTCCTTGAGCCTGGGATTCACGCCTCACACGCGTGGCATCCTCGCACGAGACGGGACATTTCGCCATGGCCACGGGGTCGGGCCGGTCTAGGATGTCGCCACAGGAGGGCGCTCATGCCAGCTTCGTATCTCTCTCCGAAGACCCGGATCGCCAGGAGCCAGATACACGGCCGCGGGCTGTTTGCCTCGAAGGCCATGCGCAAGGGGGAGATCGTGGCGATCAAGGGCGGTCATGTTCTGGACGCGCGGACGCTGAGCCGTGTCCGGAGCCACATTGCCGAGTCCTACATACAGATCGATGATGCCTTCTATGTCGGAGCCGTCACCGGCCGCGAGGTCCGGAAAAACAAGATCTTCATTAACCACTCGTGTGAGCCCAATGTCGGTATCCGGGGCCAGATCACCTTTGTCGCCCTCCGCGGCATCAAGGCGGACGAAGAGCTCACGTATGACTGGGCCATGGAGGAGAACGCGCCGGCGGTGACGCACTGTCACTGCCGGGCGCGACACTGCCGGAAGATCCTGACGGGCCAGGGCTGGAAGATCCCTCATCTGCAGAGAAAATACCGCGGCCATTTTTCCGCCTATCTCCAGGCGAAGATCGACGCGAGGTGATCAGGGGGCGGCCATTCGGGTCCGTCCGTCAGAGCTGGCTTCGAAAGGGCAGGGTGAAGAACTCGAGAAAGCGTCTCCACAGACTGCGCGCGCGCCAGCTCTGAGGATCGATGGGACGGGCCTGCGTGAGGTCCTCTTCGAACACCTTCTCGAGCCGTTCCGCGACGTCGCGATCGTAGGCGATCAGGCTGATCTCGTCGTTGAGGGCCAGCGAGCGATTGTCCATGTTGGCGCTCCCCACCATGGCCCACACGCCGTCGATGGTCATGGTCTTGGCATGCAGGAGTCCGGCCTGGTACTCGTGGATCTCCACGCCGGCATCCATGAGACGGCCGAATCCCGCGCTACTGGCCGCCACCACCAGCTCGTGATCGATGGCCCCCGGCAGGAGCAGTACGACCCGCACGCCACGCGCTCGCGCGCTGAGCAGCGCCTCTCTGATCGTCTCGTCGGGCACGAAGTAGGGGTTGGTAAGATAGATCGACCGGCGTGCGGAGGAAATCGAGAAGAGGTACATCGAATACATGGTGAGGCTGCCGCGTCCGGGCGAGCTGCGGACGATCTGCGCGCGCACCTCGCCGCGACGCTCCTGGCGCGGAAAGTACCCCGGGCCGCCCAGGGCCTGCCCGGTGGTCTCCAGCCAGTTCTCGACGAACGCGGCTTGGAGATCGGTGACCGCGTGGCCCTCGACCCGGACGTCGGTCTGTCGCCAGTATCCCTCGCGACGCCCATTGCCCATCCACTTCGAGCTGGCTCCGGAGCTCCCGGTGAACCCGATGCGTCCGTCCACGACCAGAATGCGACGATGATTGCGATAGTTGATCTCGCCGAGCGACTGCACATCCACGGGATGGAAGGTGGCCACCTCGCACCCGGCCTCTGTCAGACTGTCTCGAAGCTCGGCGGGCATGGCCAGCGATCCGATTCCATCCACGAGCACATGACCACGGATGCCCGCCCGACAACGCTCACTCATGGCCTTGACGAGGGCGCGGGCGGGCGGGCCCGTCTCATAGAAGTACTGCGCGTACGTGAACGTTGTCTGCGCCGAGCGAATGGCCTCGAGCTGAGCCGGGAAGATCTGCTCGCCGTTGAGGAGCAGATCGACGCGGTTGCCCCATCGGACCGGAGACGCCGTGTACGCCTCGAAGGTCGGGGCAAAGGAGGGATCCCCGATCGCCACCTCGGGGAAGACGACAGGGAGGGGGCCCCGTGCGCACCCAGCCAGCGCGGCGCTCAGCGCACCGGCCACCACGAGCAGGCCAAGCCGGACCTCGATCTGGTAGCGCCGACCGCGGCGCCGCCCTCCATCGGAAGTCATGCCTTCGGATACCCCGATGGCGTACGATGCACAGGTCTGTGGAACAGGGTCTCCCGATACCGGACAGCCCATAGGTGAGCACGTGGCGTTCCCGAATCCAAGCATCTCAAGATCGAATGTCTCCGGCGGCCCCCGGGAAAGATTATTGCCCATCGGGCTTGGGTCCGCCGACAAACATTTGAGCGAGAGGAGGAGCCATCGATGCGCAGTGGCGGCGCCCGATGATCGGCGTGGTTCCTCGCCCGGTTGGTTAATTCCTGGCCGCCGCTTGGCAAGGGACTCTCCCCTGACCAGAGCCGGTGCCACCCTTCCGTGGGTCGTGGCGGTCGCGATCATGGTGACGCTGGCCGGCTGTGCCACGCCGCGCGGCCGCGTTTCCACGCCGCCCCCAGAGCCCATGCCCAACGCGATCCAGAGAGGCCCGGCCTCCTGGTACGGCGAACCCCATCATGGCCGCCGCACGGCAAGCGGCGAGACCTATGACATGTACCAGCTCACGGCCGCGCACCCTACCCTCCCGTTCGGAACGCGCGTGCTCGTGACCAATCTCAAGAACGACCGCTCGGTCGAGGTGCGCATCAATGATCGCGGGCCCCACGTAGCCGGCCGGATCATTGACGTGTCATACGCCGCCGCGCAGAAGCTGGACGCAATCTCCGGCGGGTCCTTCCCGGCGTGGATTCGCGTCCTTTCCGTGCCATCCCGATAGTCTTCGCGGGCCGTCCCACCAACCTACGTCGGCTTTTCGGCGCGGAAGTACAGGAACAACGCGGCGTGATCGCGCCAGCCGCGCTGACTGGGATGGGCCTGGCAGTACTCCTCAGACGGCCGCGGCTCTTCGATCTGCCTGAGCACGAAGCCCGCTCCAATGATCCCGTTGACGTATTCCGAGAGGGTGCGATCGAACCTCGGCACGGCGAACTCCGGCGCCTCCGGCGGAGCGTCCGTGAAGCGCCACCGCTCGACCCAGCCGGCGGGATTGAAATACTCGCCCATCGTCCACTTGACCTTGACCCCGTCCTCGTTGCGAAGCCACCTGCCTCCCTTGGTGATGAAACAGGGATGGGTGATGCTGAAGACGAGCCGTCCCCTCGGGCGCAGCACACGGAAGCTCTCCCGCATGGCGAGGTCGAAGCGGGGGCCGTCCATGAGGGCCATGAAGGACACCACGGCGTCGAAGCTTGCGTCCGGGAACATGCCGAGGTCGGTGTACGAGGCGCGTACGTACCGGATTTCCAGCGGCTCGCGGCGCTCCTCTTCGAGCGCCAGCTCGATCATCCGTTCCGAGATGTCGACGCCGGTGAGGCGCGCCCCGCGGCGCGCGAGGATCCGCGTGTTGTGCCCTTCGCCGCATCCGGCGTCGAGGACCTGCCTGCCGCGGAGATCGCCGGCGAACTCCAGGAAGGCCGGATTGTTCAGGAGCTCGCGGGCGATGTCGTGTCCCCCGCGGACTTCCCGGGTCCACGCCTCCGCGTTCTCGTTCCAGTGGCGCTCGACGTCTTCTTCGGAAAACCCCGCGTCGGTCATGGGCCCCGATCCTGCCGGACGGCCGGTCGAACGGTCAAACTCCGATCACGAGCCGTCGCTACCGCACTCGCCAGCGTCCCTCGACCCACACGTAGCCCCCGGGCCGGGGCGCCCAGTGTCCAGGCGTCCACACGTAGCCCGGCGTGGCCGGGACCGCCCAGTACCCCGGCACCCAGACGTAGCCGCCGCGGCGCCATGCCCAGTGCCCCGCCACCCAGACGTACGCAGGACCCGGAGCTCCGGGAACGACCTCCACTTGTGGCGGGGGCAGCGGCGGTGGCGTCCTCACCACGACAGGCTCGGCCACCACACAACCCGTGAGAAGAAGTGCCGCGGCCAGGCCCATCACGACGCCACGAAGCGCATGCCAGCTCATCGCTGGCTCGATCGAGCGACGGCGGGCGCCGCCCTGTCGATGACGTCGTTCTTGAGCTCCTCCAGGGCCTTCAGGTGCTCTTTCGGCGTCTTCAAGCCTACCCCGACGGTGTGAATGCACAGATGCGTGATCCCCCGCATGGCGCGCCACGCCGCCAGCTCCGCCGCACGCTGCTCCGGGGCGATCTGCGACAAGGTCAGCCGCCCCTCGATGCCGAAGGCCGCAGGATCGCGCCCCGCCTCTCGCACGAGGCCGTGGAGCCGGTCGACCACGGCCTGCGCCTCCGCCCCGGGGCGAAAGTGCGGCATCCATCCGTCCGCGAGCCGGGCCGCCCGGCGGACAACGATCTCGCTCTCGCCCCCCATCCAGATGGGAATCACGCCCCGCTTCGGCAGCGGGTTGATGCCGGCATCGGGAATCCGGTGCCACTGCCCCTGGACGGTCACCAGGTCCTTGGCCCAGAGGGCCCGCATCACGTCGATCTGCTCCTCGATACGCTTGCCCCGGTTCTTGAAGTTCTCCCCGAGCGCCTCGAACTCGACGGGGTTCCAGCCGACGCCAACCCCGAGACGAAGACGGCCCGAGGAGAGGATGTCCACGGCCGCGGCCTGCTTGGCCACGAGCGCGGTCTGGCGCTGAGGCAGGATGAGAATGCCGGTGACGAGCTCCACGCGTCGGGTGGCCGCGGCCAGAAACCCGAAGAGGACAAAGGGCTCGTGGAACGCGTGCCGGTAGGTGTACGGACCTTTCCATCCGCCCGGCCGCTCGGGATTGGCACCCAGCACGTGGTCGAACACCAGGATATGCGTGTAGCCCATGCCCTCCACCGCCTGCGCGTACTCGCGGATGGCGCCCGGGTCCTGCCCGATCTCGACCTGTGGGAAGACAACGCCGATATTCATGAGCCTCCTCCTGGAGAGTCGCTACAGACGCGTCACGCGGGATTTGTCCGTGTAGCTTAGCGCAAGATCAGAGAGCGGGTGAACCGGGAGGGAGGAACTGCGAGATCGTCAGTCTCGGCCCTCGGCGATGAATGGTTCATAGCCTCGGGCCACCAGCTCACGAAGCGTGGCCAGCGCCTCCACGCGATTGGGGAAGGGACCGACGCGGACGCGGGCCAGCAATTCCGCCGGGTGGGCGGCCGTGCTCGTGAGGGGCCCATGCAGCGCGGTCACGCCTTGACTGCGGAGCCGCGTCGCGAGCTGAACTGCGGCATCCACCGTCTTGAACGCGCCGACCTGAACCCAGTAGTAGGTGCTGGCCACCCGGCTCTTGCTCGGCGGCGCCGCCTTGTCCACTTTCGCGGGCGCGGGTCTCGCAGTGTCGGATCTCGCGGCGTCAACCCTCTGAGGCTCAGGCTTGGCGGGCTCCTGCGCCCTCCCCGGTGTCTTGTCTTCCTTCGGGGCCTCTTCGTCGCCCGCGCGCACTGCGAGATGCAGCTCCCGGCGAATGCCCGCCTGCGCGATGGCGGCCGGTGACAGAAGCAGCGGGCTGATCGGCTCCGGGACGCGCGGGCTCCGCGCGGGGGTCTCGGCCGCGGCCACGATGGGCACCGCCCCCGGGCGCGGCGCGGCCGCTACGAGCACGGGCTGGGGCGCGTCAGGCGAATCGGTCCGCATTCTCGCCAGAAGGTCCGTCCAGGAGGCGGTGCGGAAGATGCGATTGAATTGTGCCCGGTAGTTCGCCACGAGGCTGACCCCGTCGATGACCACGTCCCGCACCGCCCAGCGCTCGCCCTGTCGGACCATCGCGTAGTCGACGGGCAGCTCGCTCCCATTGCGGGTGAGCAACGTGGTCGCGACAATGGCGGAGTCGCCCACGACGGACTCGCCCAGGTACTGGATCTTCACGCCGTCGGTCACGCTCGCCTTCGACCCGATCAACGCGATGTAGCCGCGCTCGAGGAACCCTGCGAAGAGCTTGACGAACTCCTTCTGCTGCTCGAGCGTCCTGGATTGCCACATGGGACCAAGGGCGAGCGCGGCGGCCCCCTGGACGTCGAAGACCTCGTTGACCAGGGCGAGAATGGCCTGCCGAGGCTCGTCCAGCCCGCGCTCTGGATCCACGGAGCGCAGGACGGTATTGGCACGAGAGAAGAAGGTCTCCAGCGCGACGGCGGGCGAGATGGCCCAGGACGGCTGAGCCCACGCCAGCTGGAAGGCACAGAGCCCCAGCGCCGCAGCGAGGGCCACCATCAAGGGCCTCCGACAGGGCATACGCTGCGAGAATAGTCCTATCGAGGTCCTGGCCCACCATCTTTTCTGCCCTGTGCCCGGCCCCCTGCGCCCGACGACGAGCCGCCCGCCCGGTCCGGGGATGCGCCGCGGTGCGCCAGCCCCCACGGCTCATCGGCGCGGTGTTGAATTCCCAGACTCGCGGCCTGCATCCGCGTGTTCTGGAACGAGGCGACGCTCCATGTGCCACGTATCCTCACGGCGACGAAGGTCTGGATGGAACATCGCTCGACCGGGATCACGGTCTCCTCAGGAAACACCACACCGCCCAGCGTCTGCATCAAGGCAACCTCGGGAGTCACGAATCGGAGCGCCTTGACCTGCGCGAGGCAACGCGTCCCTTTCAAGGTCGTATCGAAGAGATGCTGCATGACTGCCTCGATCTGGGGACGCCCATGCAGGCATGAGCCATCGAAGAGGATGACGTCCCCGTCCTCAGCGAATGCGGCGGCGAGAGCCCTGCCATCTCCGCGCTCCCACGCATCGAGCACCCGTTGAACTAGGCTCTGCAGCTTGGATTCCACGACGTCGGGCCCCACGTCCATCTTGATCATCGAATCAGCTCGCGAGCCACGAGGTGGATACGCCGAGCAGGCGCAGAGTTCCCGCGACCCGCTCGGGTGTGCCGAGGTCGCACCACGTCAGCGTCGGCACCTTCGACACCACGAGGGGCAAGGAGCCGAACTCCAGGACGGACCGGGAGAAATTCGCCGTCGGCGCGAACAGATAGGCCTGTCGAATGGCCCACGGCTCGTGCTGAGCGCCCAGGAAGAGATCCATCCGGGCCAAGCGGTCGTGCAGGAGGGGCACGCAGTGGTGCCCGGCCTCGACGAGAGCGCTCACTCTCGCCGCGAACACGAACATGTTCCAGAGGCAGCCATCCTGAAACAGGGCGTCCGCCAGCTCCTGAGACGGCTTCTCTTGAAAGCGGCGGACCCGGCGCAGTGGACCCCGGGGAGTCCAGGCCACGGTCTCGCCGGGCTCGATCCAGCCGTACTCGGACTCGGGCTCCGTGGCCTGAGCGCCGAGGACGATGATCGGCTCCGGGCGATGACGGGCGGATCTCGCCAGGTCGGCCACGTGGCACATGAAGGCGGACTCTTCCAGGACGAAGTGGTCAGAGGGGAACACCACCACGGTGGCTTCCGGGTCACGAACCCGGATCCAGTGAGCGGGCAGGAGGATCCCGGCCGCCGTGCCACGGTCGTAGGGCTGAGCCAGCACGTGTGGCCTTGGGGCACCCCGCAGCTCGGCCTCCACGTACCGCGCGTGGCTCGCGAGGGTGACCACGACGGTACGCTCGGGCGGGACGAGCAAGCCAACTCGGTCGAGGGTCTGGCGGAGAAGCGACCGCGCCCCCACGAGAGCCGCATACTGCTTCGGGCGATCGTCGCCATACAGGCGGCGGGTGAGGGCGCGCAGGCGCACGCCTTCGCCTCCGGCCAGGACAATGGCCCAGAGGTTGCCGTTTTCGCTCACCGATGATTCCATCGAAGCCGTCGACGTCGCTGGCGCACAGATCAATCCGTTCATGACGCCTCCCGTGAGAAGACCACGCCCCTGGTCACAGGCGATGCCTGTGCCCACCACACGTCAGGAGTTCGAGCGGAAGCTAGGAGGACGGCGGACTGCGAGGGGCGTCGGGACGAAGCAGGCGTGGCGGGAGATCAGCGGGCTCCGCGACCGCGATGGGCGCCGCGGCAACGGGAAGCGGCCTCAGGGCGCGGGGGGACGGCTCCGGAGTGGCGCCGCTCCAGGAGACGATCCGAGCGATCACATCATCGAAGTCGGCATCGTCGTAGATCCCGGGCTGCCACGTCTGATCAGGCGGGTTCGCGTGAGCGAATGCCACCAGCGTGAGCAGCACCAGAGCGAGCAGGGGGACGAGCGTCATTCGATATCGCACGGGTGCCAGGCTACGCCCCGATCGAGATACGCGCAAGTGAAGTCATGGTGACATCTCGAACACGCTGCCCCCTAGAGCCTCAGGCGCGGGCCGCCGCCGGGCGACCCCGGCTGGTCCGCGCCGCCCGCCCCGATGATCACCCGCTGCCCATCCGTGAGAGCCTCGCCTACCACCTCGCTCGATTGTCCGTCGGTGATGCCGACCTGCACACGCACAGCGACGGGCTTGCCGTCGCTCCCAGGGATCCACACGCGTCCGAGCTGGCCGCCTCCGGCCCGGCTTCCTGAGCCGGAGCCCGGCCGGCTCCCCGGACCTTGCTCCCCCGCGGAGTTGCCTCCCGTCGAGGGTCGTTCCAGCGCGACACCGACGGGACGGAATCGAAGCGCCGCGTTGGGAATTCGGAGCGCGTTCTCCCGCTGATCCGTCACCACGCGGATATTGGCCGTCATGCCGGGGAGAAGCTTGAGGTCCGAGTTGTCGGCCGAGACCACGACGTCGTAGGTGACGACGTTTTGCAGAATTTGCGCGGCCTTGCGGACCTGCGTGATCGCCCCCGTGAAAAAGCGGCCCGGAAAGGCGTCCACGGTGAAGGTCGCGGGCTGGCCGACCTGGAGACGGCCCACGTCGGCCTCATCTACATTGGTATCCACCTGCATCTTGGTCAGGTCCTGGGCGATCACGAAGAGCGTAGGAGCTTGGAGGCTCGCCGCCACCGTCTGTCCCACGTCCACGTTGCGAGCAACCACCACCCCGTCCACGGGGGCCTGGATGACTGTGTAGCCGAGACTGAGCTTGGCCTGCTCCAGAGCGGCTTTGCTCTGATCGACCTGCGCCTCGAGATTTCGAAGGAGCGTCTCGGCGACCCTGAGCTGGCCCTCGGCCGAGCGCAGGGCCGCGCCCTGCGCTCGCTCCTGGGCCACGCTCGAATCGTACTGCGCCACGGAGGAGTCGTGCTGCACCTGGGCCGCGTCCTCATCGGCCTGCGCGGTCAGGTTTCGCTGCCGGAGGTCATGCTGCCGGCCGAGGTTCCGCTTGCCGTCGAATACAGCCACCTGGGACTTGATCGACTGCGCGTGCGCCGAGGCGAGGCCCGCGCGCGCGCTCTCCAGGTCCGCGCGCGTCTTCTCGATGACCGCTTGCTGATTCAGGACCATGGCCTGGGCGGCATCGAGCTGTGCCTTGGCCTGACTGACCTGCGCCTCGAAGAGCGCTGGATTGATGCGCGCGATCACCTGTCCCTTCTTCACGATCGAGTTGAAGTCGACGAACATCTCCTTGATCTGTCCGGACACCTGCGACCCTACCTGCACGGTGATGACGGCGTTCAGGGTGCCTGTAGCCGTCACCGCCGCGGTCAGAGGCCCGCGCGTCACCGGCGCGGTACGGAAGGCCTGGCGATTGCTGAGGCTCTGGGCGTAGAGGTAGCCCCCGACGGCAAGCACGCCAAGGCACACCGCGCTGCCGATTATGAGGAGCCGTCGCTTCCGGCCGATGGGCATCGCATCCTCCTCTTTCAGGTCCTGCCGCTCGTGAGCCTCACCCGCGGCACCTGGACGGCGACGCGGCGAGAATGCGAGGCCCGTGTGAACGCCGTGTGTGTCACGCGTAAAGGAGTGTGAAGCCACCGGGAGCGCTTCGCGTGCTTCGGGCAATCGCTTGACACGTACGCGATCGGGGCGTAGCTCTGAGACCGTCATGAGCGCCGACGCCGTCAAGACGACTTTCTCGCGGGCCTTCCTGGTCGTGGTCACCCTCGGCGTCCTCGCTGTGCTGACCGGGCTCGCGTATGCGAGTCCGCCGGATGCGTCGTGGATCCCCGGTATCTACGACAACGCGGACCTCGATGATGTTGTCGTGCTCGTCGCGGCGGCGAGCGGGCTCGTCGGGCCCGTGGATCTGGCCGGTCTTCACGTGATTCCACCCCCGACCGCCACCGCGGCGCTACCTCCCGAGAAGACACCGGTCAGCCCCTGCCCCGCTCCTCTCCACGCTCCCGCGCCTCCTCCCGCGTAGGAATACCGTCCAGACCCGACTCTCGCTGTCTCTCGCCTGCCGACCCACCGCGCGCGCACCGCCGAAGGGGTGCGCGGAGCGGCGAGCCGCAGGCCAACGCGAGCAGACTGCCACTCACGTGAAGGAAGGCACGATCATGATCAGGATCCACACGCGCGCCATCACTGTCGTCGCGATTATCGGAGCCGCGCTTGGCGGCACCGTGGCCGGTACCGGAGGAATTGCCGTGGCCGCCAGTGCCGACGCTCGGACCCCCTTCGAGCGCGACGCGGTGGTGCCCCGGCAAGCGGCAACGCTCGGCGACCAGTATTTCCACGTCGAGTGGACGGCCGAGCCGGTACAGCCCGGCATGGCCAGGCTCACGGGGTACGTCTACAACGCCTATGGCGAAACCGCGCAGGACGTCGAGGTGCAGATCACGGCTGTGGACGCCGCGGGGCGGCCCGTGACAAGCGTGATCCAGCCAATCGGAGACACCGTCCCGGCGAGAGGCCGCAGCTACTTCGACCTCCGGGTCCCGGCAAGCCCCTCGTATCAGCTGAGCGTGGTGTCATTCGAGTTCTTGGAGCCTCAGAACGGTCACTAGGCAGATCGGCCGGGCGCGAGAGTGGCGGCGGGCCATCGCTGTCGCTCCGCGCCCGGCTCTGCTTTTTCCGGCGGCGCGGGAAGGGGCGGTCCATTTGCGACCGGCCTGTGCTACGGTGGGCGCGGCGTTTCCTCACCGGTTGTCTGGAGGGATCCGATCGCATGAGAGAGACACCCGCACGCTTCACGCTGATCACGGCCGCCCGCCTCCTCGATGGCACCGGCGCCAGACCCATCGAGCGGGCCGCCCTGCTCGTGGAGGGCGATCGCATCGTCAGCCTCGGTCGCGAGGCCGATGTCCGCGTCACCGACGGGGCTTCGGTGGACCGGCGAGACCATGCGGAGGGCACGATTCTTCCCGGCCTCGTGGACGCGCACACGCATCTGGTCGCGCCCGGCGACGGCACGCTCGGCGACGACGTCGCCAAGGAAGACGACGACATCCTGCTCTTGCAGGCGGCGAAAAACGCCCGCACGCTTCTCCATTCCGGCGTGACGACGCTGCGGGAGAACGGGGCCAAGGGGCAGGTGGCGTTCTCGCTCCGCGAGGGCATACGCCGCCAGCTTGCCCCCGGGCCGCGCATGGTCATCTGCGGGCGGCCCATCGCGATCACGGGCGGGCACATGGGCTATTTCGGCTCCGAGGCCGACGGCGAGGCGGCCGTGCGCGCCGAAGTGCGGAAGCTCCTCAAGGAAGGCGCCGACTACATCAAGATCGTGGCGAGCGGCGGCTCCACGCGCACCTCCGACCCGAACCGCGCCTCCTACACGGTGGCCGAGCTGGTGGCCATGACCGACGAGGCCCATCGTCACGGCAAGCTCACGGCGGCCCACTGCACCTCGGCGCAGGCCGTCCAGAACTGCCTCGACGCCGATGTGGACATGATCATCCATTGCATCTTCACGGAGCCCGACGGCACCTACCGGTTCCGTCCCGATCTCGTCGAGCGCCTCGTCGCGGCCAAGGCCTGGGTCAACCCGACGCTCTACGTGATGAAGGCGGGGATCGAGAGACTACGCGACGCCCGCGAGCGCGAGGGACAGCTCACCCCGGATCTCGTGGCGAAGCTCGAGGATGCTCGGCGGGCGCTCGACGTGCGGGTGGACGCCGTGCGGCGGATGAGCGAGGCCGGCGTCCGCATGACGGCGGGCTCGGACTCGCCCTGGGGCTGGTATGCGCCGGGCGAGTTCGTGCACGAGATCCACATGCTCGCCCAGGCGGGGCTGTCCTATTCGGATGCCATCGTGGCGGGCACCGCGGGGGCGGCAGACTCCATCGGCGTCGGCGGGCTCGCCGGGCGTCTGGCCCCCGGCCGGCTCGCCGACTTCATGGTGGTGCGCGGCGACCCGACTCGCGAGATCACCGCCCTCTGGGACGTGCTCGACGTCTATCAGGCGGGCCGCCGTATCGAGCGCGGTGTACGCTAGTCTTGTTAAGTCAGGGAGGAGCGCCGCCACTCTTGTTAAGGGTTGGCTCGGCTCGCTTTCGGCTGCACATCACACGGCAATCCCCGACACCTCCCCACCGTTAGAGCTCTCTGCGCCCGACCTAGTACAGATGGCACGCGGCCTGGTGGCCCGTGCCCACGTCGCGCAGCACAGGGCGTTCCACCGTGCAGCGATCGAATGCGAACGGGCAGCGGGGATGGAAGCGGCACCCAGTGGGCACCGCCAGCGGGCTCGCCACCTCGCCTTTCGGGACGATCCGCTCGCGGCGTAGCGCGGGATCGGCGACAGGAACGGCGGACAGGAGAGCCTGCGTGTAGGGATGCTTGGACGCGCGGTGGATGACGTCCCGCGCGCCGATCTCCACGAGCTCGCCGAGGTACATCACGGCCACACGGTCCGACATGTGGAGGACCACGTGGAGATCGTGGGAGATGAAGAGATAGGACAGGCTGAAGCGCCGTCGCAGGTCCATGAGGAGGTTCAGCACCTGGGCCTGGATGGACACGTCGAGGGCGGAGACGGGCTCGTCGGCCACGATGAGGCTCGGGTGAAGCGCCAGGGCCGCCGCGATCCCGATGCGCTGGCGCTGGCCCCCGGAGAGCTCGTGTGGGTAGCGCTGGGCAAACGTGGGATCGAGCCCGACGACCTCGAGGAGTTCCGCGACCCGCCGGCGCTGCCCCTGCGCATCTCCCTGGCGGTAGATGGCGAGGGGCTCGGCGATGATGCCTCCCACGCGCATGCGCGGATTGAGCGAGCCGAACGGATCCTGGAAGACGATCTGCATGCGCTGCCGCGTGGCCCAGAGCTCGCGCGGAGAGAGGGCGACGAGATCGCGATCCTCAAAGCGGATGTGCCCGGCACTGGGCTCGAGCAATCTCAGGATGAGCCGGCCCGTGGTCGACTTGCCGCAGCCCGACTCGCCCACGAGCCCCAGCGTCTCGCCCGCCTCGAGCGCGAAGCTGACGCCGTCCACGGCGTGAATCACGCGCCGCCGCCGGGCAAGCCACGCCCCGCCGACGTCGAAGCGCTTGACGAGCCCCTGGACCTCGAGCAGGGGACCCGCCATCAGGTCACCACGGGACAGGCCACGAAGTGTCCGGGCTCTCGCTCCTCGAGGGAGGGCTCGGCCGCGCGGCAGCTCGGGAGAGCGTAGGCGCAACGAGGGGCGAAGCGGCAGCCGGCCTCGGCCTGACGGAGGTCGGGCGGCACGCCCTCGATGGAAACGAGCTGCTGCCCGAACCGGCTCGGGTGAGGAAGGCACTGGAGCAGGCCCCGAGTGTACGGATGGATCGGCCGCGCGAAGAGGCTCTCCACGGGGGCGAGCTCGACGATACGCCCCGCATAGATGACAGCCACGCGGTGGCACAGCTCGGCCACCACGCCCAGGTCGTGGGTGATGAGGAGGACGGCCATGCCGCGCTCGGCCTGTAGCCGGCGCAGGAGATCGAGAATCTGAGCCTGTATCGTCACATCGAGAGCGGTGGTGGGTTCATCGGCGATCAGGAGGGCGGGCCCCGAGGCCAGGGCCATGGCGATCATGGCCCGCTGGCGCATCCCGCCCGACAGCTCGTGGGGATAGGCGCCGCCCCGCTTCTTCGGGATGCCCACCAGCTCGAGGAGCTCGCCGGCCCGCGTGCGGGCGACCTTCTCGGACAGGTTCAGCCGCTCCATCAGCGGCTCGGCGATCTGGTCGCGCAGGCGATGGACCGGGTTGAGGGCGTTCATCGCGCCCTGGAAGACGATCGAGATCTCGCGCCATCGATAGCGACGCAGGGCGTTCTCGCTCTTCTGGACCAGGTCGATCCCGAAGTAGCGGATGCTGCCGGCCTCGATGCGGGCATTCTTCGGCAGCAGCCGAACGAGCGAGAGCGCGGTCGTCGTCTTGCCGCACCCGGATTCACCGGCGATCCCGAGGGCCTCGCCCTGGTCGAGCCGGAAGCTGACTCCGTCGACCGCGTGAACGGTCGCCCCGTCGAGGCTGAAGTAGGTCTTGAGCCCGTCGACGACGAGCAGTGGCTGCGTGGGATCGGCCTGTCGGCTGGGGACAGTTTGCAGGCTCAACACTTTTTGCCCGGCCCGCGGCCCGAGCGCAATGCGATAGTTGCAGGCCGCTGCTTGCAGGGGCGTGAGCGCGCTATCCGACTCGGCTTCGGCCAAGTA
>Ga0137409_10003627_pt1 | contig 16302 bp, 13 predicted proteins | sample CZODoug1_16funga_FD_122059 | JGI IMG/M metagenome (GOLD analysis project Ga0137409, IMG submission 122059) | Vadose zone soil fungal communities from Angelo Coast Range Reserve, California, USA - CZODoug1_16fungal (Hybrid Assembly) | ecosystem: Environmental > Terrestrial > Soil > Vadose zone... | reverse complement strand
CGCCTCGGACGGGCAAGCGCGGCGGACGATCTGCGTCGGACCCGCAAGATATACGATGAGATAGAAAAAGATGTCGAGTTGGAACAATTCGTGAAAGAAGTCGAGATGATCATTTCGCGCGAGCACGCAATTTGGCTGGCTCGAAGGGCTTGCTGATACAGAGCGTTCTTTGCATCATGTAAACGAACATGGCTGCGGCTTCAGCATGTCACACCGGAGCAACTTTGCACCAGAAATGACCCCAGAAGCTGAACAGCAGAAGCAGAAGATTTAGAAGGGCAATTTCTTAGTTTTTTCGCTCGCTAGGATTTTTAATATATGAGCAGCTGACAACAACTTCGTTCACGGTCTTCCTGCACCGATCGCAACTTATAATGTGCAGTATTATCGCTCTTCGCCGGAAGGGGAGAATACTGCCGTCTACTAGCGCAGCGATGTCCTCTTCGCTCGGGTGTCGGCCGTATCTGGGTTCTCTATCCTTGGTGACCACAGATTTCTTGCTCAACATTCTCAACCATTCCCGTATATACTCCCATTTAACAAACGGCTTTTCCACAATAATTGCAAACTGGGGAGCACATAGGTAACGTGCGCGTTTAGGACACGACCCGTTTCGGGAACAGTCACGAGGGCCGATAGCGCAGTATATCTTTTATGTGTGTATGCATCAACGGGCAGATAATCACAAGGTGGTTTTCTTATTTAGCTTCTTTTAAACTTCAGCCGCGCACCTCTATATCTATATCTTGTGGATTGGACTTTGGGCAAACGTCAGGTAGAATAGTTGCAGCGAATATTTAGCGAATGATTAAACTGCTGCTCAGGTTTGATTGGACGCATTTGTTCAGTATCGGGCTCAGATTAGGACACTATCCAACCACACAAATTCTTGCCGGCGTGCAAAGCGCCAAACCAAAAGTCGACTAACTTACAACGCAAGATGGGCCTGCTGCGCGGCAGGTTCCATTTTGGGAACCGGACATCTGTTTTTGTTTCGAAGTTTGCAAATTTTAAAACTCTCGTTGTCCCAACTAATGTCAATCAGCTAATTGTTACCAAACGGTGAACGCAGCTCAGCGGCGAAAACCGATCCCAATAGAAAGGGTGTTATGGAATACCTTCGGCGGATGCTTTGTCAGAGATATGGAATCAATGCTGAAACAAATAGGCACCTTGGTTATGACACTCATCTCCCGCTCCATGCAACCATTCCAAAGGCTCTACGGCGTGAGCCGGTTCCTTTTTTCGGCGCTCGCACTGGCTGTGGTTTTCACGTTGTTCGCCTCCTATTTCGTCGCCCTGACAGTGGTGCCATTATTCTGCGCTAAATTTATCAAGAAGCCTCACGGACATGACGTCGCCGGCCATAAGAAATCGTTCAGCAGCCGTTTCAATGGTTGGCGTGCCAACCGAAGCTCGCGCCATGCGGCAGCGTAAGCGAGCGAAGGTTGGTGGGCCCACCAGGATTCGAACCTGGAACAGGCCGGTTATGAGCCGGCGGCTCTAACCGTTGAGCTATGGGCCCAGGGGAAGTATGAAGTAAGAAGTCAGAAGTTAGAAGTACGAAACGACGCGGGGCAGGAGTCGATACGCTTCCGACTTCCGCTTCTACCTTCTTCCTTCTCATTTCTACCTTCACGAAGTGCGTCCCTCCAGGAACGCGCGTAGCTTCCGGCTCCGGGACGGATGACGAAGCTTTCTGAGCGCCTTGGCCTCGATCTGGCGGATGCGCTCGCGCGTGACCGCGAAGCTCTGGCCCACCTCTTCGAGCGTGTGCTCGCTGCCGTCGCCGACGCCGAACCGCATCTTGATCACCTTCTCCTCGCGCGGCGTGAGCGTCTTCAGCACCGATTCGGTCTGTTCCTTCAGGTTCAGGTTGATGACCGCTTCGGCCGGCGACACCACCTGGCGATCCTCGATGAAGTCCCCCAGATGCGAATCTTCCTCCTCGCCGATCGGCGTCTCGAGAGAGATGGGCTCCTGCGCGATCTTCAGCACCTTGCGCACCTTCGACACCGGAATGTCCATCCGCTTGGCGATTTCTTCCGAGGTCGGCTCGCGTCCCAGCTCCTGCACGAGCGCGCGCGACGTGCGGATCAGCTTGTTGATGGTCTCGATCATGTGGACCGGGATGCGGATCGTCCGCGCCTGGTCGGCAATCGCGCGCGTGATCGCCTGGCGGATCCACCACGTCGCGTAGGTCGAGAACTTGTAGCCGCGCCGGTACTCGAACTTGTCGACCGCCTTCATCAGGCCGATGTTGCCTTCCTGAATCAGATCGAGGAACTGCAGCCCGCGGTTCGTGTACTTCTTCGCGATCGAGACGACCAGGCGGAGGTTCGCTTCGACGAGCTCTTTCTTCGCCATCTCCGCCTGGTACTCGCCGCGGAGAATGACGTCGAGCGTCTGCTTCAGCTCGTCGGGCGACTGCTCGAGGTTGTCCGTCAGCGTCTTGATCCTGAGCTTCAGCTCCTTGATCTGGCGCTGGAGGTTCTTCTTGTCGTCTTCCTTCAGCTTCACCTTCTTGTTCTTCGGGTTCAGCTGACGGTCGTAGCCGTCCACCTCGCGCTGCACCGCCCTGACGCTCTCGACGGCATCCTTCATCTCGTCGATCAGGCGGCGCTTCACCGACTCGGTGAACTCGATCCGGCGGATGTACTGCGACAGCTCGATCTGCGCGCGCATCGCCAGCCAGCGGCACTTGCGGTACTTCCGCTTGTCGCGCGTCGTCGCGCCGCGCGGCGTGTCGGCGAGCTTCTCGTCCAGCTTCTCGTAGACCGCGCGCGCCCTGCGGACCGCGTCGATCTGCTTCTGCACCTGTTTCGAGCGCTCGACGATGCGCTCGTCGGTGATCTCCTCGTCGTTGAAGATCACCAGCTCGCGGATCGTCCGGTCGCCGGTGTGCAGCTGATCGCCGAGCTCGATGACCTTCTTGGCCACGAGCGGCGTGCGCGAGATCGATTTGATCACCGCGAGCTTGCCGCGCTCGATGCGCCGCGCGATCTCGACTTCGCCCTCGCGCGTGAGCAGCGGCACGGTGCCCATCTCGCGCAGGTACATGCGGACCGGATCGTTCGTCTTGTCGAGCGCGCCCGGCGTGAGGTCCAGCTCGAGCTCCTCGGCCCCCTCCGCTGTGCGATCGATCGGCTTGACGTCGTCGCGCAGATACTTCTGATCCGAGTCGATGACCTCGATGCCGGCGCTGCCGAACGTGTTGAACAGGTCGTCGAGCTCATCCGACGACGTGATCTCCGACGGGAGCAGCTCGTTGACCTCGTCGTAGAGAAGGTAGCCCTTCTCCTTCCCGATGTTGATGAGCTGCCGCACCTCGTCATACTTCTCCTCGATCGACAGGTGCGTGCCGCTTACGTCAGTTCCTCGATTCGGTGGAGCAGTTCTTTTTTCCGCTGCCATAAGTTATCAATCTCTCGTCCGTGTTGAGTGGCGCCCAGTTCCTGGAGTCGATCGATTTCGCGTTGAATGGCGGCCCGCTCGCGGTCGAATCGCAGCCGCTTGAACGCGTCAACGCAGTTCAGAACGACGGTCGCTGGAGGGGCCTTCCCGGTGGCTATTCGGGTCACTAGCTGAGCGTTCATCGTACTTAGACGCTGAATCAGCGCCGACGGTAAGCGCTCTGGGGCCTGAGTCTGCAGGGTCCGGGCCACTTGGAAGACCTCACGGGTCACGAGATTCTCCAGGTCGGCGTCGTCAATGTCCTGCAACACCCCGAACGCCTCAGCCGGACGATTGATGAGCCACCAGATCAGCGCTTTTTCGGCGTCTTTCAGGCTTCCCAGGCTCGGAAGCTCAGTCGTTCCGACCAGCGTCCGCCGACTGACGGCCGCCTTGCGGATTTCCGACCGGACCACATTTTCTGTAATCCGGGCCTTATGTGCGATCCGGTCCGCGAACTGGTCACGGGCGGCGGCGTCCGGAATCCGCGCCGCTACCGTGAGCATCCGGCCGAGGAACCCCCGGCGGTCGTCGTCGCGCTCGAAATCGACCCCCCCGGCCGCCTGGTCGAGCAGATACTCTAAATACGGCTGGGCGCCGCGTAATCTTTCACGGTACTTATCGGCGCCTTTTCGCCGAATGAATGTATCCGGATCCTCGCCGTTGTCCAGCGCCACGACTTTGACTTCGAAGCCCTCGGCGACCAGGAGGTCGCACGACCGGACCGCCGCGCCCTGCCCGGCGGCGTCCGGGTCGTAGCTCAACTTCACGTTGGTCGTGAACCGCCGGAGCATCTGGGTCTGCTGGTGCGTCAGCGCGGTGCCGCACGAGGCCACGACGGGGGCCGCGTTGGCCTGAAAGACCTGCGCGAAGTCGAAGTAGCCTTCGACGAGCACGACCCACCCCAGCTTCCGGATTTGCCCCTTGGTCAGCTGCAGCCCGTAGAGCGTCCGCCCCTTGGAGTAAATCGGCGTTTCCGGCGAATTCAAGTATTTCGGGCCGCCCTGATCCGGCTCCATCTGCCGGCCGCCGAACGCGATGACCGAGCCGGTGTCGCGGCAAATCGGCACCATCAGGCGGTTGCGAAAGCGATCGATGACCTCGCCCCCCTCGCGCTGCACGACCAGCCCGCTTTGGAGCAGGGCTCCCTGGGCGAAGCCCTGGTTCAGGAGCCGCGCCTTCAGCCCCTCGCGCGACGCGGGCGCGAATCCGAGGCCGAGCTGCTCGATTGTCTGGGCGGTCAGACCGCGCTCGACGAGCTGCGCCCGGGCCCTGGCGCCGGCAGGCGCCGCGAGCTGCTCGCGGAAATACGCCGCGGCAATCTCGTGGGCCTTGAGCAGCGCTTCCCGCAGCGCGGAATCCCGGCGCGCGTCGTCGCCGCTGCCGTCGGCCGGCGCGGGCAGCGCCACGCCGAATTTCTGCGCGAGCATCCGCACGGCGTCCTGGAAGCCGACCTTCTCGTGCAGCTCGAGGAACTTGAACACATCGCCGCCGAGGCCGCAGCCGAAGCAGTGAAAGAAGCCCCTCTCCGGATTGACGTGGAACGACGGCGTCTTCTCGCCGTGAAACGGGCAGAGCCCTTTGTAGGTCGTCCCCGCGCGCTTCAGCGGCACGTACTCCTGCACGACCTGCAGGATGTTCGCCTGCATCCGGAGGTCGTCGATGAACGTCTGGGGAAACAGGCCCATATTTCTCTGAATCGGCGATCGGGTGATCGGGTGATCGGGTGATCGGCGATCTACGATCGGCGATCTACGATCGGCGATCGACATCGCCGATCGCCGATCACGAGATCTCCCGATTCTTTACTCTTTCAGCTCCACCACTGTGACGCCGCCGCCGCCTTGTTCCGGCGGGGCCGTCGCGAACCGCGCGACGAGCGGATGCTGCTGCAGGAATCCAGTGAGCGCGCGCTTCAGCTGGCCCGTCCCGTACCCGTGGATCAGGCGCACCACCCGCTGGTCGGTCAGCAGCAATTCGTCGAGGAACCGTTCCGCGCGCGAGATCGCTTCGTCGACAGTGCATCCAATCACGTTCAAGTCCGCCGGGGTCGCGTCCCGCGGCTGCAGCTCGACGTTGACGCTGACGCGCGCGGGCGACGGCTGGCCGCCGGCGGCGGGGCCGACGACGCGCAGGTCGCGGACGCTGGCGCGCATGCGCTTGCCGCGCACGTCGAGATCCGCCGTGCCGTCGTGCAGCGACGTGACGACCGCTTCGAGCCCGAGTCCGCCGACGATCACGCGATCGCCGACTGCAGGCACCCGGCCGCTGTCGGGGACAGGTCTCCCCGAGTCGCCCGGAGATCTGTCCCCGGCGCCGGTGGCGTCCGCATCGCGATCGAGGAACCGTTTCGCGACGTCTTCGACGGCGGCCCGCGCATCGCTGCGCGCCGCGCCGGTGTCGCCGGTCGACACGACGACGGCCTGCCGGCCCGCCTCCTGCGCGATCGCGGCGGTCTTCGCCTTCAGCTCCGCGATCACGTCGTCGATCTCGCGGCGCGCCTGTCGGACCTGCGTCTCGAGCTCCTCGTTCAGGCGCCGTCTGAAGGTCTCTTCGCGATGCCGCAGCGCGTCTTCACGCTGATGTATCCGCCCTTCCGCGGCGCGTATCGTCTCACGCTCCCGCGCGGCGAGCCGGTGCTCGTGCTCGAGCGCTCGCATGTCGTGGTCGATCTTCGCGAGGTGCTCGGCCAGCTGCGCTTCGCGCGCGCTGAGGTTCTCGCGCGCCGCGGCGACGACCGACGGGTTCAGCCCCAGCCGGCCCGCGATCTCGAGCGCGAGGCTCCGGCCGGGGCTGCCGTACAGCAGGCGATACGTCGGCGCGTAGGTCTCCGCCTCGAATCCAAACGCCGCGCTTGCGACGCCTTCGGTCGTGGAGGCGAAGGTCTTGAGCGCGTCGTAGTGGCTCGTCGCGATCACCGTCGCGCCGCGCCGGCGGAAATGATCGACGATCGCCACGCCGAGCGCGCCGCCCTCGACCGGGTCGGTGCCGGAGCCCACTTCGTCGAGCAGCACGAGCGCTGGGGTCGCGAGGGCGCGATCCATCGAGACGATGTTCGTGATGTGCGCCGAGAAGGTGCTCAGGCTCGCTTCGATCGACTGCTCGTCGCCGATGTCAGCGAAGAGCGAGCGGAACACCGGCAGACGGGATCCGTCGGCCGCGGGAATCCGCAGCCCGGCCTGCGCCATCAGCGCGAACAGCCCGGCCGTCTTCAAGGCGACAGTCTTCCCGCCGGTGTTCGGTCCCGTGATCAGCAGCACGGTCGCCGGCGGGATCACCTTGATTGTCACCGGCACCGCGCTCTTCACCAGCGGATGCCGGGCCGCCTGCAGCTCGAACGCGCCGTCGGTCGAGAGGGCCGGCTCCACGCCGTCGATCGACTCGGAGAAGCGCGCGCGCGCCTGCAGTACGTCCAGCTCGGTCGCCGCCTCGATCGTGCGGTGCATGTCCGCGGCGCGGGCGCGGAACGCGTCGGTCAGCGCGAGCAGGATCCGCCGGACTTCCTCGGCCTCCTGCTCCTCGAGCGCCACGATGTCGTTGTTGATTTCGACGGTGCTCAGCGGCTCCAGGAACAGGCTCGCGCCGCTCGTCGAGGCGCCGTGCACGATGCCGGGGATCCCGCTTCGATGCTCGGCCTTGATGACGAGGACGTAGCGGCCGTTGCGCTCGGTGACCACCTGATCCTGCAGGTATTTCGCCGTCTCCTTGCCGCGGAGGTACGATTCGAGCGTCGTCCGCAGCCGCGACCGCTGTTTGCGCAGCCGATCCCGAATGAGCCGGAGCTCGGGGCTCGCGTGATCGACCACGTCCCCTGACGGATCGATCTTGTCGCGCGTCTGCGCCGTTTCACCTTTGAATGAGGCCGCGCCGCCGCTGGCCGCCTCGAGCAGCGGGAACGACCCGGGCGCCCGGCGGATGCCGGCGCGCGATTCGTCGATCGAGTCCAGAAACTCGGCGAGCGCGAGCAGCCGGAGCGCTTCGAGCGCGCGGCCTTCGACGGCCAGCGCGGCGAGGGTCTGAGGAAGATCGCTCGACGCGCGCAGCGGAAAGACCCCTTGTGCCGCGATGTAGCGCGCCGTCTCGCTCGTGGCCGCGAGCAACTGCGCAACCTGGGGCGGATCGGTCGACGGCTGCAGGCGCGCCAGGCGCTCGGCGCCCATCGGCGTGAGCGCGAAGCTCTTGACCGCCTCGACGATCCGGTCGAATTCGAGGGCCCGCAGGGCGCCTGGTCGCATAGGGGGAACCTCTGATCCTAACACACGTCCATGCCTGACGGCTGAGGGCTAAGGGCAAATGGCCCAGGGTGTAGGGGCCCGTCAGCCCTATGCGATCAGCCGTCAGCCATCAGCCCATCAGCCATCAGCCATTTAAAGGTGATTGATCAGCGAGGCCACGGCCGCTGCGCCGAAGCCGTTGTCGATGTTCACCACGGACACGCCGTTGGCGCAGCTGTTCAGCATGCCGAGCAGCGCCGCGAGGCCGCCAAAACTCGCTCCGTAGCCGACGCTGGTCGGCACGGCAATGACCGGCACGCTCACAAGACCGGCAACGACGCTCGGCAGCGCCCCTTCCATCCCGGCGACGACGATGATGACGCGAGCGGCGCTCAAACGCTCGCGCTCGCCGAGCAGCCGGTGCAGCCCGGCCACGCCGACGTCATACAGGCGGATGACGCTGTTCCCCATCAGCTCCGCCGTCCGGGCGGCCTCTTCGGCCACGAACAGATCCGACGTGCCGGCGGCGGTGACGACGATGGTTCCGTGACCGGCGCTTACATCCTCCTGTCGGAATGCGATGAGGGCTGCATCGGCGTAATACGTCGCCTGGGGCACCTTCGCGCGCACGGCCTCGTAGCTCGCCTCGGTTGCGCGCGTAACCAGCAGCGTAGAACCACGCGCGACGATCTCTGCCGCAATCGCGGCGACTTGGGCAGGCGTTTTGCCTAGACCGAGGACGACTTCGGGGAAACCCTGGCGGACGGACCGATGATGATCGACGCGCGCGAACCCCAAATCCTTGAATGGCCTTTCGCGAAAGGCCTCGAGCAGCCGTTCGCGCGCGGTGGTCGTGTCGACCTCGCCGCGCGCTACTTGATCGAGAAGATCCTGGAGCTGTTTGTTTGACGTCATTCAAACCCAACAGTAATATAAGTGATTGTGTTTGTTGGGGGTTCTCTTCGGCTGCTAAATAATGTCTTCCACTGAAACCCTCACCCTCGCGGCATATTTTTTCGTCCTGATCGTTCTTGCGATTTACGGGTGGCACCGGTACTACCTCGTGTATCTCTACATGAGGCACAAGGACAAGGAGCCGAGGTCCGGCCCGCCGCTCGATCCGCTGCCGGTGGTGACGATCCAGTTGCCGCTGTACAACGAGATGTACGTCGCCGACCGCCTCATCGACGCGGTCTGCCGCCTCGACTACCCGCGGGAGCTGCTCGAAATTCAGGTACTCGACGATTCGATCGACGAGACGCGGAGCATTGCCGCGCTCGCGGTGCGCCGGTGGGCGGCGCAGGGCATCGACATCAAGTACTACCACCGCGCCGATCGCACCGGCTACAAAGCGGGCGCGCTCGAAGCGGGCCTCAAGGCGGCGCGCGGCGAGTTCATCGGGATTTTCGACGCGGATTTCATGCCGACGTCCGATTTCCTCACCCGCCTGATCCCGCATTTCCGCAATCCGAAGGTCGGGATGGTCCAGGCGCGCTGGGGCCACATCAACCAGGACTACTCGCTGCTGACGAAGATCCAGGCGATTCTGCTCGACGGTCACTTCATCCTCGAGCACGGCGGGAGAAACCGCGGCGGCCGCTTCTTCAACTTCAACGGCACGGCGGGCGTGTGGCGGCGGACCGCCATCGCCGACGCCGGCGGATGGCAGCACGACACGCTGACCGAGGATCTCGATCTGAGCTATCGCGCGCAGCTGGCCGGCTGGCAGTTCGTCTTCGTGCCGGGCCTGATCGCGCCGGCCGAAGTGCCGGTCGAGATGAACGCGTTCAAGTCGCAGCAGCATCGCTGGGCGAAGGGATCGATCCAGACGTGCCGCAAGCTGCTGCCGCGCATCCTGAAGTCGAACCTGCCGCTGGGCGTGAAGGCCGAGGCGTTCTTCCATCTGACGGCGAACTTCAACTACATCCTGATGTGCGTGCTGAGCATCCTGATGTTTCCGTCCATGGTGATCCGCTACAACATGGGCTGGTACGAGATGATCCTCATCGACGTACCGCTGTTCTTCGCCGCGACCTTCTCGTTCTGCAACTTCTACATGGTGTGCCAGCGCGAGATCCACACGGACTGGGTCGCGCGATTGAAGTACGTGCCGTTTCTGATGTCGGTGGGGATCGGCTTGTCGGTGAACAACACCCGCGCCGTGCTCGAAGCGCTCTTCAAGAAGCAGAGCGAGTTCACGCGCACGCCGAAGTACCGCATCGAGGGCGACGCCGACGAATGGGTCGGCAAGAAATACCGGCAGTCGGTCGCCGTGCAGCCGCTCGTGGAGCTGGCGCTCGGCCTCTACTTCACCGCGACGGTGTTCTACGCGCTGGCGAACGGGATCTACGCCACGATCCCGTTCCTCGTGCTCTTCCAGGTCGGGTTCCTGTATACGGGGCTCGTCTCCATCGTCCAGCAGTACGCGGGCTCCGAGGTGGTCGCGGCCGGACTCGAGCCGGGCCGACAGGGTTCATGAAGTCCAGGGTGGCGGTGCTGCGGGTGGCGCCCGGCACCATCCTGTCCGACATCGATCGTCTCGTGGGGCTGGCCGGCGTTGCCGACGCGCTGGCGCCCGGCAAGACGACGATCCTCAAGGACAACATCTCCTGGCACTTCCCATTTCCCGCGGCCAACACGACGCCGTGGCAGCTCGAGGGCACGATCCAGGCGCTCGCGCGCCGCGGGTTCACCGATCAGGTGTGCGTCCAGAACAAGACCGTCGTCACCAACGCGTTCAAGGGTGAGGACCTCAATCACTACGTCCCGATCTTCAAGCGCTACGACATCCCCGTCCGCTACAACTTCAAGGACGAGGACATGACGTGGGTGCGCTACCAGCCGAAGGCGCGGATGCGCGTCCTCAACCACATCTTCCCCGAAGGCATCCACGTCCCCGACTACTTCTTCGGCAAGAACATCGTCCACCTGCCGACGACGAAGTGCCACATCTATACGACGACGACCGGCGCGATGAAGAATGCGTTCGGCGGGTTGCTGAACACGCGGCGGCACTACACGCATTCGTGGATCCACGAAACGCTGGTCGATCTCCTCGCCATTCAGAAGGAGATTCACCCGGGTCTCTTCGCGATCATCGACGGCACCACCGCCGGCAACGGACCCGGTCCGCGCACGATGTATCCGGTCGTGAAGAACGTGATGCTCGCGTCAGCCGACCAGGTCGCCATCGACGCGGTGTCCGCGAAGATGATGGGGTTCGATCCGCTGTCGCTCGAGTACATCCGGCTGGCGCACGAGGACGGCCTCGGCGTCGGCGATCCGCAGGACATCGAAATCGTCGGCGACGTCGACGCCGCGAAGGAGAACTGGAATTTCCACGTCGGCAAGAACCTGGTGCGCGTCGGCGGCGGCGACTTGATCTGGTTCGGGCCCCTGAAGCGCTTCCAGAAGCTCTTCTTCCATACGCCGCTCGTCAACGGGTTCATCCTTGCGAGCGACGTGTATCACGACTTCTACCGATGGCCGCTCGTGGATCGCCGCGTGTTCGAGCGCTGGTGCGAGACGACCGAGTGGGGCCAGCTGTTCCTCCGCTACGCGCAGATGGGCCCGCAGGGCTCCCCGGACGACGTCCGGCCCCTGGTGGCAACGACGGTGCCCACGTCCTCACGCATTCATTGACGCGGCCAGCTCCCGCCACCTACGAGCAGCACCGCCGGATCGTGCCGCCCGACGTTGTCACCAAACGTTTCGGTCGTCTGCGCCGGTGTCGCTTTGACGACGACCGTTGCGCGCCCCGCCGGCAGTAGCGTCGCAAATTGCAGTCGCACCGTCTCTCCGGCGCCGAGCGAGGGAAACCAGTCCTGCAACGACTGCGACGCGCCGTCGCGGTCGACCGTCGCGCGCACCCACGCACGCGTGATCGCACGGCTGCCGCGGTTGGTCACCTCGATGGTGAACCGCACCGTCTCGCCCGCCAGCGGTGCCGAATTGCTCGCGCTGATCGTCGCGGCCAGATCGATTGCGGGCCACAACTCCGGTGGAACGAGCAGCGACTCAGGCAGGTCGCCGAGCGATGACACGTGCACCGAATCGACGGGACGGCCGTCGATACGGCGCTCGACGTAGATGTTCCGGACGTCGAGCGCCGTCGGACGCCACGATACGCGATCGGCGGCATCGGAGAGGAGGTCCGCCGCGTGCACGATCACGTGGACGGTCCTTTCCGCCGTCAACGCCACGGCCGCGTCGGCGCAGAGTTCGCGGAGCGCTCCCAACGCCGTGCCGCGAGTATCGCAGAAGGTCACGTGCCAATTGGTGAGTACGGTCCCGGGCGGGTCGACCAGCCGCGCCAGGGCGACAGAAAGCCATTCGTCCATGCGGACTCGTGGGAGCGTGGCATCCAGTCCGGACGCGTTCGCGGCGCGCACGCGATCCCAGACCGACAGCGCCGCATCGCGCGGTATCGCACCAAAGTAGGTCGGAAGCCGGACGGCGGGCTGCGCCGCTGCGTACGTCGGAATGCCGGCGGCTGCGATTGTGATCACAGCGACAAGAACGGCTGAACGTCCAGCGGTTTGACGAGGGTCCACAAGCACTTAGCCACCCGCAGCGTGAAGGCAGCAACCGCCGTGCCTTTGTCAGAACCGTGTTCTCCCGACGGCGCAAACTGAATAGACTCTCCTGCGATCGCCGGCGGAAGACCAGTTTCACGTCAGAAAGGAGGACGCCATGAATCACGCTCGAATTGTTCCCGCTGCGGTCGTCGTCTCCCTGCCGGGGGCCGCGTCGCTGCTCGTCAGCGACCTCATCGAGACAGGCTACGGCGTTCTTGGAGGAGGCACACGATGAATTACGCACGTCTCGCACTGGCCGCCGTCGTCGGAACCGTGGTCGACGCGGTCTATGGGTTCCTCGTCTACGGGATGGCGCTGGCGAGCCAGTTCGGCCAGTATCCCGGCGTCTATCGGCCCGCCAACGACACGTCACACCTGCCGGTGCTCTTCGCCGGCATCTTCATCGGGGTGGTGGCCGCCACATATATCTACGCGAAAGGGTACGAAGGCGGGAGCGGCGTGGGCGAGGGGCTCCGCTTTGGCGCGGCCATCGGCGTCTTCGTCGGAGGCTACGTGACGATGGTCAACTGGGCCGTGCTGAATATCGGCCGGTCTCTCGCGGTCAGCATGGCGGCCGCGGGTTTCGTCGAATGGATCGTGGTTGGGCTCGTGATCGGCCTCGTCTACAAACCGGCAGTCCCATCCAACCGCAGAGATCGCTGAGCCCGCAGAGTATTTTCTTGAAAAGAGTCGCTCTGCCTTCTCCGGGTGCGCCGCGGTTAAACGTCGTCATCGCCAGCGCGACGGTTCACCGGAGTATGATCGAGAATCATGACTACGGTCGCGAATCCCAAAGCGGGGCTGGAAGATACCGTCGCCACGTCGTCTGCGATCTGTTATCTCGACGGCGATCGCGGCGTGCTGGCGTACTGCGGATACGACATTCACGATCTCGCGCGTCACTCGACGTTCGAGGAAGTCTGTTATCTCCTGTGGCACCGCCGCCTGCCGACGCGCGCGGAGCTCGGTGATCTGCAGTCGGAGCTCGTCGCCGCGCGGGTGCTGCCGGAAGCGGTCCTGCGCCTCATGCGCACGCTACCGGCCGGCAACACGATGGACGCGCTGCGGACGCTCACGTCCGCGCTCGGGCACTACGATCCGGCCGCCTCCGACAACTCGGCGCAGGCGAACGGCCGCAAAGCAGTCCGCCTGACGGCGCAAATCAGTTCGCTGGTCGCGGCGCTTGGGCGGATGAACAAGGGCGCTGGCCCGATTCAGCCCGATCCGGTTCTCGGCCACGCCGCGAATTTCCTGTACATGCTCACCGGCGAGCGGCCGAGCGGCCTCGCGACCCGCGCCTTCGACGTGGCGCTGATTCTTCACGCCGACCACGAGCTCAACGCGTCGACGTTTGCGGCGCGCGTGGCGGCGGCCACACTCACCGACATCCACTCGACGATCGTCGCCGCGATCGGCACCTTGAAGGGGCCGCTGCACGGCGGCGCCAATCGGGACGTGATGCGGCTGCTGCTCGAGATCGGCTCCACTGCGGCGCCGGAAAAGGCCGAGGAGGCGATACGTGCCAAGCTGGCGCGCAAGGAGAAGGTCCCAGGCTTCGGCCATCGCGTGTATCACACGGAAGATCCGCGGGCGACGCATCTCCGCCAGATGTCGCGGGATCTCGGCCAGCGCGCGGGACAGCCGATCTGGTACGAGATGTCGCAGCGCATCGAGGCGCTCGTGAAAGCAGAGAAGAAGCTGAACCCGAACGTCGACTTCTATTCGGCGTCGACGTACCACGCGCTCGGGATCGACATCGACCTGTTCACGCCGATCTTCGCCGTGAGCCGCGTGTCGGGCTGGACCGCGCACGTGCTCGAGCAGTACGCGAACAACCGGCTCATTCGTCCGCGCGCCGAGTACATCGGACCCGAATACCCGCAGCGCTACCAGCCGCTCGACGCACGGTAAACTGCCGCTGACCAGCGGAACCAGGCAGGAGAGCGCATCCCGCACGATGTCGACCGTCACGGGTTGTCCAACCTCGGAACTCCCCACATACCTATGAGTGGGAAATATCAGGCCGAGTGGGAATCGCGATGTGCTTGCCCATACGCGGTTGCCGATGGTAGCATTCGGCCGTGGCGCGTTACGGGATCAAGCGGCAGCGTTCGAGCCACGTGCGCGAGGCAGCGCCGGCATACGGCGCGCCGGCGCCGCGGCAGGCTTACACGGTCACCATGGCGGACCGCGGCCGGCTGGTGCTTCCCGCGGGGGTCCGCGAGCGGCTCAATATCCAGGAGGGCGACCGAATCACGCTCTGGGTCGATCCCGACGGGACCATGCGCCTTCAGACGGCGTCGGTCTATGCCCACAGCCTGCTCGGCATGTTCAGGCACCTGTCGCCCGAACGGCATGCGGTCGATGAACTGATCGCGGAACGCCGTCGGGAAGCGGCCATGGAAGAGCGCGACACTCGGGCGCTGGCGAGGCGTCACGGCCGGAAACGAGCGAAGTGAAGGCGGGGGGCCCGGTGGTCCTCGACGCGTCGGCCCTGCTGGCGCTGCTGAGGGCGGAACCGGGTGGCGCGCGGGTCGCCGCCGCTATCGTGCCGGGCGCGCTGATCAGCACATTGAACTGGGCGGAAGTGCTGGCGCGCCTGGTGGATCTAGGGGGAGACCCGGCCGGGGTCACGGCCATGTCCCTTCCGCCTGCCGGCTCGTCGGTTGTCGAGGTCGTGCCATTCGACGACGCGCAGGCGCGCGAGACCGCCCGGCTCCAGGCGAGAACGCGCAGCCTCGGCCTCTCGCTCGCGGATCGCGCGGCGCTCGGGCTGGCGCGGCTTCGGGGCCTGCCGGTCCTGACGAGCGATCGCGCTTGGCGATCGCTCCATCTCTCGATCAAAATTGAAGTCATCCGCTAGTGGACCCACAACACATCCGGAACTTCTCGGTCATCGCGCACATCGACCACGGCAAGTCGACGCTGGCGGACCGCTTCCTCGAAATCACCGGCGCGCTGCAGGCGCGCGAGATGGAGGCGCAGGTCCTCGACGCGATGGACCTGGAGCGCGAGCGCGGCATCACGATCAAGGCGCATCCGGTGTGCCTGCACTACACGGCGAAGGACGGCGAGCAGTACGTCCTGAACCTGATCGACACGCCGGGGCACGTCGATTTCTCGTACGAGGTGACGCGGTCGCTGGCCGCCTGTGAGGGGGCGCTGCTCCTGGTGGACGCATCCCAGGGCGTCGAAGCGCAGACGCTGGCGAACGCCTACCTCGCCGTCGAGAACAACCTCGAGATCATCCCGGTCATCAACAAGATCGACCTGCCGGGCGCCCAGCCCGAGGAGGCGCGCCGGCAGATCTCCGACATCATCGGCCTCGACGGGGACCACGCGCTGCTGGCGAGCGCCAAGGTCGGGACCGGCGTGCCGGAGATCCTCGAAGCCATCATCCATCGCCTGCCCCGGCCGGCCGGCAACCCCGAGGCGCCGCTGAAGGCGCTGATCTTCGATTCCTGGTACGACCCCTATCGTGGCGTCGTCATCGTCGTCCGGGTGATCGACGGTGTGTTGCGGCGGGGGATGAAGATTCGTCTGATGGCGGAAGGGCAGGATTACGAGTCGCTGCAGGTGGGCATCTTCACGCCGAAGGCGGTGGAAGTGGACGAGCTCGGCGTCGGGGAGGTCGGGTTCCTCGTCGCGAACATCAAGAAGATCAGCGACGCGAAGATCGGCGACACGATCACGGAGAGCGGGCGCCCGGCGGTCGATCCGTTCCCGGGCTTCAAGCCGCTGAAACCGATGGTGTTCGCCGGCTTTTATCCGGTGGAGGGCCATCAATACCCCGAGCTGCGCGACGCGCTCGAGAAGCTGCGCCTGAACGACGCGTCGTTCTTCTACGAGCCGGAGACGTCGATGGCGCTGGGCTTCGGCTTCCGGTGCGGCTTTCTAGGCCTGCTGCACATGGAGATCGTCCAGGAACGGCTCGAGCGCGAGTTCGACATGGACCTGGTGACGACGGCGCCGGGCGTGCTGTATCGCGTGACGACGACCGATGGCGCAGTGCAGGAGATCGACAGCCCGGCGAAGCTGCCCGACGCGGGCCGCATCGA
>Ga0137409_10002582_pt1 | contig 16303 bp, 14 predicted proteins | sample CZODoug1_16funga_FD_122059 | JGI IMG/M metagenome (GOLD analysis project Ga0137409, IMG submission 122059) | Vadose zone soil fungal communities from Angelo Coast Range Reserve, California, USA - CZODoug1_16fungal (Hybrid Assembly) | ecosystem: Environmental > Terrestrial > Soil > Vadose zone... | reverse complement strand
CCGCCGGCCAGGAGACGTACGTGACGCTGCCCGCGGGGACGATCGGGGGACCGGTCCGGATCACGGTCAACTCAGGTCCTGCCGTCAGGGCTTCGCAGAGAGTCCAGTTCAACCAGTCGTTCAACGAGGTCTGGGCGGCGAGCGCGTCCCAGGCCGCGACGACCAGCTACATCAACTGGTACGACCGCGCCTCGGCCGGGATGCTGAACGACAACATCCACCTGCTCAACCCGGGAGGGACGAGCGCGAACGTGACGGTGACCGTGTTTGGGGTGACGCCGAAGACCGTCAGCGTGGCGCCGGGAGCCGAGACTTACGTCAACTTCCCCGTCGGGACCATCGGGGGTCCGGTGACGGTGAGCTCGAGCCAGCCGGTGCTGGCCTCGCAGCGGGTGCAGTTCAACCAGACCTTCAACGAGGTCTGGGCGGCGAGCGGGACCCAGGCGGCGACGACGAGCTATCTCAGCTGGTACGACCGCGCGTCGGCGGGCATGTTGAACGACAACGTGCACCTGCTGAACCCGGGCGCGGCGAGCGTGAACGTGACGGTGACCCTGCAAGGGGTGACGCCGAAGACCGTGAGCGTGCCGCCGTTCGGCGAAACCTACGTCAACTTCCCGGGCGCGATCGGGGGCCCGGTCATCGTGACCTCGACCCTGCCGGTGCTCTCCTCGCAGCGGGTCCAGTTCAACCAATCGTTCAACGAAGTGTGGTCATCGAACGCCGCCCAGGCGTCAACGACGAGCTACTTCAACTGGTACGACCGTGCCTCGGCGGGCATGTTCAACGACAACGTCCACGTGCTCAATCCCGGCGGAGCGAGCGCGACCGTGACCGTGACCCTGGGCACGACCTCGCGTGTGGTGACAGTTGGACCAGGGGCGGAAAACTACGTCAACTTCGCCGGCATGATCGGGGGCCCGGTGACGGTCACCTCAACCCAACCGGTGCTTGCCTCGCAGCGGATCCAGTACTACCAGACCTTCAACGAGATCTGGTCGGGCTGACCTAAGCCCCCGCGCAAGCTTTCGGACCCAGGGTGGTTGGTCGTGGTGATGCGACTGGCCGCCTGGTTCCCGGTGATCGCGCTGGTGACGGCTGCGACCGCCTTGCCCGTCGCCGGCGCCGCGCCGGTCTACGCCGCGGCGTCGCCGCTGCCCTCCACGCGCCTCGAGTTCGGCCTTGGAAATGGTCCCGCCGACCTGGGCTGGATGACGTCTTCAGGCGTGCCGTGGAAGTATCGCTACCAGTACCTCGCCGGCGGGGTGAACACCTCGAACCCATGGGAGACGTGGCAGGACCTCTCTCTTCCTCCCGGCCAGTTCGCGACCGACTACATGAACAATTCGCAGGCCCACAACTACATCCCCGTGTTCACCTGGTACGAGCTGCTGCAGTCGACTCCGTCGACCGGCGCCAACGAATCCGACCGGGACTACAGCAATCTCAACAACGCTGGGACGATGAATGCGTACTACGCAAGCTTCAAGCGGCTGATGGTGAAAGCGGGCTCGTTCGGACAGCAGCTCGTGGTTCACGTCGAGCCGGACTTTTGGGGCTACATGCAGCAGAGGGCGAGCGGGGATGCGTCCACGGTGAGCGCGTCGGTGGCCGGCTCCGGCTTCGCTGACCTGGCCGGCATTCCAAACACGGTGCAAGGCTTTGGTTGGGCTCTGCTCCACATGCGCGACCTTTACGCGCCCAACGCCGTGCTTGCGCTTCACGCCTCGCCGTGGTCGAACGGCGGCGACGTCGGCGTGAACACCAGCCCGAGCATGAACGTCATCGCCATCGCCGATGCCACGGCCGCGTTCTTGAGCTCCGCTGGGATCGCATCAAACCCTTACGGCAGCACATGGGACGCCGTGTTCAACGACCTCGACGACCACGACGCCGGGTGGTGGGAAGCGCAGGGTCGGAATCACTGGTGGGACCCGACAAACACCACCTTTCCCAACTTCACTCGCTACCTCGCATGGGTGGCAGAGCTGAAGTTGAAAACATCCCGGCCGCAGCTGGCATGGCAGGTGCCCATCGGCAACCAGTACTACCTGACCATGAACAACACCTGCGGCCACTACCAGGACAACGTGGCGCAGTACTTCATCGCGCACCCGTCCGACTTGTTTGCGGCCGGCCTGGTGGGGGTCATGTTCGGCAAGGGCAACGGCTGCCAGACCACCTACACCGACGTCGGCGCGCACGACAACGGTGGGCCGCTCGGAGACGGTGTGACCAACAACAATGGCGTCGCCACGTCGGATGCCTGGGGATGGTGCAGCGCGTGCAACACGCACACATCGGCGTCGACGGACGACGACGGCGGCTATCTGCGGATCTTTGTCGCGCAGTACTACACGGGGGTGGACTGCACGGTGACACCGCTGTATGCGACCTATTTGAGCTGGTTTGACAAGGCTTCGGCGGGGATGGTGGCGGACAACATCCACATCCTCAACCCGGGCGGGAGCACAAGCGCCGGCTGCGTGACCGTGAGCGGCTACCCGGGCGTCGCCTGGTCAACCACCGCCGGCCAGGAGACGTACGTGACGCTGCCCGCGGGGACGATCGGGGGACCGGTCCGGATCACGGTCAACTCAGGTCCTGCCGTCAGGGCTTCGCAGAGAGTCCAGTTCAACCAGTCGTTCAACGAGGTCTGGGCGGCGAGCGCGTCCCAGGCCGCGACGACCAGCTACATCAACTGGTACGACCGCGCCTCGGCCGGGATGCTGAACGACAACATCCACCTGCTCAACCCGGGAGGGACGAGCGCGAACGTGACGGTGACCGTGTTTGGGGTGACGCCGAAGACCGTCAGCGTGGCGCCGGGAGCCGAGACTTACGTCAACTTCCCCGTCGGGACCATCGGGGGTCCGGTGACGGTGAGCTCGAGCCAGCCGGTGCTGGCCTCGCAGCGGGTGCAGTTCAACCAGACCTTCAACGAGGTCTGGGCGGCGAGCGGGACCCAGGCGGCGACGACGAGCTATCTCAGCTGGTACGACCGCGCGTCGGCGGGCATGTTGAACGACAACGTGCACCTGCTGAACCCGGGCGCGGCGAGCGTGAACGTGACGGTGACCCTGCAAGGGGTGACGCCGAAGACCGTGAGCGTGCCGCCGTTCGGCGAAACCTACGTCAACTTCCCGGGCGCGATCGGGGGCCCGGTCATCGTGACCTCGACCCTGCCGGTGCTCTCCTCGCAGCGGGTCCAGTTCAACCAATCGTTCAACGAAGTGTGGTCATCGAACGCCGCCCAGGCGTCAACGACGAGCTACTTCAACTGGTACGACCGTGCCTCAGCGGGCATGTTCAACGACAACGTCCACGTGCTCAATCCCGGCGGAGCGATCGCGACCGTGACCGTGACCCTGGGCACGACCTCGCGTGTGGTGACAGTTGGACCGGGAGCCGAAAACTACGTCAACTTCGCCGGCATGATCGGGGGCCCGGTGATCGTCACCTCAACCCAGCCCGTGCTGGCCTCGCAGCGGATCCAGTACTACCAGACCTTCAACGAGATCTGGTCGGGCTAGCCACATCGGCGGTCAGCAGCCTCGCGTAGAGAAAGATTCCAATCGCGACGATGAACGCGAGCAGCAGCTCGGGCACGGGAAATGGGAGCCACGGCGGGGCCAGCGACTGCACCCTCTCGATGTAGGTCGAAGCCTTGGCAAGGGCGGGTCTCGGGGCGCCATATTCGGTTTCCAGCGCCAGGACCTCTCCGGGCCGCTCCAGGATGGTCGGTCGCGAGTCGGCCTGCGACCCACCAAACGGGTTCGAACCCGGCGCGGGCAAAACGCTGGCGAAGAGCACCAACATTCCCGGCTCGTTATCGATGCGCGTGATCTGCAAAACGACCGTGCCGCTTGCGGCGGATGGGATCCGAATGGAGTGGAAGGCCGCTCGCTCGTGCTGCCAGTAGGAACCGTCTCCCACCGGTTGCAGCCACAACGGCGCTCGGCTGTTGTCCAGGGTCTCTGTCGTGTCTGCCAGCAGCGAACCATCAGGTCCCATCAGGCGTACTTCGATAAGGGCTGAGTGCGAGCCGCGCCACTGATATGGCAGCGAGATCGCATAGGGGGCCGGCCTTTGCAGCGGAACCGGCTGTCTTAGCACCTGCCCGGTAATTACGGGTAATTCATGGATAGACGAGAGGTTGATCTCATCTCGACCTCGGTCGCCGTAGACGCTCGTCGTGAGCATCACCGCGAGCGCGGCGCTGAAAACAAGCAGCCCGGCGATCAACGCAATCGTGCGGCTCATCCGTAGAAGGCCTCGAGCATCACGGCCACGCTGGTGACGTTGAGCAGGGTTGCAGCCAGGACGATCGCGGCCGCGAGCCGCGACGGCGCCGAGCGTGTATGGATGATTCGCTGCCACCCGCGAATCAAAACGACGCTGAGCGGAATCAGCAACATGAGAAACGAGCGGCCCTGGAGCACCAGCAGGCCGCTCTGGCGGAACGCGTACAGCTCGAGCAGCATGATGAGCGCGCCGGGCACCACCACCGCGAGCATGGAAGCGACCAGAAATGGTCGAAGTGGGGAGGGCCTGAGAATCAGGAGCAGGGCGCCAATGAAACCGGCGGCCAGGATCAGCGTGATGACGACGAACACGTAGCTCGGAAGGTCGACCTGGAACCAGCCGAAATATCCCCAGAAGCTGGTGATGAACAGCCAGTACGCGCGCTCGAAGTTTCCGCTGCCGTAGCTGGAGAGGTATTGCTGAAGACCGTGGGCTCCGGCAGACGAAGCCGGCAGCGCAGAGCCATTTCCAGCCAGTGTGGCGAAGACCGCGGTGATGACGACGCCGGCGATGATCGGCGCGGCGGCTGCGGCCGCCAGTCTTGCGATGCGGGGCAGCTCGCTCCGCATCGGTTGCGGCTGGCGAGTCGCCAGGTACAGGATGGGCAAAGTCGCCGCGAGGAATATCCCTTGAGGCTTGGTCAGGTAGCCGAGTCCGGCGAGGCTTCCGAGCACGGCGACCTCACGCAAGGAGAGGCCAAATCGGAGCGAACGATAGAAGCGCCACCAGAACGCGGCGGCAACAGCAATCAGCAGCGCATCGTTGTTGACGATGGCGGTCTGCTGGGAGTTCATCGGCTGCAGGACGAAGAGGACGGTCGCCGCTGTGGCCAGAAGACTGCTCTCGGGAAATGCCCAACGGAACGCAAAGTAGGCAAAGGCGGCGGCGATGACACCCAGCAGCACGCTCCAGAGCCTCACCGCCGCGAGCCGGGCCTCTACGCCGAGCTGCTGCGCAGCGAGATAGAAGGGCACGGCCGGCGCGTAGTAAACGGGTGCGTAGCCGGCAGCGTTGTTGGGCTTGCTGGCGTGCCGATCACCCGGTGACGATGCGCTGCACGTGACCCAGGGCGCCCCAAACGGGGGCTCGGCACGAAACGCTCCTGAGCCTCCAATACCGAGATTGCTCTCCGAACAGGTGATCTCGCGCGGGTAGTAGATCCCGGCGTTAGGGTCGTATCCGCGCGCCAGCCAGTGGTCCTCCACGAGCTCCTGGACGTATGCGTAATGCGACGCCTCGTCGGGCCCGTACCAGGGGGGTATCACCACCGACCACACCAACCCCTTCGCGATCGCGAGCACGAGAATCGCGAAGAAAATCGTGCGGGAGAATGGAGCCATCTTCCCTCTCCCGTCAGGGGGAGGGCCAGGGTGGGGGGCGATTCGAGCTTGTATGGCCTGAGTATCGATCAGGGCGACACTATCGAATTGCTGGTGAGCCGCGCGCGGAGGCTGAGGGCTGCCCACCGAGACCAGATGCCAAGCCAGATCACTCCATTGACGACGCCGGGCAGCGATCTGGCGTAGTGCTTGGTGTGGAAGATCCACATGGCGCGATGGAACTCGTACAGCATCCTGCGCGACGCCTGGCGAGTCGACGTTCCCTTGAGGTGCACGGCGGTTGCGTCGGGCACGAAGTAGATCTTCCAGCCGCCGGCCTTCAATCGATAGCAGAGGTCCAGGTCCTCGCCGTACATGAAGTAGTCGGGGTCGAAGAATCCGACCTGGTCCAGCGCAGACCTGCGCACGAGGAGACAGGCAGCCGTCCCCGCATCGATCTCGTGAACGGTCTCGAGCGAGAGGTTGCCCAGGTTGTACCGGTTGAAGCGCTTGCTGTTGGGAAAGAGCCGGCTGAGCCCGGTAAAGCGGTAGAGGGCTGCCAGAGGAGTCGGAAAGGCGCGCCGGGCGGCCAGGTCCAGGCGGCCGTCTGGCCGCTCGAGCCGAGGCCCGGCGGCCCCGGCACCGGGGTGGGCGATGAGGAATTCCGCGAGGCGGGCGACGCAACCCTCCCCCAGGATCACGTCCGGGTTCAGGAGCAGCACGAACTCGGTCTTTGCCGCCGCGAGCCCGGCGTTGTTGCCCCGCCCAAACCCCAGGTTCTCTTCGAGGCGGATCACCTTGGCCTGTGCAAATGCTTTCTGCACGGCCTCGGCGGAACCATCCGTGGAGGCATTGTCGACGACGATGGCCGCCGCCGAGGCGCCGCAGGTCGAGTAGTAGGCGCGCAGCGTCTCGAGCAGGTTCGAGCGCACGTTGTAGCTGACGATCAAGGCGGTGGTGGACGGAATGGATGTCGTCAAATGTGGATCGATCAGCTGCGCTTGGCAGCCGGTGCTGCGTCGCTCGCAAGCGGAGCACGGCGTGGCCGCCCCATCGCCCAGGCGGCCCATCCCGGCAGCTCTGGCTTCTGCGCGAGCCGCACCGCGAGGCGCCTGGCGACGTTGTAAGCGGGCGCCTGCACGAACCACTTGATCTTCGCCGAGGCTGGATAGTCGCGATCGCGCAAGATGAAAGCCCAGTCTCTGACGGTGTTCCTCAGGATGACGGCCGCGTGACGTGGAAGGCTGGTGTCGATGGAACGCCCGGTGGTTTTCCTCAGGCCCAGCATCTCGTCGTACATGCGGGCGAAATAGCGCCGAGGCGGATAGCTGTGCGAGTGGATCACAGCCGCCGCCGGGGCGTAAGCCTTGACGAGTCCTGCCGCGATCACGTCTTTACCGAGCGCCTGGTCTTCCGCATACGCGACATCGCGAAAGGGTATGGATTGGATCGAGCTCCGCCGGACGGCCGAGTTCACATCCGAGAAAAACGTGAGCTTGTCGCGCTCGGCATCAGACGTCAGCGCAGGGCTGTCCATCTGAAGCAGCTGGTCCGGACCGAACGACCGGAAGTGACCGATCACGTCGCGCTTCACGGTCGGGCAGCAATCTGGCCGCGGCACCTGCTTCCCGAAGACGCACGCCACCTTGTCCGACGCGTCGAACGGGATCAGCAGCTCCCGGAGCCAGTCCGGCGTGGCCGGCAGCGCGTCCTGTGTCAAGAACACGACGAACTCTCCGTTGGCCATATCGACGGCCAGGTTGCGCGTCCTCCCGTGACCGAACTCCGACTGAGAGATCTGATGCAGCCGCACGGCGTGACGCGTGCGCACCGCGTCGACGGTGCCGTCGTTCGAGCCCGAGTCGATCACGAGGACCTCGAAGTTGAAATCGGCGTGTTGCCCCAGGCACGAGTCGAGAACCTCGTCAATCCATTCGGCGCCGTTGTAGGTCAAGATCGCGATCGTTGCTTTCATATCTGTTGGTGTCCGAATCAGCCGAGAGAGACGAGATGGTTGGTCAGCCAGATCGCCATTTGTGCGGTAAGTACATCACGCCCTCGAAACCATCGCTCTGGCCCACGTGAAACGAGTAGACCCTTTCGCGCATCTCGAAGGTGACGGCCAGGCGCGCGCCGAAGAGCCCCGCGCTCAGCCAGTAAGTCCCGTTGTGCAGGTCCATGTACTCGTAGTCGAGGTTGAGGACGATCTCTGCGTCGGTCGGCACGGAAGTGTGCGTGACGATGGTATTCGTGCCGAACATGTACAGGCCGTCGTCGCGGTAGACACCCACGCCTGCGTTGATTGGCTGGCGCCGCGGATTTGAGATCCGCAGCTTGACGGTGACGCCCTGGCCGCGTTGGATTGCGTGCGTCGGCTTGCCATCAGCATCCAGCACCTGGACGGACGCGATGTGCGGCCGGTCCGCGTCGGCAGAACTTGCCGTTTCTGGCGCGTTTCGAAGCAGGCTGTTCGCGTGCTCCTCGTTGAGCTTGCTGTACTCGACCGCCGCGGCGGCCGGGCTGAAAACTCCGCGTGCTCGGCCGCGATCCAGCAGAAGCACGCGGTCCGAGAACTCCTGCACCGACGCCATGTCGTGGCTGACGAACACGATGGTTCTACCTTCGGCTTTGAATCTGCGGAAGACCTCGAAGCACTTCTCCTGAAAGCCGGCATCACCGACGGCGAGCACCTCATCCACGAGAAGGATGTCGGCGTGCGCCTGGATCGCTACCGAAAAAGCGAGGCGCACGAGCATGCCGGACGAGTAGTTCTTCAGCTTCTGGTCGAGGAAGTCTTCCAGCTCGGCGAAAGCCACGATGTCGTCGAATCGCTCAGCGATGAGCGACCGCTGCAATCCGAGGATCGCCCCGCTCAGAAAGATGTTTTCGCGCGCGGTCAGCTCGGCGTTGAAACCCACGCCCAGCTCGATGAATGGGGAGAGGCGGCCCACGACCACGACGCGACCGCTGGTGGGCCGATAGATGCCGGCCATGATCTTGAGCAGGGTGCTCTTGCCGCTGCCGTTCGGACCGATGACGCTGAAGAACTCGCCGCGCTGGACCTCGATCGAGAGTTCGTGCAGAGCTTCGAAGCGGCGGAAACGCGTGCGTCGAAAACCTCGCTCGGCAAGCTGCTTCAGCGAGGTGGTGCGTTCGGTCGGGACGCGAAACACCTTCGTGAGGTTTTCGGTCGTGATCGCGATTTCGCTAGCCAAATCAGATCTGTTCGGCAAACTCTGCAGCAGCTGCATCGAAGTAGAAGTAGCCGACTAACAGGACGATCACCGGGATGGCATACGGCACGACAACCAGCGGAGAGTGAATGATGTCGATGGTGCTGAGCGTTGACGAGCTCAGCAGGACTTTCCTCGCGTCCTGAACGATCTGAGCGATCGGATTGAGGGACAGCAAACCGCGGTACCGCTCGGGAACGAACGACAGCGGATAGATGATCGGACTCGCGTAGAAGAGCAGCTGAAGCCCGAGCTCCCAGATGTGCCGGAAATCGCGAAGTCGCACGTACAGCGCCGCCAGCAGGAATGAGCAGCCCAACGTGAGCGCATACAGCTCGATGAGCACCAAAATAATCAGTGGGGCCGTCAGGCGCGGAGTCACCCCGGAAGCGACAAAAAAGACGGCTACCACGACGAAGTTGAGAGCAAGCGTGATCCCCGAGCTCACGCTGGATGCGATGACGATGATCGCCCGTGGGAAATAAACCTTGCGAATGAGATCGCCCCGCTCGACGATGGAGGTCATCCCGCGCACTGTGGCATCGAGGAAATAGGTCCACAGCACAACCCCGATCAAGAGGCTCAGCGCGTAATCCGGCACGCCCGCCCCCAGCTTGATGACCCGAGTGAAAACGAAGTAGAGCACGCCAAAAAGAAGCAGGGGCCTTGCGAACGACCACACATATCCGCTGAGGATCGAGCCCTGGTACTTCACCTTGTAATCGGTGACCGCGAGCTCGCGAAGCAGGTTCATATATGCGGGCGACGGCCCGCCCGGGAGGGCCACTCGTTTCAGCGTCGAGCTCATTCGCATTCTCGCCAAAGGTTAACGATGCGTCACCCGGGCAGGCGGGAGTGCTTGTGGAGCCTGTTCACGACATCGCGAATCCCGTCGGGCAGCGCCACCCTGGGTGTCCACCCGATCGCGGTCTTGAGACGGCTTATGTCGGCACAAAAATCGCCCGTCTCAACTCGTGCCTCGGATTCAGGCCACTCGACATGCGCAACCTTTCCGCTCCCGGCGACCTCGACGACCAGTCGGGCCAGCTCGGCGAGCGAGGTCCCTTGGCCCGAACCGACGTTGTACGTCGTATTCAATGCCGCCGGCGTGATGGCGACCTCGAGCATGGCGTCGACCACGTCGTCGATGTGAATGTAGTCGCGCAGCTGGCCTCCCTCTCCGAAGACGGTGATGGTCTGGCCCCTGACCGCCTCGTGGATGAACTGGTTGATCACGCCGTAGCTGCGCTGCTCTGGACGTTGAAACGGGCCATAAGGGTTGGTGATGCGCAGGACGACGCTGTTGAGACCGTGTTCGCGCCGGTAGACGCTCAGGTAGCTTTCCGCCGCAAGCTTGTGCGCCCCGTAGATGGACAGGGGGAGCGTCGGTGCGGATTCGGGAATGGGGAGGGGGAGGTTGGGCGCGTAAACGAGCCTCGAGCTTGGGAAGACGAGCACGGCTTGAGACGCCAGTCGCGACATCGCATCCAGGAGATGCAGAAGGCCGCGGCAGTTGACGTCCAGGTCCTCGAGCGGCGACTCGTTGCTGGTCGATGCGCCGGACTTGCCTGCGAGGTGGAACAAGAAATCGGATCCGCGTGCGGCCTCCTGGACGACGACCTCGTCGCGGATGTCGCCTTTGTACAGGCGAACCAGTGGGTCACGGCCCGCGTCATCGCCGTCGTGCTGAGGCGGCCACGATCGAGCGAGGACGCGCACCCTGGCTCCGAGCTCGATCAGGCGCGAAACCAGGTTCGAGCCCATGAAACCGAAACCGCCGGTGACGAGCACGACTCGTCCTCGATATGCGTCGTTCAGCTGGGTCGAGTCCTGTGATTCCACCGGGACAAAGGTACCGCGGCGTCAGTCTGGGGACTCGGCGCCTATGGCTCGAAGCATGATGCGTTCGAGCTGCGCGCCGGAGGTGTCCCAGTCGAGCCCTTCCACGCTCTTGGAGGCGATCAAAGCCTTGGCCGGCAGATCCGGCTGATCGACCAGCTCGGCAAGGGCAGTGGCCAACGCCAGCGGCGTTGGCCTGGCGAAGACAAGGTGGGGGTTGTTGCTGACCAGCCGGTTGTTCGGGCCGTCGTTGACGACGGGGATGCAGCCGGCGCACAGCAGCTCGAGCGGCAGCAGTGAGAAATTCGTCAGCGACAGCACGAGGGCGGCGGCGCAATCGTTGTAGAGGCCGTTGAGCTGGTCCAGGGGAAGGGCACCGTGGTCGATGAACGGAAATGGAAGCTGCCAGCCCTTCACCGGCCAGCCCGCCATGTGGATCTCGTAGTCCGGCCGCATTTGATGAAATCGATCCAGTGCAAGCACCCCGAGCTCGAAACCCCGGCGGGGCGTGATCGGCCTGGCGTAGAAGAAGATTTTCGAGCGACGCGCGCTGTTGGTGTAGGTGTAGCGACCGAAATCGGAGCCGAACTCGAAGTGGTCGCACTCCATCCCGAACTCGGCGTGCAATTTCTGCGCCAGCCACTTGCCCGCGGTGATCCCGTAAAAACCGAAGTGATAGGTGTTCTCGGCCAGGACGCTCTCCGGACTGACCGGAAAGAACCATGGCTCGAAGTCCTGCACGAAATAGAACTTCGGTCGGTCGGCCTTGACGTTGCGGACCGGATAGGCGGTCGTCCATGCGGTGGCGAAAAGCGCGTCGCACTCGCCGATGGTCGCGAAGTCCGGTTCGACGGTGGCGCGCATCGGCTCGTAGTGATCGCGCAGGACCTGCGCCGCGCCCGCCGGCGACTGCCTTTTGTCGGCGTCGTAGACGTAGATGCGGTTTTCGTAGCCACGTCGCTCGAGGAACCGGACGAACCGGAAGATGTTGATGTGGCCGCCAGATCCCGGCCCGACCGGTGGCACGACCCAGCCGATCACTTTTGGGCGGGGCCGCCCGAGCTGGCGGATTGCCCGCTGGGGATCGTCAGCCCAGTCGGCTTCCTCGAGGTCGGCAACGGTCACCGGCAGATAGAGACGGCGACGCCCTGCGTACTCGGCCAGCCGGCTTCCAATCTTGGTCGCCATGGCTTTGAACCCCTGGCTGCGAAAGAGGAACAGCGCTTTGCTGATTCGGTTGATCAGGGGCGCGCGCTCGTGACCTTACACGTCATGTCCAAAGTCTATCGAGGCAGCAGCGCCGACCTCGTCACCCGGACTAGGTCCACGGGCCCCGTAAGTAGAATTGCCAGCCGGTGACAAAAGCCGTGCGCGTCCTTGGCGTTGCGCTGCTCATCCTCTGGACCCTGCACACCGTGGTGGTCACTGGCCGGATGCTGCTGGACACCAACTACAAGAACCTGCTGAGTGGAGCTCCGCGTGACGTAGTGCGGGCCCCTCTCAGTGACCTGATCCAGGACGCAACGCCCGACCTGGTCCGCAGTCTCCCGGCCCGCGATCCCGTCCTTGTCCTCGTTGATTCCCAGGAACTGGGGGGGTTTGCGTACTTCTGGCTGAGCTACTGGCTCTACCCCCGCCAGGTCGACGTCAGCGGAGACCTGAGCGCCGCAATGACGACGAGAGCCGGCAGCATCGTCTACTTCCAAAGACCGGACAGCCCAGACCTGACCGCTCCCAGCGGTTATCGGCTCCAGTCGGACACCACTGCCGCAGGCGGGGGCCACGTTATCGTGCTCGTTCTAGGGAGTGGAGGATCGTGACCGTCATCGGCGCCGGTCTTGCGCTGTCGGCGTACATCCTCATCAGCTACTGCATCGGTAGGTTGATCGTCGCTCTGGCCGGACTCCGCGTCGATGCGCTGGCGCGAGCCGGCTCTCCGCTCATCGGCGCAAGCGCGGTTGCAATTCAGCTCTGGGTGTATGGCGTTGTTCATGTGCCTTGGCATATCGCGCTCCTCGTGGGTCCGTGGCTGGTTGCAGCCGTTGTTTGGCGCAGACGATTCGTTGCGGCGGTTGGAGCGGACGCTGCCGGAGTGAGGCAGCTGCTGAGAGGTCTCGGTGACCTGGATCCGCTGACCGCGGGCGTGCTGGCCGTAGGAGTGGCGACCGCGGCCTTCTACTTCCTCAACTTGTTGGTACAACCGCTAGTCGGTTGGGACGCCATCGCAATGTGGCTGTTCAAAGCCAAAGTTTTCTTCGACGCGGGAGCCGTCGACTTGAGCCTTGTACCGGTCAACGTGTCGCCTCCTGTCGAGCGCCACCTTGACTACCCACCGCTCTTTCCGTTGATGCTGGACTCGTTTTGGGTGTTGATCGGGCACGTCGACGGCGTCATCGGAAAGAGCATCGGATTCATCTTCCTGATTGCCGCTGTTGCGTCCGCCGCGGCAACGCTTCTGCCGCTTCTCGGCAAGAGATTGACCGCGCTGATCGCCTTTCTTTTGGTGGCGATGCCTACCTTGCAGACGTCCTTCGTGCTGCCCTACTACATGGGTTACGCGGACTATGCGGTTGCCGCGCTGATGATGATCAGCCTGGCTCACCTCTACACATCGGCCCGTCTTGGCCGAGACCAGGCATCCGCCCTGTCTTTTGCCTTCGCTGCGCTGGCTGCGCTGACAAAGAACGAGGGCATCACATTCCTGATCGTTGTCTCCATCGTCATCGGCGCAGGCCTTGCGTGGGGATTCTTCAAGCAGCGTGAATGGCCCAGCCGGAGGCTGATCGTGGTCGCAGCGGCCAGCATCATTCCAGTCCTGGCCTGGCAGGCGTATGCACGGGTGCACGGCTTCAACAACGACCTCGTCAGCCAGCAGCACCCGCAGTGGACTGTCGAGCTGCTGGCCTCGAGAGCACAAACGATTGCCACGTTTCTCTGGCATCTGATTGATCGCTTCAACGACTATCCCTGGCTGGTCTTGGCCTGGATCGTGTCGACCACGCTGGCCGTCCTGTCGAAGGACAGGCGGCTCGCAGCGGTGTGGGCGATCGTGACGATTCAGGCAGCCTTCTACTGTCTGGCGCTGCTCCTGTCACCTTATGCGGTGAGCTTTCTGCTCACCACGGCCGCCGACCGCCTGATCCTCCAGCTCAGTCCGTCGCTGGTATTGCTGTTAGGTCTTGCTCTGAGCGGGGCGCCGTCTGCCGGGGTCTCAGCCCAGCGCCGCCCTGGTCTTGCCGTGGCGCAGCCGTAGGCCGATGAGCTCGCGGTACGGATAGGGCTCCATCCAGCGCGCGATGGCGTGGGAAGGGACGGTCCTCCTCGCTTTGAGGAAGCGCCTGCGCGAGAAACTGCCGGGCACCATGCGAAGGAAATCGACCATTCCCAGGAGTGAGCTTGGTGACTCGAGACCAAACTGGGTGGCAGCCAGGACGGTAAACGCCACCACGCCTGGAAGCCTCAACAAGCCACGCGGCCACAGGTCGTTGTTGGCCACCAGCAGCAGTCGGTTCTTCAGGATGTGGCGGAGCACCCACGGTTTGCGTCGGGCGCCGGTTGCGCTGCGCTTGTGCCACGCGGTGACCGGCTCGTACCAGGCCTTCCAGCCCAACCACCGCATGCGCCAATCCAGGTCGACGTCCTCGATGTAGGCAAAGAACCTCTCGTCAAAAGGGCGCGCCACGCCCTGGCTCACTTCGCGCAGCATGGCGGTCCGGTAAAGTGCGGCGGCCGCGGTGACCCCAAACACCTCCTCCGTGCGGTCCCACTGACCCGAGTCGGGCAATCCCTCGCCGCGGTTGGCTGCCCATCCGTTGCGAAACAGGACGTGTCCCGTGCTGTCCACGATCGGCGCCGCGTTCTCGACGCGGGCGCGCAGGAGCTTGCCGGTCACCGAGCCGATCGTTGGGTCGCCTTCGCCGGCCGCGACGAGCCTGGCGACGTAGTCCGGTTCGTACTCGACGTCGAGATTTGAAAGTAGGAGCCACCTGCCTTGAGCCGCGGCCACGGCCTGGTTGGCGGCGACCGCGAAACCGAGGTTTCGCTCATTGCGTATGACCTTGAGCTTGGGATCCGCGGCCTTCAGGTTCTCAAGCGAGCCGTCTGTGGACCCGTTGTCGACCACGATCCGCTCTTCGACCGGGTGCGATTGGCGGAGCAGGCTCCGCAGGCATTCGACCACGAGATCGCCGCCGTTCCAGTTGAGGATCGCGGCGGAGACCGCCTCAGGCAACTGCCGTCCTCACACGGGCGCCGGCCCAGGCGAGCCCCAAGAAGGTCCAGAACTCGAGCGCGAGGTCGTTCTTGAAATAAGGCACGTCGACCAGTCCGTGAACGATGATCGCGACCAGCGCGAGCACGATCCCAAGCTGGATGGCGCGCCATGCGGCCGGACCTGATGTCCATCCTGCCCACGCGGTCCGGAACGCCTGGACGAGCAGCCAGAAAAAGCCGACCAGGCCGAGCAGCCCGGTCTCCGTCCATGTGTTGAGCACGATGTTGTGCGGATAGATGAGGTTTTCTTCGTACACGCCTCCGCGGTATGGCTGGATGCTCTTGGCGAAGCCAAACATGCCGCTACCGAAGATGGGGTGGTCCTGCAGCATCCGCAGCGTCGCCTGCCAGAGGTTCAACCTGGAAACGAACGTGTTTTGAGGGTCGGAAACGCTGAACTCGTGCCCCAGGCGCGATGCGATCGCCGGCACGCGGCTGATGGCGATTCCGACCACGACGACCGCAGGTATCAGGTACCAGCGGTACCGGTTGGTGATCGCGACGATCAATGCCATCACCGCCAGCGCGAAGTAGCCGCCGCGCGACAGGCTGAGAAACGTTGCGCCCAGGGCGATGGCCAGGAAGACCGAGCTGGCCGGTCGCACCCACCTCTCGCGGTCGTACAGAAAAAGGCTGGCGGCGATGCCGACCAGGGGCACGAGGTATAGCGCAACCGCATTCGGCGTGTTGTAGATCACGACCGGTGGTGGCAAGGCTACGTTCAGCGTGTGATGCAGTGCCGCATCGATGACGACGACGGCGTTGGCGATGCCGGCAACCGAACCCCCGAGCGCCAGCCCCCCCAGGACCAGCTTCGCTCGATTCGAGCTGCTGATGACGTTCCCCAGGACAAGGAAAAAGGCGATCGGCTCGAGCAGGTAAGCGCGGTACAGACCCAGGCCGGCGACATGCTGAGGCGATACCGCGACAGCGATCGCGCCGGCGACGAGGAAGAGCCCCGCCGGGATCGTGAAGGGCGATCTCCATTGAAATGGATGCTTGCCTCGAATGGTCTCGACGACGAAAGCCGCGATCGTCGCGAGCACCGAGACCTCGAGGAGCGTCGTCGGCAGCGGGCCCACGTGCCAGCGGATCACATAGGCGGGAGCGAGCGCGCACGTCAAGGCAGCGAGGGCTGTCGTGAACGCAAATGGTTGTCTTGTCAGCAGGTGATAGGCCTCAATAGGCGTTCTTGTGCGTGAAGACTCGAAACAGTGTGATCAAGATGATCTTCAGGTCGAAGGCCAGCGACCAGTTCTCGATGTAATACAGGTCGTAGACAAGCCGCTCTTCCACCGATGTCTGGCCCCTCAGGTCGTTCACCTGCGCCCACCC
>Ga0137409_10003626_pt1 | contig 16306 bp, 14 predicted proteins | sample CZODoug1_16funga_FD_122059 | JGI IMG/M metagenome (GOLD analysis project Ga0137409, IMG submission 122059) | Vadose zone soil fungal communities from Angelo Coast Range Reserve, California, USA - CZODoug1_16fungal (Hybrid Assembly) | ecosystem: Environmental > Terrestrial > Soil > Vadose zone... | reverse complement strand
CCCTCAGTCCTCAGTTCGTGCTGTTGTCCTCTTCAACGATACGTTCACGAATTTCAATCATCCCGAGATCGGTGTTGCCGCCGCTGATGTGCTGAACCGCGCAGGCGTCGGGGTTCGCCTCGCGCCCCACGTCTGCTGCGGGCGGCCGATGATCTCGCAAGGGCTGCTCGACGCAGCGCGGGCGCTCGCCCTCCAGAAGGGGGACGCCCATTACGGCGCGGCCACGCGCGGCGAACGCATCGTGTTTCTCGAGCCGAGCTGCCTCTCGGCGGTGCGGGAAGACGCGCCGGCGCTGTTACGAGGCGAGGCGGCGCGCAAAGCGCGGATCGTCGCGGACGCCTGCGTGCTGTTCGAGCATTACGTCGAGCAGGAGTGGCAGGGCGGGCGCCTTCGGCTCGACCTGATGTCCGGCCCCGCGACCGTCCTGCTGCACGGCCATTGCCATCAGAAGGCGATGGGCCTGCTGGCGCCGACCCGCGCGCTTCTGTCCCGCATCCCGTCGTGCGCGGTCGTCGATCTCGACGCCGGATGCTGCGGCATGGCCGGCTCGTTCGGCTACACGCGAGAGCACTACGACGTGTCGCGCCGGATTGGTGAGCGCCGGCTGCTGCCGGCGGCGCGGGATATGGGGCCCGGCGCCGTGCTCGTCGCGCCCGGTACCTCGTGCCGCGAGCAGGTGGCGCATTTCACGAACGTGCGCGCCCTGCACCCGGCGGAGCTGCTGGTGTCGCTTCTCGACGGACGGCCTGTCTGAATTTGGAATTCGGAATTTGGAATTTGGAATTATTTGGAATTTGGAATTACCGGATGTTGGAATGGTGAACGAATTCCAAATTCCTACTTCCTCATTCTTGATTGCTGTCAGTACCTTCGCTCGCCCGGACGGCGATCGGAACCGAGCGCGTCCATCCATGCCGGATATTCGACGGCCAGCTTGCTCGCTTCGTCGAGCGCTTTCAGATCCTCGGCCGACACAGTGACGTCGACCGCCTTCAGGTTGTCGTCGAGCTGCGGTAGTTTTCGCGCGCCGATGATCACGCTCGTCACCGCGTCGTTCGCGAGGATCCACGCGAGCGCGATCTGCGGCACCGTCGCACCGCGCGCCTTCGCAACGCTCGCCAGGACGTCGAGAATCGCGAACCCCTTCTCCCTGTTCACCGGCGGAAAGTCGAACTTCGCGCGGCGCGCCGCCTCATCACCGCCGTTGCGGGTGAATTTGCCGGACAGGAACCCGCCCGCAAGCGGACTCCAGACCAGAAGGCCAAGCCCCTGATCCTTCAGCAGTGGAATCGCCTCGCGCTCGAGCTCGCGGCCGGCGAGCGAGTAGTACGACTGCGTGGACTTGAACCGCTCCAGCCCCAGCTCTCGTGAAACCGCCAGCGCCTTCATCAGATACCACGCGGGCAGGTTCGAGCAGCCGATGTAGCGGACCTTGCCGGCGTGCACGAGATCGTCGAGCGTGCGCAGCGTATCCTCGATCGCCGTCAGCGGGTCGAAGCGGTGGATCTGGTAGAGATCGATGTAATCCGTGCCCAGCCGTTTGAGGCTCGCTTCCACCGCCTCGACGATGTGGAGGCGCGACAGGCCGACCTGATTCGGCCCCTTGCCCATGCGGCCGCGCACTTTCGTCGCGAGCACGATCTCGTGACGGCGTCCCCCAAGAGCCTTCCCCACCATCGTCTCTGACTCGCCGGCGGAGTACACGTCTGCGGTGTCGATGAAGTTGATGCCCTGGTCGATGGCGCGGTGCACGATCGCATCGACCGCCGGCTGGTCGAGGCCGCCGATTACCTCCCACATCTGGCCCTGGCCGCCGAAAGTCATCGCGCCCAGGCACAGCTCCGAGACGAACACGCCCGTATCCGCCAGCTGCCGATATTTCATTGATGTAGTCTATAGCCTCTCCTGATGCGACACCGCCGCCTCAAACCCACGGCAATCGTCCTCGGCCTCTTGTGCCTGATGTACCTGATCACCTACGTCGATCGGGTGAACATATCGACGGCCGCGGACGCCATCAGGCGGGAGCTCGGCCTCTCGAACACCGAGCTCGGAATTCTCCAGTCGGCATTCGGCTATCCGTACCTGTTGTTTCAGATATTTGGCGGTTGGATCGGCGATCGCTTCGGGCCGCGGCGGACGCTGTTTCTGTGCGGGCTCGTCTGGGCGTCCGCCACCATCCTGACCGGATTCACCGGCGGCCTGGTGACGCTCTTCCTCTGCCGCCTGCTCGTCGGCGTCGGCGAAGGCGCGACATTCCCGGTCGCCACGCGCGCCATGCAGAACTGGACGCCGCTCGGGCGACGAGGGTTTGCGCAGGGGATCACGCACGCGTTCGCACGGCTCGGGAACGCGATCACCCCGCCGATTGTGGCGTGGCTGATCGCGCTCGTGGCCTGGCGCGGCTCGTTCATCGCGCTGGGCTGCTGCAGCCTCGTGTGGGTGGTGATCTGGTTCTGGTACTTCCGGGACCTCCCGGCGGATCACAAGGCGATCAGCCGCGAGGAGCTCGACGCGCTGCCGGGCCGCGGCGTGCCGGAGAAAAAGGTACGCCCGCTGGTGCCGTGGCGGGCGCTCACGCGGCGCATGGTGCCGGTGACGATCGTGTATTTCTGCTATGGCTGGACGCTCTGGCTGTACCTGACCTGGCTGCCGTCCTACTTCCTGCATGAGTATCAGTACGACCTGCGGCGGTCGGCGCTGTTCACGTCGGCGGTGTTCTTCGCCGGCGTCGTCGGCGACTATCTGGGCGGCGTGATCAGCGATCGGGTTCTGCATCGCACCGGCGATCTTCAGAAGGCGCGCCGCAATGTCGTGATGATCGGGTTCCTCGGCTCGTTCGTCTGCCTGCTGCCTGTTTTCATGACGCACGATCTGATCGCGATCATCCTGTCGCTGGGCGCTGCGTTCTTCTTTGCGGAGCTCGTGATCGGACCGATGTGGTCGATCCCGATGGACATCGCAGGGACATTTTCCGGGACGGCGGCGGGCATGATGAACACCGGCTCCGCGCTCGCGGCGATCCTCTCGCCGATCGCGTTCGGGTTCATCATCGACAGAACCGGCAACTGGCAGCTGCCCTTCGCCGGCTCGCTGGGCTTTCTGCTCCTGGGCACGCTCCTCGCGCCGCGCATGCACCCCGAGCGGGCATTCGAAGCGGAGCGGTCGGTCGTGTGAGCTGCGCCAGGCTCCACGCTTCGCCACGAAAACAGGAAGCCAGCCACGAAAAAGATCCACCAGAGATGCACTGGGACACAGAGGGCTGAGGATTCCATCTCTTTGTCGTGAATTTCGTGAGCTCGTGGGCTTCGCGCGTTTTCGTGATTTTCGTGGAGAGGATTGACCTCGCCCGTGCCCCGCCCGCGCTGGAGTGCGGGGCCCAATGCGCGGCAGCTTCCCGTCGCGCGGCGGCGTCGCACGCGGCGCAACGCCTCGAGCGATTAACGGCCCGACCACTGCGGCTTGCGTTTCGCCAGGAATGCAGTGACGCCCTCGCGAAAGTCGTGGCTCGTGTAACACAGCTCGACGAGGTCTGCGTCTTCGCCTGGAGGCAGGCGGCGCCTGGCGAGGACACGCCGGATCATTTCCTTTGTCGCTCGCAGCGTCAACGGCGCATTTGACGCGATCTCGGTCGCCAGCTCGAGCACCGTGCGGCCGATGTTCTCCGCCGGCACCAGGCGGTTGACGAGCCCGAGCGCGTGCGCCTCCGGCCCGCCAACCAGACGGCCGGTGAACAGCAGATCCTTGACCGCGGCGGGGCCGATGAGATCGATCAGCCGGCTGTAGGTCGCGCCCGACAGGCAGTTGCCCAGGGTGCGCGCGATCGGCACGCCGAAGGTGGACTCGGGCGTGGCGACGCGGAGATCGCACACGAGCGCGATCGCGCAGCCACCGCCGGCGGCCACCCCCTGCACCTGCGCGATCGTCGGCTTCGTGACGCGCTCGATGCGATCCAGCACCCGATCGAGCCGCTCCTCGTACTCGAGGCCATCGTCTCGATCGCGGAAGCTCTGGAACTGGGCGATGTCGGTGCCGGCGACGAAGGCCTTGCCGCCCGCGCCGCGCAGGATCAGCACGCGGATGGTGTCGTCGCGATCGACCCGCTCGCAGGCGTCCACGAGCGCTTCGTACATCTCCCACGTCATCGCGTTGCGCGCCTCGGGACGATTGAAGGTCAGCGTCGCGAGCGGTCCGTCGGTTTCAAAGATGGTGTGCATTAGAATTCCGCAGACACATGCCAGCGGCCCGAGCGCTCGACGGTCTGCGCGTCCTCGACGTCACCCAGGTGATGGCCGGCCCCTACTGCGCGATGCTGCTCGCCGACCTCGGCGCCGACGTGGTCAAGGTCGAGCCGCCCGGCGGCGATTCGACGCGGCAGATGCCGGGCGCGTCCGGCAGCGACAGCCCCAGCTTCAACGCGGTCAACCGCGGCAAGCGCAGTATCGTGATCAACCTCAAAACAGCTGAAGGCCGCGAGGTCTTCTCGCGCCTGGCGCGCTCGACAGACATCCTAATCGAGAACTATCGGCCCGGTGTGATGCGCGCGCTGGGGCTCGACTACGACGCGCTCGCCGGGGTGAATCCGCGCCTCATTTACGCCTCGATTTCCGGCTACGGCCAGACCGGGCCGCAGCGCGGCAAGGGCGGGTTCGATCTGATTGCGCAGGGCGTCTCCGGCATCATGTCGGTGACCGGCGAAGCTGGCGGGCCGCCGGTGAAGGCGGGCGTGCCGCTCACCGATTTGAGCGCCGGCCTGTTCGCCCTCGTCGGCATCCTCGCTGCGCTGACCCATCGTCACACGACGGGCCGCGGCCAGCAGATCGACACATCGCTGGTCGACGCCGGCGTCGCGCTCTCGGTATGGGAGGCGACCGAGTACTTTTCCGGCGCCGGCGTGCCGGCGGCGCTCGGATCCGCGCATCGGATGAACGCGCCGTATCAGGCGATTCGGTGCGCGGACGGCTACATCACGCTCGGCGCCGCCAACGATCGGCTGTTTCAGCGATTGTGCGAGGCGCTCGGCCATTCCGAATGGCTCGATCAACCGGAGTTCGCCACCAACGCGAGCCGCGTATCCAACCGCAGGCTGCTGGCAGCCCGGATCGAGGACATCACCGCCACCGAGCGCCGGAGCCACTGGCTCGCGCTGCTCGACGCGAACGACATCCCGTGCGGGCCGATCAACACCTACGAGCAGGTGTTCGCGGATCCGCAGGTGTTGGCGCGCGAGATGGTCGTCGAGACCAACCACCCCGCGCTGGGCCGGATGAGAACCCTCGGGTCGCCGATCAAGATGAGCGCAACGCCGCCCGACGTTTCGCGGCGCGCGCCGCAGCTCGGCGAGCACACCACCGACGTGTTGAGCGAGGCCGGATTCAGCAGCGCAGAAATCGCCGCGCTGCGAAAGGCGGGGGCCATCACGTATTAGTTCCGCCAGCTGTCCAGCCGGCGCTTGACAGCAGTCTTACATCATGTAAGATCGTGCCGATGTCGCCGCTGCACCGGATCCCCACGCTGCCTCCCAAAGAAGCGCTGATCCTCGATCTGCTCGCCAGAGAATCGGAGATGTACGGGCTGCAGCTGGTTGCCGCATCGAAGGGACGGCTGAGGCGCGGCACCGTTTACGTCACGCTCGGACGCATGGAAGAGAAAGGCTACGTCTCGTCGCGGCTGGAAGACGCGCCGCCGGACGCCGGAGGCCTGCCGCGCCGCATCTACGAGCCGACGGCGTTCGGACGCCGCGTGTTGTCCGCGTGGGCGCACGTCGCGCGGCGTCTCAGCCCGGAATTCGCGCGATGAGGCGGCCTGGCGATCGCCTTCGTTCGATCGCCGCGCGGATGTTCGGCCGGACATCGGCGATGGAGCGGCTGATCGATCCGGTCATCGCCGATTTGCAGCACGAATACGAGGAGGCAATCCGGCGGGGCGACGTGTGGCGCAGCCGCTCGATTCGCGTCGCGGGCTACATCGCGTTCTGGAAGGTCGCCGGCCTGGCCGCCCTCTCGGCCGACAGGAGGTTGAGCCGAGCGCTGGCCTTCGCTCTGTCAACGGGCACGATCATCACCGCGCTGCTCGTCTGGGTGACGTTGGCCGCGGTCCCACCTCGGATTGACTACAGCGGGAGAACCACGTGGCTCGTTCTCTATCTCATCCCGCAAGCGCTCACGATCAGCGTTCCCGTCTGCCTGGCGCTCGGTGTGTTTTGCCGACTGCGCGGGCGCAACCCCACCGGCGCGGCTCGCCGGACCGTGCTGGCGCTCGCGATCGGCTGCTCACTGGCGTCATTCGCGAACCTCGGATGGATCACCCCTGCGGCGAACAACGCGTTTCGCGTGTTCCTCGTCGGCCGCCCGGAAGTGCGAGGCGCCAACGAGTTGACCATCGGTGAGCTTCGGAGGCGAGTCCACCTCGCGCTTCCGGGAGAGATTCCCGAAGCCTTGCCCCCGGCCTTCTGGTATCACGCACGACTGGCACTTGTCGCGGCGCCGCCCGTGCTCTGCCTCTTCGCATTCGCCACCGCTACAATTCGACGCGGACGATCCGGGTTGATGGTTCTGGCCACCCTGACGTTCTTCGTGGGGTGCTACGCGTTCTTCACGCCGTCGCAAGTTGCGGAACTCGCGCGGTGGCTTCCTGTCTCTGCCATCGCATGGATCCCAAATACGGTCGTCGGGTTGGCGACGATCGCAATCGCGTTCACGAGGCCGCGGGCAACAGAGGCCACCGCCGGCTGATGCCCTCGCCTGAAAGGCTTTCGCTCCGGCGGAGGGCGAGGCTTTCAGCCGAGCCGCGCGCGCATTCGTACGCGTGCGCCATCTGCAGCAGCCCCCAGTCGTCCCGGTGCCGCGAGACGATCTGCAGGCCGACCGGCAGGCCGTCCGCCGTGAACCCGGCCGGCACCGAGATCGCCGGGTTGCCCACGATCGAGATGAAGTAGCACGACTGCATCCAGTCGATGTAGGTCGCCATTGACAGGCCGTCGATCTCGGTCGGATACGGTTCGTTCACGTCGAAGGGCGGCACCTGGACGACGGGCAGAACGAAAAACTCGTAGCGCTCCATGAACTGCCGCATGCGGTGATACAGCTCGCCGCGCTTCGTCTCCGCCCAGGCGATCTCGGCCGGCGTCAGCCGCTCGCCGCGTTCGATCTCCCAGAGGACGGTGTCTTTCACCCGGCCGCGGTGTTGCGCCACGCGCGGCGCAACGCCGGTGAGAAACGCGAGCGCGCGAACCGTCTTGAAGACCGCGTCGAAGTCCGCGAAATCGGGCTCGGCCTCTTCCACTCGACACTCGAGCGACTCGAACACGGGCCGTTGCGCGTTCACCACCTCCCTGACCCGCGGATCGACGGGCGCGCCGCCGAGATCGCTCCACCAGGCGACGCGCACGCCGTCGAAGCTCCGCTCGAGCGGCGCGGCGAACCGCCGCCCCGGATCAGCGAGCGCGATCGGCGATCGCGGATCGGGCCCGGCGATCGCGCTCAGCATCAGCGCCACGTCGGCGGACGTCCGCGCCATCGGACCGTCGACGCTCAGCGTCGACCACGGGGTTGCGCAGGGCCACGTCGGCACGCGCCCCGGCGACGGCCGGAGCCCGACCACGTTGCAGAAGCTGGCCGGATTACGGAGCGACCCGCCCATGTCGGTGCCGTCGGCGATCGGCAGCATGCCGCAGGCCAGCGCGGCCGCGGCGCCGCCGCTGCTGCCGCCGCACGTCCGGGTGCCGTCGTACGGATTCAGCGTCGACCCGAACACCGGATTGAAGGTCTGCGACCCGGCGCCGAATTCCGGCGTATTCGTCTTGCCGATGGTGATGGCGCCGGCACCCTTGAGGCGTTCGACGAGCAGTGAGTCCTGCGAGGGGACGAAGTCATTGAAGATGGGCGAGCCGAATGTCGTGCGGATGCCGCGCGTGAGCTGCAGATCCTTGTGCGCGATCGGCAGGCCATGCAGCGGTCCAACGTCCCTGCCACCCGCGATCGCTTCGTCGGCCAGCCGCGCCTGGTCCATTGCCTGATCGGCCACGAGCGTCACGATGGCGTTGACGGTCGGATTCACGCGGGCGATTTGATCGAGGTGGGCCCCGACGACGTCACGCGCGGAAAGCTCGCGCGCGCGGAGGAGACGCGCCATCCGAACGGCGGTCAGGCGGCAGATATCGGACGCCACCGACGATCAACGCAGGGACGGCGAAGCCCGCGCCGTATGATCTTCTGTGCGTGCCTTGCGCGCCTGGCCTTCGACCACATCGCTTGCCAGATAGTCGAGCGCAATAGTTACGCCGCCGCGCGTGAACGGCACGCCGGCGGCGGCCAGCCCCATCTCGACGCCGCTGAGCGTGCCCGCGAGCATCAGATCGTTGAAGTCGCCGAGGTGGCCGATGCGAAACACCTTGCCTTTGAGTCTGCCGAGGCCGGTTCCGAGCGACATGTCGAACCGGTCGAGGACGATCGTTCGGAACGTGTCGGCATCGTGGCCACCGGGCATGACGACAGCGGTCAGCGAGCTGCTGTATTCGTCGGGGTTCGCGCAGAGCACCTGCAATCCCCACGCTCCAACAGCGCGACGCGTTGCCTCGGCGAACCGCTGGTGCCGCGCAAACACGTTCGCCAGCCCTTCGTCCATCAGCATACGCACGCCCTCTCGCAGGCCGTAGAGCAGATTCGTCGCGGGCGTGTACGGGAAGAACCCGGCGGCGTTGTCTCTGATCATCGGCTCCCAATCCCAGTAGGCACGCGGCAGCCGCGCCGAGGCCGACGCCATGCGCGCTTTATCGCTGATCGCGTTGAAGCCCAGGCCCGGTGGCAGCATCAGGCCCTTCTGCGATCCGGCGACCGTCACGTCGACGCGCCATTCGTCGTGCCGATAATCCATCGAGCCGAGCGATGAAATCGTGTCGACGAGGAGCAGCGCAGGGTGGCCCGCTTCGTCGATCGCGCGCCTGACCGCGGCGATGCGGCTGGCGACGCCGGTCGACGTCTCGTTGTGGACGATGGCGACGGCCTTGATCGCGCGCGGCTTGTCCTCGTCCAGCTTGTGTCTGACGGAGGCCGGGTCGACGCCGTGGCGCCAGTCGCCCGGAACGAAGTCGACCTTCAGACCAAGCCGCGCGGCCATGTCGCGCCACAGCGAGGCGAAGTGGCCGGTCTCGAACATCAGCACCGTGTCGCCCGCCGACAGCGTGTTCACGAGCGCCGCTTCCCAGGCGCCGGTGCCGGACGAGGGATAGATCACGACGGGACCGGAGGTCTGAAAAACGCGCTGCAGCCCCTCGATCGCCTCGCGCGCGATCGCGGCGAACCCGGGCCCGCGATGGTCGATTGTCGGCTGCGACATCGCCCGCAGAATGCGCTCGGGCACGTTCGTCGGACCGGGGATCTGGAGAAAATGGCGTCCGCTTTTCACGCCAACAGTTAACCACGAAACGGCGAAGGAAACGAAAGTCACGAAGAGGAATCGATCACAGAGACACAGAGGGCAAGGAAGGCGTCGGTGGCTGAAGCGCGGCGCGGTTCGACGGGTCGGCCTGCCGTGCAGGCCGACAACCGCGGCCGGATCGGACGGAGGCGCGAGCCCCACCATCGGCATCCGACCGGCGCGTGCATCCCTCCGACTCCGGACGCATGCGTCGCGTTGCGACGCCCGTCGAACCCTGTCGCGCCTCTGTGTTTCTGTGTTTCTGTGTCTCTTGTGGTTTAAGCTCTTCGTTTCTGCGCGCTCTGCGGTCTCCGTGGTTAAACGTGGGCACGAATCCGGCGTGACGTAGGATCTACACATGAGCGTCATCGTTGGTCGTTCCCGAGTCGCGACAACCTACGGCATCGTCGCGCGGGCGTGCAGGTGCTCGAGCGCGGCGGCAACGCCGTTGACGCCGCCATTGCCGCCAACGCCGTGATGGGCGTCGTCGAGCCCCAGTCGAATGGGATCGGTGGCGATCTGTTCGCGATCGTCTACGACGCGAAGACCGGCACGCTCCACGGCCTGAACGCTGGCGGATGGGCGCCGAGCGGCCTGACGCCGGCGCTCCTGAAATCTCGCGGCCTCACGCAGATGCCGCGGAGCGGCATCCACTCGGTCACGGCCCCCGGGGCGGTCGCGGGATGGGAGGCGCTGCGCGCGCGCCTCGGAACGCGCCCGATGTCGGAGCTGCTCGCCCCCGCCATCGTCTACGCGGAGGCGGGCTTCCCGGTCTCCGACGTCATTGCAGCGCATTGGTCCGCGCTCACCGACAAACTGGCCGCCGAGCCGAACGCCGCCGCGACGTACTTGCCCGATCGTCGCGCGCCACGCGGCGGCGAGATCTTCAGGAACATCGACCTCGCAGCCTCGCTCCGTCGCATCGCAGAGCACGGCCGGTCGGGATTCTACGGGGGCGCAACGGCGGACGCGATCCTCGCGATCTCGCGCGAGATGGGCGGGACGATGACCGCCGCGGATCTCCGCGAGCTCGACGTCGAGTGGGTCGATCCCATTTCGACGAGGTATCGCGGGTGGGACGTGTACGAGCTGCCGCCGAACACGATGGGCATCGCCGCGCTGATGATGCTGAACCTGATGGAAGAGTTCCCGCTTGCGCGCTACGGCTTTCACAGCGCGCGCGCGCTGCACGTGATGATCGAGGCGAAGAAGCTCGCCTACGCCGACATGCTGCAGTACGTCGGCGACCCGCGGTTCGCGCGGGCGCCAATCGACGCAATGCTGGACAAGGCGCTCGCACGGACACGCGCCGGCCGCATCGATCCGCAATCGGCCGCGCGCGACGTTCAGCCCTCGGTATTCGATGGCCTCACGACGTCGGTGGGCGGCGACACGATCTATCTCTCCGCGATCGACCGGCACGGCAGCATCGTGTCGATGATACAGAGCATCTACGAGGGCTTCGGCAGCGCGATCGTTCCGCGGGGGACAGGCTTCGCGCTGCACAATCGCGGGGCGCGAATGTCACGATTGGAGGAACCGGAGTATGCGATGCGCATGGCGCCGAGGAGGCACGCCCCCATGAGGGCACCAAAGGCATACGCGAAGTGCTCGAAATCGTGGGTCAGTTGATTGCAGCAGTACAACGAGCGGCTAATGGGTTCGGTGCGGATTTTCAGAAAGCATTTGATGCTTCGAGAGTGGAGCTGGCGGACGATTTTTCTTTCCTCGACCCAACCACCACCGACCTGAGTTACAACGATGGAATTGTGCAGCTAAAATCGCAGGTGGCGATCAATGAGATTGTTTCGGGGATAACGGAATGCCTTCGTCGAACGGCGAACGCAATATCAAAGGGGCCTCGAGAGCGAACCCACCGCGAACGCTTAGCGCTTGAGCTTGCCTTGCTGGTATAGCTTGATGTATCGAGGGATGTCAACATCAGGCTGTGTATCACCGCCATGCGAGCCGATAATCTGGCGTCCGAAATGAAGCGGGAAGCTATCAATCTTGATCGGCATTTCGTGGTGCAAAACACCCGCCAGAATCGTCTTGCCGGTGTTGCTCGTCAAGTTATAAGCCATCTCGAAGACTTCGGTTTTGCCGGTAGTATCGACCGTCGCGTCGAAGCCCTTCCCGCCGGCCAGCGCGGAAAGGTACGCTACGAGATCCGGACGATTGGCGTTGGCCGTATGGGTGGCGCCGACGTTGTTCTACGCACAAGACGATCGGCACCTGGCGGGCGTCCTGGCCGCCAGGCTGTTCAGCATCGAGACCTACGTGGGCTTGGGCGTGGCGGCGCTTGCGCTCCTTCCCCTAAGCAGAACGAAATTCGTTTGGGGCTATTCGGCGGCCGCGCTGCTTTCCATCAACGAGTGGATATTGAAGCGGGTCATGGCGCAGGCCCATGCCCACGGCGCCGCGGCGGGATTGGGATTCGGCGCTTGGCACGGCGTGTCGGCGCTGCTGTACGTGCTGGCGTGTCTTGCGGTGTTGCGGTTAGTCTGGAATGAGGATTTTCGGTAGTTCATCGCGGCGCCGGTAAAACACTCCGACGTGGCCGACCCGCTGCACGAGTTCGCTGGTCGTGCGGCTCGCGAGCGTCGCCAATGCATCGTTGCGGGCATCGCGTTCTCCGACGCGGGCGCTCACCTTGACCAATTCATGGTCGGTCAGGGCGCGGTCCAGTTCCGCGACGACCGCGTCGGTCAGCCCTGCGTTGCCGAGCATGACGATCGGGTTCATGGGATGCGCGAGGCGGCGCAAGTGTTTCTTTTGTTTTTCGCTGAGTGCCATGGCGGGATTATAGTCTCTAAGCGCAATCGTAGTACCCATGCCCAAGCGTTCAAAAAGCAGTGCTCGTTGGCTCGCCGAACATGCCAACGATGAGTTCGTCAAACGCGCGCAGCGAGAGGGTTGGCGCTCGCGTGCGGTGTTCAAGCTGGCGCAAATTCAGGAGACCGAACGGCTGTTGCGGCCGGGAATTCGCTGCGTCGACTTGGGGTCTGCGCCCGGCGGCTGGAGCCAGTACGCCGCGCGCATCATCGGCGGCACGAGTCGCATCGTGGCGACAGACGTTCTGGCCATGGACGCCATTCCCGGCGTTGATTTCGTGCAGGGCGATTTTCGCGAGGCCTCGGTCCTTGCGCAGGTTCTACAATCCATCGGCGCCGATAAAGTTGACCTTGTTTTGTCGGATATGGCCCCCAACATGGCAGGCATAGACGCGGTCGATCAGCCTCGGTCGATGTATTTGGCGGAGCTGGCGCTCGAGTTCGCCGACCGCGTGTTGGCTCCGGGGGGCGATTTGTTGGTGAAGCTGTTTCAAGGCGCCGGATTCGACCAGATCGTCAAGGATGCCCGGAGCCGCTATGGCCGGGTGGTGACCAAAAAGCCGAAGGCGTCACGATCCCGAAGCCCTGAGATCTATCTGTTGGCGCGGCAGTTTGGGATGGTGTAAGTTCGGAAGGCCCGCCATGAAGGGAACACCCACCTGGCGTTTATGTCGTAGTGAGATTGCGGCTGTAGGTGAAACTTGAACGATTTGACGAAACAGATTCTGCTTTGGGTCGCATTGGCCGTCATTTTACTCGCGATTTTCAGCCAATTCGGCATGCGCACCGGCCAGCCGGCCACCATCGAATATTCGCAGTTTCTCTCCGACGTGAAGAGCGGCAACGTCGAGTCGGTCATCCTCAAGGGAGATGTGATCGAGGGCAAGAAGCGCTCTTCGAACGAAACCTTCCAAGTGTACAACCCGGAGACCAGCAACAGCGCCCTGATCGGCCTGATGCAATCGCAGAACGTCAGATTCAAGGGTGAACCGCCGAAGCAGCAGTCGGTGTTCCTGCAATTGCTCATCTCCGCGTTCCCGATATTGATTCTCATTGGCTTCTGGGCCTATTTCATGCGCCAGATGCAGGGTGCCTCGGGTGGACGCGGGGCGATGTCCTTCGGCAAGAGCCGCGCCCGCCTCTTGGGCGAGGACCAGGTGAATATCACCTTCGCGGACGTCGCAGGCATTGAAGAGGCCAAACAAGAAGTGGTCGAAATCGTCGACTTCTTGAAAGATCCCGGCAAGTTCCAGAAACTTGGCGGCAAGATCCCGAAGGGTGTGCTCATGGTCGGTTCCCCGGGAACCGGCAAGACTCTGTTGGCGCGGGCCATCGCCGGCGAAGCCAAAGTGCCGTTTTTCACGATTTCCGGGTCGGATTTCGTGGAAATGTTCGTCGGCGTGGGCGCATCCAGAGTGCGCGACATGTTCGAGCAGGCCAAGAAGCACGCTCCCTGCATCATTTTCATCGATGAAATCGACGCGGTGGGCCGGCATCGCGGCGCAGGCCTCGGCGGCGGACACGACGAACGCGAGCAGACCCTGAATCAGCTGCTGGTCGAGATGGACGGCTTCGAGGGCAATGAAGGCATCATCGTCATCGCCGCCACCAACCGGCCGGACGTGCTGGATCCGGCGCTGCTGCGCCCGGGCCGATTCGATCGCCAAGTAGTGGTGCCCTTGCCCGATGTCCGCGGCCGCGAACAGATCCTCAAAGTACATATGCGCAAGGTGCCGCTCGGCGACAATGTCAAGCCGTCGGTCATCGCGCGCGGCACGCCGGGATTCTCCGGCGCCGATCTTGCGAACTTGGTGAACGAGGCTGCATTGTTCGCGGCACGGGGCAATAAGCGCTCGGTCACGATGGAAGAGTTCGAGCGCGCCAAGGACAAGATCATGATGGGCGCCGAGCGGCGATCCATGGTCATGACCGAGGAAGAGAAGCGCAACACCGCGTACCACGAATCGGGACATGCCATCGTGGGCTTGAGCGTGCCCGAGCATGACCCCGTCTACAAAGTGACCATCATTCCGCGCGGCCGAGCCTTGGGCGTCACGATGTTCCTGCCGGAAGCCGATCGCTACAGTACCAGCAAGCGCCAGCTCGAAAGCCGCATCGCCACGCTGTTCGGCGGCCGAGTCGCGGAGGAATTGGTATTCGGCGCCGACGCGGTCACCACGGGCGCGTCCAACGACATCGAACGCGCCACGGAACTGGCGCGCAACATGGTGACGCGCTGGGGCTTGTCGGACCGCTTGGGTCCGCAGACCTACAGTGAAGAGTCGGGCGAAGTGTTCTTGGGCCGCAGCGTCACTCAGCACAAGCAGGTGTCGGACGTGACCGCGCACGTGATCGATGAAGAAGTACGCCGAGTAATCGACAGCAACTATCAGCGGGCCTACAAGATCCTGCAATCCAACATGGACAAGTTGCAGGCCATGTCCGAGGCCTTGATCAAGTACGAGACCATCGACGAGGAACAGATCAAGGACATCATGGAAGGCCGAGTGCCGCGCCCGCCGCGCGATTGGGACGATACGCCCACGCCCACGCCTCGGGGTCCTTCTGCCGAGAAGCCGGCACCGCCTCTGGTTAACCCAGCGGGTCAGCACTAAGCATTCGCACCTCGGCACGGTGGTGTTGAGCGGTGCGCATGTCCAGCACTCGCCCATACCTTCAGCACCGTGTGCCGACCGATTACCGTATTCGCGCGGCGGGGTCAGGAAGGCCTGCGGGCAACTGTCTTCTTCGTTGCCCGCAGGCCTTCCTGACCCCTCCACGCGAGCACTGTAAGCGAACGACACAGTGCTTTAGGCTATGAGCATGCAGTGGCGTTGTCGACATAGAGTCATTGATCTGACGCGGCCGGTGGTCATGGGGATTTTGAACGTGACGCCGGATTCGTTCTCGGACGGCAATCGCTACGCGAATGTTGGTGCAGCGCTCGAGCGGGCCAAGGCTATTGCCGCCGAGGGGGCGGCCATCATTGATGTGGGCGGGGAGTCCACGCGGCCCGGCGCTGCCGCCGTGGATGAGGCGGTTGAAATCGCGCGAGTCGTGCCGGTCATCGAAGGCATCGCCGCAGCGTCGGACATCGCAATCTCGATCGACACCAGCAAGCCCAAGGTGATGGCGGCAGCGGTGGCGGCGGGGGCCTGTATCGTCAATGACGTGTATGCGTTGCGTGCGCCGGGTGCGCGCGCATGGGCCGCGGCGTCCGCAGTCGGCGTCTGTCTGATGCACATGCAAGGCGAGCCGCGTACCATGCAGGACAGTCCGCATTATGATGACGTGGTGGGGGAGGTGTGCGAGTTTCTGGCGCGTGAACGGGCTGCGTGCATCGACGCCGGCGTCGCCCTTGATGCGATAGTGCTCGATCCGGGGATTGGTTTTGGCAAGGGGCTGGCGCATAACTTGACGCTGCTGAAGGAGCTGTCGCGCTTTGCCGCGCTCGGCGCGCCGTTGCTGGTCGGCTTATCGCGCAAGAGCTTCATCGGACGAATCCTCGGGAGAGCCGTCGACGAGCGGTTGTACGGCGGTTTGGGACTGGCGGCCCTGGCCGTAATTCGGGGTGCACGCATCGTTCGCACCCACGATGTCGCCGCGACGTACGATACCATCGGCATGGTGAGTGCCGTTCTGCAAGGAATAGACAGTTGAATAGATATTTCGGCACCGATGGCGTGCGCGGCCGAGTCGGTCAATCGCCCATGACCGTGGATTTTGCCCTGCGCCTGGCGAGCGCGGCCGCGCGAGTACTGGCTCCCGGCGGCGGAGGACGGGTGCTCATCGGCAAGGACACGCGCGTGTCCGGGTACATGTTCGAGTCGGCCTTGGAGGCGGGATTCGTTGCCGCGGGCGTCGATGTGATGCTGATCGGCCCCTTGCCGACGCCGGGCATCGCGTACATGACGCAGCGCCTGGACTGCAGCTTCGGCGTGGTCATCAGCGCTTCGCACAACAGCTATCAGGACAACGGCATCAAATTCTTCGACGCCACCGGCAGCAAGCTGTCGGACGAGGCGGAGAACGAGATCGAATGCCTGCTCGACCTT
>Ga0137409_10003625_pt1 | contig 16308 bp, 16 predicted proteins | sample CZODoug1_16funga_FD_122059 | JGI IMG/M metagenome (GOLD analysis project Ga0137409, IMG submission 122059) | Vadose zone soil fungal communities from Angelo Coast Range Reserve, California, USA - CZODoug1_16fungal (Hybrid Assembly) | ecosystem: Environmental > Terrestrial > Soil > Vadose zone... | reverse complement strand
CGGCCCGTACCCATGATCAGCTCGGCGCCGCTGGCCTTGTAGCGGTCGAGGTGCATGGCGATCAGGCCGTCGACCATGTCGCGCTTGCGCGCCAGCACTCTCTTCATGTCGACGACGGTTGAACCCGTCACCATTCCGAACCGAGCCGCGTGGTGAACCAGATCGGCGACCTTTGCGCTCCAAATCTCGTTCTTGCTGGGAAGGCAATTGGTGTTCGGACAGGAACCGCCGATCAATTTGCGCTCGACAACGGCGGAGCGGTGCCCTGACTTGGCCATGTGCCAGGAAAGATATTTGCCGCCTTCGCCACTACCGAGGACGAGCATTTCAAAGTGTTCCGGTTGGGACATTGTCAACTCGTCGTTGTTCGAAAGCGAGCGTCTGATCCGCCGCAGCAAGTGGTTCGCGGAACGAGGTTTTCAACTCAAAACTCGTAGAATACAGCGCACGAATTTATGCGCTGCCGCTGGTGGTTGTCTCGCTAACTCGCCAGGACCTTCCATACGACGGTGGGCAAGAGGCGCCGGGCCGGCTCGCTCGCCCTCATCGATCCTCCAGCTGCCGGTTTCCTTCTGTCCCCCAAAACGATCCTGCGTGATCCCCCTTTTGGGGGGCTGGCAGCTCTAGCGCCATGCGTCAACATTCGCATAAGCGACCGCGACCAGAGCCGTCGACGGGATTCAGGCCGATCCAACAGCAAGGAGAACCGAGATGGCGACAGCAACCGCAGCGTCGAGACAAGACGCCAAAGAGCGAAAGCCACTGCCTGCGCCGAACAGCGACTTCTATACGATCACGGACGCCTTGACCGCCGAGGAACGGACGCTTGTGAAGCAGGTGCGCGCCTTCATGGAGACCAACGTTGCGCCTGTGATCAACAAGTATTGGGCCGACGATGCCTTTCCATTCGAACTGCTGCCAGCGTTCAAGGAGCTGAATATCGGCGGGCTTGGCCTTGAAGGCTATGGCTGTAGAGGCGGAAGCCAAAAGCTGTTTGGCGTCGTAGCGATGGAGCTGGCCCGCATCGATGCGTCGTTCGGGACCTTCTTCGGCGTCCATGATGGCCTGGCGATGGGCTCGATCTACCTCGATGGATCGGAAGAGCAGAAGCAAAAGTGGCTGCCGCCAATGGCGCGGATGGAGAAGATCGGTTGTTTCGGTCTGACCGAGCCGCTGGTTGGCTCTAGCGTGGGCGGCGGCTTAACGACCACCGCGAAACGGGAAGGCGACACTTGGGCTCTCAACGGCCAGAAGAAATGGATCGGCAACGCTCCCTGGTGTGACGTGTCGATCATCTGGGCGCGCGATGTCGCTGACAACCAGGTCAAGGGTTTCATCGTTGAGAACAAGACGACGCCGGGCTTCAGCGTCGAAAAGATCGAGCACAAGATCGCGCTCAAGGTGGTCCAGAACGGTTTGATCACACTGAAGGATTGCAAGGTGCCAGAAGCGAATCGCCTCCAGGCAGGCAACTCGTTTCGTGACACGGCGCGAGTTCTGCGCATGACGCGCTTTGCCGTCGGGTGGCTGTCGACGGGAGTCCAAATGGGCGCGTATGAGAATGCGCTCGCCTACGCTCAGCAGCGATTGCAATTCGGAAAGCCGATCGCCTCTTTTCAACTGGTACAAGACCTTCTCGCCAAAATGCTCGCCAATGTGACAGCCTGCCAGTGCATGATGCTTCGGCTGGCGCAGATAGATGACGAGGGCAAGATGTTTGATCATCATGCGGCGCTCGCCAAGTCCTTCTGTACAGCCAAAATGCGTGAGACGGTGGCGTGGGGGCGCGAGCTGTTCGGTGCCAATGGCATTGTCGTCGAATCCAATGTCGCTCGCTTCTTTGCGGATGCCGAAGCGCTCTATTCCTACGAAGGCACGTTCCAGATGCAAAATCTGATCGTCGGCAAGGCCGTGACGGGCATCAGCGCCTTCGTGTGACCCGCTGACGTTTGTCTTCGCTACGGCCAAAGCGGAGAGCATGCACAGCCGGCTTTCAACAGGAGACAAGACTATGAGTGCGACCACTCTTTGCCTGCAGAACGTCCTCTACGAGAAGAAGGACGGTATCGCCTACGTGACACTCAATCGTCCGAAGGTGCTCAACGCGCTGAACACGCCGACCTGGACGGATTTGCGGACTACGTTCGAGGACGCGAGAGCCGATAAGTCGGTGCGCGGGGTTATTCTCACCGGCACCGGCGACAAAGCATTCATCGCGGGCGCGGACATCAGCGAACTCGCGCATGTTGACGCGTTCGAGGCCGAGGAGTCCAGCCGCTTCGGACAGGGAGTGCTCGATCTCATCGAAAATCTCGGCAAGCCAGTGATCGCCGCGATCAACGGGTTTGCGCTCGGCGGTGGCTGCGAAGCCGCGATGGCGTGCACGATCAGGATCGCCGTTGAACACGCGAAGTTCGGGCAACCCGAAGTGAAGCTGGGATTGCTTCCTGGTGGCGGTGGCACACAACGCCTTCCGCGGCTGGTCGGCAAGGGTCGTGCGCTGCAAATCATCCTTTCCGGAGAGATGATCAGCGCGCAAGAGGCTTATCGCATCGGGCTCGTCAATGAAGTCGTTCCAGGCGCGGATTTGATTGCACGCGCCGAAGCGATTCTGAAGCAGATCACATCCAACGCCCCGATCGCCATCAAGCTGGCGCTCGAGGCCGCAAACAAAGGGCTCGAGACAAGCCAAAGCGAGGGTTTAGCTCTCGAAGCTTCATACTTCGGCATCTGCGCGGCAACGGAAGACAAAAAGGAAGGCACGTCGGCCTTCCTCGAAAAACGCACTCCACAATTTCACGGGCGATGACGGTTCCCGTCAGCCAGACAACACAGGAATGATTGAAAATGACAACGGATAATATATTTTCGGGACTAAAAGTGGTGGATCTCGCGAGTTTCATCGCCGGCCCAGGTGCAGCGGTGATCCTTTCCGATTTTGGCGCTGACGTTATCAAGGTCGAGCCGCCAACGGGCGACACTTGGCGGATCGCGTACAAGATCGCACCGCAGCCTAGCTCCGAGGATAACTATCCATGGCATTTGAACAATCGGAACAAGCGAGGATTGGCTCTCGATCTGAAATCGAGCGAGGCCGCCGACATTCTGCAGCGCCTCGCGAAGTGGGCGGATGTCTTGATCGTCAATACTCCACATCCCGCGCGCAAGCGGCTGAAGTTGACGTACGAAGATGTTGCGGCGTGGAATCCGCGCCTGATCTATGCCGACGTGACCGGCTACGGCGATAAGGGGCCGGATGCCGACCTTCCAGGGTTCGACATCACGGCGTACTGGGCCCGAAGTGGTTTACTGTCGCTGACGCGAGATGCTGGCGCTCCGCCGACGCTGCCGGTAGCGGGCAGCGGAGATCATGCGACGGCGGTCGGCTTGTATTCGGCGATCGTCACGGGTCTGTACCGTCGTGAGCGGACGGGCAAAGGTTCGAATGTCACAACGTCGCTTCTTGCCGAAGGTATCTGGGCCTGCGCGGTGTCGGTCCAGGCCGCGCTATGCGAAGCCAAGTTCTTCCCGTTGCACGACCGGAGAAATCCGCCGAATGCAGTTTTCAACGTGTATCGGGCTTCCGATAACGATTGGTTCTTGATTGTCCTCACGCCGGACAGGTGGCCAGCGCTCGCAAAGGGAATTGGCCGAGCGGATCTCCTGACCGATGAGCGATTTTCCGATTCGACCAGGCGGGCGGCGAATTCCCAGCAGCTGGCAGCAATTCTCGACGACGTATTCGGTGCGCAGCCGATGGCACACTGGCGGGAGATCTTCGACCACGGTCACATTACGTTCGGCGTCGTGCGGGCACCAGTCGATGTCATCAATGATCCGCAGCTGCGGGAGAACGATATTGTCGTTCCGCTCGAGGGCGCCGGAGCGAACTTGAAGCTCACGGTCAGCAGTCCAATTCAGGTGCGCGATGTAAGGAAGGTGCCTGCAAGGCGCGCACCGGAAATCGGAGAGCACAACGAAGAGATCCTCAAACAGCTGGGGTTCGATTCCAATCAGATCGAACGTCTCATTGCGAGCGGCGTCGTCACGAAAGCAATTGCACAAGCGCCGGCGGCTTAGGTGTCCGGTTCCAAGGCATGGCCTCCTGGAGGTTACGAGGAGAGAAATATGACCGAAGCTCTATCAACCAAATCAAAAACTGCATCAGGCGGCAAGCTTCCAAGCGGCCGCTTGTTCGTCATCGAGCTAAGTGGCGGCCGTATTCATTCGATGAACACGGATGGCTCGAACCGAAAGACCATCGTCACCGATTGCCGTAACCCCGATGGCATCGTCGTCGATACCGAAGCGAGTCACATCTACTGGACGAACATGGGAATTCCTAGCCTGAACGATGGCTCGATCGAGCGAGTGGATTTCGATGGGAAGAATCGCAAGGTGATCGTATCTCCGGGCGGCACGTTCACGCCGAAGCAGATTCATCTCGATAAGAAAGACCGCAAGTTATATTGGTGTGATCGGGAGGGAATGCGCGTGATGCGCTGCAACCTCGATGGTTCACAGCTTGAAACGCTCGTTGAGGCCGGTCGCGGTGACACAGAGCGGCTCGACCAGGCTAGATGGTGCGTCGGAATTACGATCGATCCCAAGCGCAAGCAAATCTACTGGACGCAAAAGGGTCCCGATAATGCGGGAAAGGGCCGCGTCTTTCGCGCCAACATCGAGATCCCGGAGGGTGAGACTGCGGCCAACCGCACCGACATCGAAGTGTTTTTTGATCGCCTGCCCGAACCGATCGATCTGGAGCTCGATCTCAAGCATCGCGTTCTCTATTGGACGGATCGTGGCGATGCTCCGCGCGGCAATACGGTGAATCGGGCCTCGGTAGACGTCAAGCCCGACGAACCCGAGATCGTTCTAACTCACCTGATGGAAGGGATCGGCATCGCTCTGGATGTTCCTGGCGAACGGATGTTCGTAACCGATTTTGCCGGTTCGATTTATTCCGCAAAACTCGATGGGACGGAAGAGCGAAACTTCCTCTACGCGCAGGGCAACCTCACCGGCATCGTGTACGCCGAAATCTGAAACTCGTCCGAGGAGAATGGTTATGACCGAAAGGCATATTCGCCGGATCGCTGTGATCGGCACAGGCGTCATCGGCGCGAGCTGGACTGCGCTCTTTCTTGCCAAAGGCCTGGACGTCGTGGCAACGGATATCGCGCCGGATGCGGAAGCCTCGCTGAGGCGCTTTGTCGACATGGCATGGCCGGCTATGAAAAGGCTTGGCCTGGCACCAAATGCATCGCAGTCGCGATTGACGTTTAATGCCGACTTGGTGACGGCGGTGAAAGGAGCGGATCTCGTTCAGGAAAACGGGCCCGAGCGGATCGAGTTCAAGAGGAAACTCTATGGGCAGCTTGATGAGGTGCTGCCACCCGATGTGATCATCGCATCGAGTTCGTCGGGTCTTACCATGAGTGAGATCCAGACAGCTTGCCCGTCTCACCCCGAACGCTGTCTGATCGGACATCCCTTCAATCCGCCCCATTTGATCCCTCTGGTCGAAATCGTCGGCGGGGCAAAGACCTCGGAAGACACGATTCAGCGCGCTTCAGAATTCTACACGGCGCTGGGGAAACAGACGGTCCGCCTTCACAAGGAAGTGCCGGGACATGTCGCCAATCGCCTGCAGGCCGCGCTGGCGCGAGAAGTGTATCACCTGGTCGCCGAAGGCGTCGTCAGCGTCGCCGATGTAGATGCCGCGTTGTGCTGGGGGCCGGGACTGCGCTGGGGCGTCATGGGCCAGGTCCTTCTCAATCACCTCGGCGGCGGTCAGGGCGGTATCGAGCACTTCTTCCAACAGTTCACCGGTCCCATTACGGCTTGGTGGAAAGTTCTCGGCTCGCCCCAGTTGACGCCCGAACTCCAGCAAAAGCTCGTCGATGGCGTACGCGCCGAGGCGGGATCCCGTTCCATCGACGGATTGGCGGCGGAGCGTGACGAGGTGTTGCTTGGCCTTCTCGAACTGCGCAGCCAGACCGTGAATGCTGGAATGCCGCGCAAACATGCGGGCAGCGTCGGATAACGGCGCCGACCCGAGGGGAACTCTCCGGGCACGCAGAACATGGACGACAGACGTCGTCATTAACCTCTCTTTGGAGGAATCCATGACCACACTGAATCAACACAACCTATCACGTCGCGGCTTCTGCCTCTGTTGCATGGCCGCCTCCACGTTTGCAGCCACAGGCGGCTGGTTGAGCCCCTCGCAAGCCTACGCCGAGGCACGCAATATCGTGGATCTGATCCGTGATGACGCCGCCAAGGCGCCCATCAAGGTCCATAGACTGCGCGGCGACGTCAGCATCCTTGAGGGCTCTGGCGGCAATATCGCCGTCCTGACCGGTGCCGATGGCAAGGTGTTCATCGATGCCGGAATCACCGCGTCCCGCCAGCGAATCCTGGAGGCCGCCAACGGCCTTGGCCGCGATCCGATCAGACATCTGATCAACACCCACTGGCATTTCGATCACGCGGACGGCAATCAATGGCTGAATGCGGAAGGGGTAGCCATTCTGGCCCATGAGAACACCCGTAAGCATCTCCTGGTCGCCCAGCGGGTCGAGGACTGGGATTTCAACTTCCCTTCGCCGTCGCTAGCGGCGATTCCGACCGAAGTCTTCTCATCGGAGAAGACTCTGAACCTAAATCGCTCCACACTTGCCCTCAAATATTACGGTCCCGCGCATACGGACAGCGATATATCCGTCACCATCCTTGACGCGGATATTCTTCATACTGGCGATACGTACTGGAATGGCGTCTATCCGTTCATCGATTACTCGACCGGCGGAAACATCGAAGGGATGCTCAAAGCTGCCGAGGCAAATCTCGCAGCCGCGACCGGCAGAACAATCGTGATCCCCGGTCATGGCAAGCCGGTGAGCAACAAGACAGAGCTTTCGGCCTATCGCGACATGCTTTTCGCAATCCACGAGAACGTCTCAAAACTCAAGCAGCAGGGTCGGTCTCTCGACGAGACGATCGCCGCCAAGCCGACCGCCGCGTACGACGCGAAGTGGGGTCAATTCGTCATAACCCCGGCGTTCTTCACGCGACTGGTTTACCAAGGCGTCTGACGCCGTTCGCTCAGATCTTCAACCGCCGGCGCGAATTGCGTTCTCCATGGCGTAAGGAGCGTCGGCCTTCGAAAGGAACTTTGACATGCCTGGTTCAGAAAAACTCCTTCGCATCGATATCCCGGTGAAGCTAGCCCACGTGAAGACGGTGTTTAGTATTGGCGCGTTGGCGTTCGAAGGAGATCTGCCTGCTTCGATTTTTCACCTTCAGCTTATCGAGAACGACATCGCCGATTGGAACGCCAAGTCGGAGGTCATGGCCGTCTTTCACACGAACGCTGGCCACGTGACCTTGAACGACCACGCCTACAACGCCGAGCGGAACATAGCGACCGGCAATCCCTACAAGGAGCTCGTCACTGACCTGATGAAACGTGGGGTGCACATTGAGTTGTGCGGCGCGACCGCGAAAATTCACAACTGGGGGAACGCAGATCTGCTTCCCGACGTCAAGGTCAACACGGATGCCATGGCGAGAACGACTCAGCTCGTTCAGGAAGGGTACGTGAAAATCACGGAGTGAACCCAAGAGGCCCTCCGAGATAAGCGTCGGGGGCAAGCCGAGATTCTCGACGGCCGGCGTTCTACGTCGCTGCGGAAAGTGTCAGGGTACCCATACGACATAAGGTTTGCCAATGAGCAAAATGGCAGAAGCGCTGGAACTCGGCGCAGACGCATCTCAACCGGGGAGGCGGCCGCGCATAGTAATCATTGGCGGTGGATTCGCCGGGATTGCTGCGGCGAGGGCGATGCGTAAATGCGACGCAGACATCGTTCTGGTCGATCGCAGGAACCATCATATCTTTCAGCCGCTCTTGTATCAGGTGGCAACGGCGGTTCTCTCCCCTGCCGAGGTAGCCGCGCCAATTCGCCAGATTGCGCGCAAGCAAAAAAATATCTCTGTCATGCTTGCCGAAGTGACCCAAATAGATCTCACGACCGGGTCCATCGATGTCGATTGTCGGGCTCTTGGAACGAGAGCAATACCCTACGATTATCTGGTAATAGCGGCGGGAATGCAGGCGAGTTACTTTGGACATGACGAGTTTGCGAGATACGCTCCAAGCCTGAAAACCATCGCGGATGCCGAGGGTATCCGAACAAGAGTTCTCAACGCCTATGAATTAGCGGAACTAACGGAAGACCCGGATGAGCGTGCGCGCCAGATGACGTTTGTTCTGGTCGGCGCCGGCCCAACCGGTGTGGAATTGGCAGCTTCATTGGCGCAGTTGGCGAGCGTCACTCTGCGCTCAAGCTTTAGGCAGATCGATCCTGCAAAAACGTCGATCCTGTTGCTCGAAGGAGGTCCGAGGGTCCTCGCGAGCTTCGCAGAATCCCTCTCGCGTAAAGCCACCAAACGCCTCGAGAAAATTGGTGTCAAAGTCGTTACGGGCGCAAAGGTGGATCAGATTGATGCCCAGGGCGTCGTCGTAGCCGGAAATCGCATCGAATGTGCGACGGTAGTATGGACGGCAGGTGTTGCCGCGTCGCCGCTAGTCGAGATGCTTGGCGCAAAGACTGATCGGGCAGGGCGCGTGTACGTCGGTCCATCTATGAACCTGCCGGATGCTCCGGGTGCGTTCGTCGTCGGCGATGCGGCCGCTGTCGCGCAGGATGGTCGTCCTCTGCCGGGCATCGCCCAGGTCGCAATCCAGCAGGGGCGGTATGTCGGTCGCTTGATTTCTGCGGAGCTCGCAGGCTCAAAGAAGCCACCTCGTCCGTTCCGATATTCTGACAAGGGCAGCATGGCGGTGATAGGCAAGAATTTTGCGATCATGGAATCGGGGCGAATTCGGATGAGTGGCTTCTTGGCCTGGTTGGCGTGGGCGCTTGTTCACTTGATATTCCTCCCGCAATTACAAAATCGCATGCGGGTCCAGGCGCAATGGCTGTGGAGCTATCTTACCGGGCAGCGCAGTTCTCTGCTTGTGGCCGAGACGCCTCGGGGAAGGGCCGACATTAAAACCGACCGTGCAGCGAAAGGGAAGACGGCCAATGCATTCTGATTCGGTCGTGCAGTCGCGTCGCTACCGAGTGCGAGCAAGGTGCGCATCTAGCAGCCCGCGTCGATTGATCAGGTACGCTTGGTCGCTTTAACGACCGCCGGCCGTGTCCATTCCCCAAGCAGGACGATGCTATCCCCCTTTTGGGGGGAATGGAGTCTCCAGCGCTATGCGCCAGCATTGGAGGCAATAGCGCTAATAGCGCCAACAGCATTCTCGCGACCACAATGGAGGAGCACCCGGTGTTTGGTCTAAGTGCCCTGGAATTGGCGCGAATTCAATTTGGATTCACCGTCTCTTTCCACATTATCTTTCCCGCCATCACGATCGGGCTCGCGAGCTATCTGGTCGTTCTCGAGGGTCTGTGGCTGTGGAAGAAAGTCGCGGTCTTCCGCGATCTTTACCATTTCTGGTCGAAAATCTTCGCCGTGAACTTCGCTATGGGAGTCGTCTCCGGCCTGGTCATGGCCTACGAGTTTGGCACCAACTGGAGCTATTTCTCGGCTTTTGCCGGCGGCGTCACCGGGCCACTGCTCGCTTATGAGGTGCTGACCGCCTTCTTCCTCGAAGCCGGATTTCTGGGGGTCGCGCTGTTTGGCTGGAGCAAGGTCGGACCTACCTTGCACTTCTTCGCTACCATCATGGTTGCGCTGGGCACGCTGATCTCGGCGACCTGGATTCTCGCTTCCAACAGCTGGATGCAAACGCCGCAAGGATTTGAGATCATCGATGGTCGCGTTGTGCCAGTCGATTGGCTGCAAGTGATTTTCAATCCGTCTTTCCCGTATCGGCTGGCCCACATGGTGGCGGCCGCCTATCTGGCCACCGCGTTGTTCGTGGGGGCTTCTGGCGCGTGGCATCTGCTCAGGCGCCGCGACACTTTGGCCGTTCGCACCATGCTGTCGATGGCGACGTGGATGGTGCTCGTGGTCGCGCCGATGCAGATCCTGATCGGGGACCAGCACGGCCTTAACACGCTCAAGCATCAACCCGCCAAGATCGCGGCCATAGAAGGGCATTGGCAAAACACACCCGGCGAGAGCGTTCCGCTCATTTTGTTCGGCGTCCCCGACATGACGGCTGAGACGACTCGTTTCGCTGTCAGTGTTCCGCACCTCGGAAGCCTCATACTGACCCATAGCTGGGACGGGCAAATCCCGGGTCTGAAGGCATTTGCGTCTGAGGATCGACCGAACTCCACGGTCGTGTTCTGGTCATTCCGGATCATGGTCGGGCTCGGGATGCTTATGGTCTTACTCGGCCTATGGGCCGGCTGGGCGCGTCTTCGGCACCAGTTGTACCGATCGAGACCTCTTCTCCGATTCGCTGTCTTGATGGGGCCTGCCGGTCTGATCGCGATCCTCGCCGGCTGGTTCACGACCGAGGTCGGTCGCCAGCCCTGGGTAGTTTACGGTGTGATGCGGACAAGCGAAGCTGTCTCCAATCACTCGCCGCAGGTGCTTTCGGCGACACTCGCAATCTTTGTGCTGGTGTATTGCACTGTATTCGGAACCGGCATCAGCTACATGATCAAGCTGGTGGCTCGAGGTCCTGACGCATCGCTCGGCCAGGCGGAAGAAATGCTCCACCGCCGCCCGGCACGGCCGCTGTCGGCCGCCCCCGATCATGTCGATCCCGCAGTTGATCTCGTCAAGGAATGACCCGATGGGCGTCGATCTTCCGGTTCTTTGGGCGCTTATCATTGGCTTCGGTCTGATGATGTATGTCGTCATGGATGGCTTCGATCTTGGCATTGGCATCCTGCTCCCGTTTGTCCGCAGCATTGAGGACCGCGACACGATGGTGAACACTGTGGCACCGGTCTGGGACGGCAACGAGACCTGGCTCGTCCTCGGCGGCGCAAGTCTCCTGGCGGCATTTCCGATGGCTTATGCCGTGCTTTTGAGTGCCCTCTACATCCCGCTTGTGCTGATGCTCACGGGCCTGATCTGGCGCGGCGTTGCGTTCGAGTTCCGATTCAAGGCCGACGCCGCCCATCGTCCGTTTTGGGATAAGGCGTTCGCCTGGGGATCATATGTCGCTACGATCGCCCAGGGCGTGTCGCTCGGCGCCTTCATTAACGGTTTCAAGGTCACCGGTCCTTCCTATCAGGGCGGCGCGTTCGACTGGCTGACACCGTTCAGCCTGTTTACCGGCATCGCTCTTCTGGCGGCGTATGCGCTTCTTGGGAGCACGTGGCTGATCCTGAAGACCGAAGGCGGTTTGCAGCGGCGCATGATCGCACTGACCCGCCCGATTACGCTCACCGTCCTTGTCAGTGTTGGGGTGGTCAGCGTCTGGACGCCGCTCAACCACGCGGGGATCGCCGCCCGTTGGTTCAGCTTTCCTGACCTCTTCTTCCTTGCCCCTGTACCGCTTCTTGTTCTGGTGGCTGCCTGGGCCATGCTACGCGTTCTGAACAGGGCGCCGAATGCGGCACCGTTCTGTCTTGCGCTGCTGTTGCTCCTTCTCGGCTACAGTGGTCTCGCAATCAGTCTATGGCCGAATATCATCCCGCCGAACATCTCGATCCGAGCGGCCGCCGCTCCACCGCAGAGCATGGGCTTCACGCTCGTAGGCGCGCTCTTCATCATACCTTTCATTCTTGGATACACCGCGTGGTCCTATTTCGTCTTTCGCGGAAAGGTGAAAGCCGGCGGGGGCTACCATTGATGACGGCTGGCGGACGTCCGGAAAAGAGGTTATGGCCTCGACGCATCGGCTGGTTGGTCCTCATCTGGGCGATGAGTGTGATCAGCCTCGGGATTGTCGCTGCGCTAATGCGAGTCCTGATGGAACTCGTTGGCCTCACGAACCAGCGCATCGTAGGCATTCCTGCATTTTGGCCGACGGCTATTTGCTAAGTGATCCTCCGGCAAAGAGCTCCAAATGACCCAGCGCCGGCTACCATTGGAAAAATTTGACGCTTAGTGCCCTATTGGACCGTCCTCGCATCAGTTCGGCTCGCCGGCAGGCGCGAAGGTTCGTACGACTTCGTAGATGCCAGGTTCAAACTTGGCGATCGTGAGCGCTTCTTGAAGAAACGGAAGTGGGCCAGCGTCCTGGCGCATCGCCTGGTAATGCTCGATGCTCCGCCACTGTGCGTACATCGTGACCTTTGTGCCGTCTGTGCTGCGATGGAGGCTGGCCGAAACAAAGCCCGGCGCCCGACGCACTGAAACCTCCGTGGCTTCGGTTAGAAGTTCAATGAGCCGTCGCTGGTTTGCCAGCTCAACTGTGAACACATTGATTAGGGTTATCAGACCGCTTGTCGTGGAAATCGTGGTCATGATGTCGCCTCCTTCAAGGAGGGGCGAGACAAGGCCGGGCCTACGCTGCCGCCGCGCTCCTGCGACAGGATAAAGAGGAGCGCAATCGCGGGTATGACAGCCGCGGCAAAGGGGATTGCGCTCGCTCCGAATGAGCTGTCGACGATGGCCCCGCCGATCAATCCGCCGAGTGCGTTCGCAATATTGAAGGCCGAGATGTTTGCGGTCGCGGCAAGCTCCGGCGCGGCCTTTCCATACCTCATGACGCGCATCTGCATCGGCGGCACGTTGGCAAACGACGCGATGCCGAATACGAAGGCGGCGGCGAGGAACGGGAATTTGAATGACGCGGCGAAGCCTGCGACAATCAGAGATACGATCATCGCAGCCGGCCACAGGATAAGTGACAGACGCAGGTTCGCATCCGCCGTGCGGCCGCCGAGCGTGTTGCCGATGACGAGGCCAACACCAACAATGACCAGCACCCAGGTCAGGTCCGCGGCGCTGAAACCCGCGAGCCGTGCGACCGGTGCGATATAACCGTAGAAGGTCATGAAGCCGACCCAGCCGAGAGCGGTGATGGCAAGGCTTGCAATCAGGTTGCGGTCGCGGAATGCGCCGAGTTGTCCCCGGATGCTCAGTGCCGAGTTGTCCGGTCCCTGAGCGGGAACGAAGATTGCAATCGCCACAGTCGCGACCAGACCCAGCGCGCTGATGACGAGGAAGGTCATATTCCAGCCGAGCGCATTGCCGATCCACGTTCCCGCGGGAACGCCGAGCACGTTTGCAAGGGTAAGCCCGGCGAACATCTGCCCGACGGCTTGGCCGGCGAGCTTGTCGGAAACGAGCTTCGTCGCCACAACCGCGCCGATGCCGTAAAACGGCCCTTACGTCAGGCCTGCGATCACACGGCTGACGAGGAGCAGCGTGTAATTCGCCGTGAGAGCGCCGATCAGGTTGCCTGCGATGAACAGCGCCATCAGGCCGAGAAGGACTTTGCGCTTTTCAAAACGGGCGAGCCACAGCGTCAGGATCGGGCCGCCGACCACAATGGCCAGCGCGTAGGCCGTGATCAGATTGCCTGCCTGACCCTCGGTAATCCCGAGCGAACCGGCGACCTGAGGCAGCACACCGGCAATAACAAATTCCGCGGTGCCGATGGCAAAGGCGGAAAGTGTAAGTATCCATATCTGAAGAGGCATTTTCGACTTGAGTGACATGACCAGGACTCCTTCCAGGGATTCAGTTGTTCTGAGGGACGGGTTCGGAAAAGACGGCTTCCAGCAGTGGGCCGCCGGGCGCATGAAAGAACAGCCGCCGCTCCCCGATGTCGGCGAGATCCATCGGCGTGTAGCGGATGCCGAGCTGATCGAGCTTGTTGCGGAAGTCGGCGTAGCCTTCCATTCGCAAACCGACGTGATCGATCGCCTCGGCTGCGCGATCAATGCCGTATCCTTGCGAGCCGATGATGTGGACGAGCGGATGGCCGTTGGAATAGAGCCAGTGACCGGGAATGCGCTGGATGGCGAGCGGTCGCTCGCCTTCCTTGAGATCGAAGACCTTCAGGAAGAAGCTCCGTGTCGCCTGCAAGTCCCGGGTTCGAATGGTGACGTGATCGAGTTTCATGTGAACGCTCCTTTCACGTTGGAAACTAGAGCATTCACATCATCCGTATAATCGGCTAAGTTCTGAATATACTTTTCGGACTTTCCGAATGATGATCCTCGATAACCTGGTCTTGTTCCTACGCATCGTTGAAAAAGGCGGTCTGGCGGCTGCCGGGCGGGAACTCGGCCTTTCGGCGGCTTCCGTCTCCGAGCGGCTGGTTGCGCTGGAAAAATACTATGGAGCGGCGCTCCTGCATCGCACGACACGCGCCATCAACCTGACCGACGAAGGGCGACTGCTGGTTCAGGGTGCACGGCGTCTTCTGGCCGAGGCAGACGAACTGGAAGCTCTCATTCGGCTGGGGGTGGAGAAGATTTCTGGGCCCATCAGGCTCAGCGCCCCGATCGATCTCGGCCGCAGCTATGTCGTCCCGACCCTGGATGCGTTCTTGGCCGAGCACCCGGAAGTGACCATCGATCTCAACCTGACGGACGGCTACGTCGACCTAGTCGGTCAGGGACAGGACTTCGCCATCCGGTATGGCGAGCTGGCTGACAGCACCTTGCGCGTGAAGCGCCTCGCCGAGAACCGGCGAATCGTGTGCGCGTCTCCAGCCTATTTGAAGACCCGGGGAACTCCGCAATACCCCGATGATCTCGTCCATCACGAATGCCTCGTCATGCGTTATGGCCTGACGACCGATCGAGATTGGCCCTTCCTGATTGACGGCAAGGAGCGGCGGGTCGTGGTGCAGGGGCACAGGATAGCGAACGACGGCGAATTGGTCCGGGTCTGGTGTCGGAGCGGATTCGGCATTGCCCGAAAATCGCGCTTGGACGTCGAGGCGGACTTGCAGGAGGGTGCCCTCGTCGAACTTCTGCGGGAATTCTCGGCTGGCAGTACGGGGCTGCAGATCGTCTATCCAGCCACACAGGCCCAGCCGAAACGTGTGCGTCTCTTGATCGAGAGGATCGCAAAGGTTTTTTCGGCGTCAGATGACCGATCTGGATAGTTGGCGGCCATCGCGCATCATCTGGCCTTCCTCGTCCCCGATGTCCTTATTCTTGTTGGCCTGATTGGCTTGGCACCAGCACGGATGCTCGTTTCGAGATATGCAATAGCAGCCGTTCCGATCTCAGATTCCAATACATTCCATGACAGATCGGCGAGCGCTCCGTCGTCAACGCGGGCCTTGCCCACGATCGCGGCGGCAAGAAGATGGAAGGAGACGCGGACAAGGAGTTCTGCCCTGCTTTTCGGCACGCCATCCAGGAATGGCAGTAGTGCTTCGCGATACGCGGCGAAGATGCGGTGGCGCCCGCTCAAACCAATTTGATTCAAGACGGGATTTTGGGTGCGGCTGTCAAACACGATCCGGTAGAGAGTTTCATCGCTGGCGAAGGTTTTGCTTGCGGCCCCGACAAGTGCTCGAACGAGAGTAGGGATATCCGAAAACTGTTGTTGGGACAGTCGCGCGGCCACTGCCATCTCGATCCGTGAGGTGACATCATGCTTGATCGCTTGAAGGAGCTCGTCCTTGCCCTTGAAGCGGCGATAGATGTTACCGACAGGCAAATCGGCCGCCTCTGCGACCGCCGCCATCGAGAAACCATCGATGCCGTCTTTTCTCAGGATTTTTTCCGCGGCCTGCACAATCTTGGCCAATGCGGCGCGGCTGCGCTCCTGCTGCGGTCTCAAAACGTGAGGTGATATATCGAAGGTCGACATGGCGGGTGTCCTACCATCATGTCGGCTCTCGTCCAAATCGGCTCTCGGCCGCATGTTCGTTCCCCTTTCCAGCAAAAAATCAGCCTAACGGCGTAAGAATGTGAATGCAAATCCGATTCGCATTGACTTGGCGCCGCCTAACAGACAAGGTGTTCTGCGGCCATGCTTGATGTTCGGAACCTCCCTCGGGGGGCAGCTCGAAGCCTTGCAAGAACGAGGTTGCCCGATGAAATTCCTGTTCCGAAACGAATCGTTCTCGTTTGAAACCCTTCGGACCGCGGGATTCGCCACCTATGGAGGAGCGGATCTCGGCGAAGTGCTTGCTACTGCACGCTTGATCCCAAACGGAAATGAAGACGCTTGGCTCAAATCCTGGCGTGCGACGGCGGATCGCGTGGCGAATATTGCAGAGACTTCCCTGAGGCAAGGCCATCACGTCAGCGCGCGAGAAGCCTTCTTTAGAGCCTCCAATTATTATCGTACGGCTGAGTTCTTTCGGCGGCGTGATCCAGCGAACGATCCGGAAGTCATCAGATTATCTGACCGATCTCGCGAAACATTTGTGGCTGCCGCAAAGCTGCTCGGCACACCCTTCGA
>Ga0137409_10003624_pt1 | contig 16314 bp, 9 predicted proteins | sample CZODoug1_16funga_FD_122059 | JGI IMG/M metagenome (GOLD analysis project Ga0137409, IMG submission 122059) | Vadose zone soil fungal communities from Angelo Coast Range Reserve, California, USA - CZODoug1_16fungal (Hybrid Assembly) | ecosystem: Environmental > Terrestrial > Soil > Vadose zone... | reverse complement strand
TGGAATCGGTTGCTGGCACAGGGCGTATCAAATCACGCTACCAAGCCCCTGCCGAGGCCCAAAGCTTCCGGGCGCCCCTTCAACGCCCATTTCGTGGACATCGCTGCTGCGGCGGGCCTGCGCGCGCCAGTAATCTACGGCGACGCAGAAATCAAAAAGTACATCGTGGAGTCCACCGGATGCGGCTGCGCCTTCATTGATTACGACAATGATGGGTGGATGGATCTATTTGTGCTGTCCGGCACTCGGCTCGGTGGCGCTCCCAACGGCGCGACCAATCGGCTGTACAAAAACAATCGCGACGGGACATTTACCGATGTCACAGAAAAAGCAGGGCTGCATTCGGTCGGGTGGGCTTGCGGAGTCTGCATAGGAGACTACAACAACGATGGCTTTGACGATATCTTTTGCAGCAATTTCGGGCAGAACGCGCTTTATCGCAATAACGGCGATGGAACTTTCACCGATGTGACCAAGGAGGCGGGGCTTTGGAACGACCAGCCCAGGTGGGGCGCCGGTTGCACCTTCGTGGATTACGACCGCGACGGACATCTGGATCTCTTCGTTTCCAACTATGTGCGGTTTTCCTTTGAAAATGCCGCTGCTCCGGGCGAAAACGCCAACTGTAGATGGAAAGGGATTCCCGTCGAATGCGGGCCGCGAGGATTATCCACGGGCCGGAATTCTCTATATAGGAACAATGGTGACGGAACATTCACCGATGTAACTCAACGTGCCGGCATCACGCGCGCCGCGGCCACTTACGGGATGACTGTCGTTGCGGCGGATTTTGACGAAGACGGATGGCAAGATATTTACGTCGCCTGCGACTCGACGCCCAGTTTGTTATTCATGAACAATCGAGATGGAACGTTTCGTGAAGAAGGAGTGCTAAGAGGGGCGGCCCTGAGCGACGATGGCCTGGAGCAAGCGGGTATGGGGATTGGGGTCGGCGATTATGATCTGGATGGTCATCTTGATCTGTTCAAGACGCACTTCGCAGACGATGCCAACATCCTTTATCACAATGACGGAAAAGCAAATTTCGAGGACGCTACGGGATCCGCGCGCTTAGGAGTTGAAACTCGTTATGTGTGCTGGGGAGCAGGCATCGTCGACCTCGACAACGACGGCCTTCCAGATCTCTTTCTGGTTACCGGGCATGTTTACCCGCAAGTTGAACGAATTTTGTCGCAATACCCCAATAAAACGCCGCGGGCCGTTTTTCGGAATCTGGGCAAAGGTGTGTTTGAAGAACTCATCCAGGAGGCTGGTCCGGGTGTAGCGGCGGCACACTGTAGTCGGGGGTGCGCGTTTGGAGATTTCGACAACGACGGGGATATCGACATCCTGATCGTCAATCTCAACGAGCCTCCTTCGCTACTGCGCAATGACGTCAGCGGGAATGCCAACTGGATCAAAGTTAAATTGGAAGGTGTAAAGTCCAATCGAAGCGCCATTGGAGCAAGAGTGCTTGTCCATTATGGAGGCAAGACACAGGCGCAAGCGGTCCTCAGCCAATCCAGCTTTTTCTCGTGCAGCGATTCGCGCTTGCATTTCGGTTTGGGGAACTCCCCTTCCGCCGACATCGAGGTGTATTGGCCGAGTGGACTGCACGAGACTTTTAAGCAGATTCCTGCTAATCGGCTCATCACCGTCAAGGAAGGGGTGGGGCCGGTACCGAACCGTGGGTGGGCCAAAGCGTAAGCGGCAATTCACAAATCCTCAAGCGCGCAGACGTCAATCCCAGTATCGTGGCCAAACCCGTATCTGCTGTTCTCCGTCCTTAAGCGCGGCATATGCCAGTGTTCGCTAATTCCGCACGGCCCCAGACGCAAATTCAGGCAAATCGGGGACCGGGAAGGCGTATGCAAAGCGAAACTCCAGACAGTACCGGCAATCCTCCCCAAACTCGTTTTTCTAATGCATCGCATTAAGAATAACGAAATTGTCCTTGACTATTGCGACGGGCGGGTCTAAGAAAGGGTCAAACGGGGTGGTCATTATGGCTTTTTACGGTTGCCCTTTTTATCGTCTGCTTTATTCCCAAATGGAAATCTGTCGCCGTCGGCCTCTGCAAGTGTCCCGGACAGTTCGATAACTTCTTGGGGAGGAAAGAAATGCCAAACCTCGGAAAGCTTGCACTTATCTTTTTAGCGGCCGTAGTTGTTTTGGCGCTCACGCCTACGGCCGGGTGGGGCCAAAACGTGTACGGAAGCATCACTGGAACTGTTACGGACACCAGCGGAGCTGCGATTAGCGAGGCTACGGTCACGCTGACGAATCTTGATAAGGGAGAAAAGCGCACTATAGAAAGCGACTCCTCTGGCAACTATACGTTGGTGAATATTTTGCCGGGCCGCTACAAGTTGGAGGGTGAAAGGAGCGGCTTTAAGAAGTTTGTGCGCGAGCCGATCGTGGTGCAAATCGAAAGCGGCCTGAGAGTGGATATCTCATTGCAAGTCGGAGCGCAAAGCGAGACGGTTGAGGTGACCTCCGAGACGCCCTTGCTCCAGTCGGAAACGCAGTCGTTGGGGGAAGTCATCGAACAGCGATCAGTCACGGAGCTGCCCCTGAACGGCCGCAACCCCCTTGCGCTGGTCGGTCTCGTTCCGGGCGTTGTACAACAGGGAACGCCTTCGGCTGGCAATTCCTCGGCCGGCAATCCCGTCGGCGCTAATCCCTTCGCATTGGGAGATTTTCAGGTTGGTGGAGGTATGGCCGGGCAGAGCCAAATCTTGATCGACGGCGTGCCAACCAATGGAGCATACCTGAACGTCGTCACCGTCATACCGACGCAAGACGCCATCGAAGAATTCAAAGTCCAGACGAACAACCTCGGCCCCGAGTACGGTCGTTTCGCCGGCGGGGTGATCAACCTCTCGACGAAGTCAGGCACGAACACTTTCCATGGTTCGGCATATGAATTCATCCGAAATAAGGTGCTGAATGCCAATGACTTCTTCGCTAACAGAGGCGGCACGAAGCGTCCCCCCTTCACACAAAATCAGTTCGGCGCCAACGTAGGCGGACCCGTTTTTAAAAACAAGTTGTTCTTTTTTTCGAGCTATGAGGGCTTCCGGCAGCGCAAGGGAAGTATCCTGACGACGTGGGTTCCTACTGCCGCTGAGCGCACCGGGGACTTTTCACAACCCGGATCAGCAAACACGAAAGACCCGGTAACCGGGCAGCCCTCAGTGCTTCCCATTTACGATGCAAAGACCAGTACCGGCTGCTCCGGCAACCCGCCGCCAGCTACCTGCAGAACGCAATTCTCCTTCGGCGGGGTACCGAACGTGATCGATCCTGCCCGAATCGACCCCACTGCCCAGGCGCTCTTGTCCTACTTCCCGATGCCTAACCAAACGGGCAACCCCGCCGGTAACTTTGTGACGAGCTATAGCACCGGCGGCAACGTCGACCAGTACAACGAGCGCATTGACTATGCCATGAGCTCAAGGCAGAGAATTTTCGGACGATACACGCAGTCCCATATTTTGTCGCTTCCCGACGCCCCTTTTCCGGATATATGCAAGGACCGCTGCACGGAAGATACCAAGGCTAAGCAGATTTCGCTGGGCGACACCATCGTTTTTTCATCGAAGACCATCTTGGACCTGCATCTGGGCTACACGCGGTACATCTACCTCCGCACGCCGTCGAGCCAAGGCATCGACTTATCGAAGTTTGGTCCAAACTGGAAGGCGTTAACGTCCCAGATGACCTACACTCACATTCCGGACGTGTGCGTCTCGCAGACCAACGGTGATAATCATTGGGGCAACGGCACTTGGTGCACTCAAGGAGTTGGAAGCGGCATCGGCGCATGGGACGATACCCTCAGCATCAACCCCATGGTTTCTCACATCATGGGAAAGCATAACTTGAAAGCCGGGTTTGAATTCCGCATGCTCCGCAACAACTACTATCAGAGCAACAATCCTGGAGGCTTGTTCTATCTTGACGCCCGCATGACGTCAGCAAACCCTACTGTCGGGACTGCTGGGTCGAACGGTTCATCGGGGAATGGCTTTGCTTCGTTCCTGCTCGGGTATGGCGATCACGGCAACGCGACCGAGCCCGCGAAAACGGCCGACCAGAATCTTTACAAAGCGTTTTACGCGGGCGACACCTTCCAGGCCACCAGAAAACTGACGGTGAACCTGGGATTTCGTGTCGACCTGCAGGGGGACTGGACCGAGCGCTTTAATCGCATCGTTGCTTTTAATCCGACCGAAACCAGCCCAATTGGGGCCGCGGCCGGGCTGCCGAATCTGAAAGGTGGGTATGATTTGGTGAGCAGCTCGAAGCACTCGAGCCGCAGCGCGTTTCCGTCCTGGAACCACGTCAGCCCGCGCCTTGGGGTTTCATACCAATTCGATAGGAATACGGTTATCCGAACAGGCTACGGAATTTTTTATCTGCCGGTTGATATCCGCTGGAACGATGCTCCCCACAACCTCTTCATTAACAGTTTCAGCACACCATGGCTAGCAGTGGCGTCGGACGGAGTTAGCCCAAAGAATGTGCTGTCAGATCCTTTCCCGACCGCGGGCGGCGGAATCACTCCGCCCTTCGGGAGAAACCAGGCCTTGATCGATATTCAAGGAAATGGCAACGAAGCGCCGCTGCTTAACAATCCGGCACCGTACGCGCAGCAGTGGAATTTCGATATCCAACGTCAACTCCCTGGCAACACATTAATTGATATAGCTTATGCGGGCTCTAAGGGCACACATTTGCCCATGCACGATCAGACCCTCAACCAATTGCAGCCGCAGTTTCTGCCCAAGAGTGCTGCGGATGTGGCTGCCCTGAAGCTACAGGTTCCCAACCCGTTTGCCGGGAACTGCCCTGCGGGAACTGTCCCGGCCTGCACTGGGCCCGTGAAATCGGGAGGTGTAGGGACTAATCCGAAGGTAATGGCAGCGCAGTTGCTGCTGCCCTTCCCGCAGTTTGACAACGTGGCCATGGCCGAGCCCGATAACCGCAATTCCATTTATCATTCTATGCAGCTGAAGGTGGAAAAGCGCTTCGCAGCGGGCGCGCAGATACTCGCCTCGTACACTGTCGCCAAACTCATCGACAACACCAACTCGGAAATCAACTGGTTGGAAGCTTCTCCGGTTGGCTGGAACGACGCCAATGTTTACAACCTCCGCGGCGAGAGAAGCCTCGATGCATTCGACGTTTCCCAGCACTTGGTACTCGCTTCCGTTCTTGACCTTCCTTTTGGCAAGGGCAAGAAGTTTGCAAATAACCTCAACGGAATTGCCAACAAGCTCGTCAGCGGATGGGGCGTCGATACCATCATCACCTTCCAACGCGGCTTCCCGATTATCATCGGCGGGTGCCCGGGCCTGCTCAGCGAGTCCGGTGTCCCGAACGTGGGCTGTTCCCGCAATACCAGAACGGCCCCGTCGAAGCAGACTTCCGGCTCTCTGGATCAACGGTTGGCTCACTGGTTTGACACTTCCGTGTTCACGCATACCAACGATTACAGCTATGGCACCGATTCGCGTACCGAGCCGAACATACGCACTGACGGAATGAAGAACTTTGACTTTGCCGTCTTCAAAAACACCAAGTTTGGTCCGGATGAGAGACTGGGCGCCGAGTTCCGCGCAGAGTTCTTCAACGGGTTCAACCACCCGCAGTTTAGTCCGCCCAATAGCGGCTGTTGCGGTAGTACATCCTTTGGTCAAGTAACGAGTCAGTACAACCTTCCACGATTGATCCAGTTCGCGTTGAGAATAACCTTCTAGCCTTCTAACGTCAGTGCCCGGGCGGGCTCACACCCGCCCGGCGCATGATTCTCTTCTCTGATATATTCGGCTTAGCAACCAATTTGCATGCGCTCCAGGGGAAACATTGCAGGGATACTGCATCGCCGAAATTCCCTTAACCCACATTTCCGCCCGAATTTTGCCAGCCTGATGCCCGGTTGTCCCAAGAATGGTCGCGCTAGAACAATCGCGCTTGTTTTTGTCGTTGTGTGCTTCATAGCGCCCGGATTCGCAACTTGCCAGACGCCTGAGGAACAAGTCGAACTGTCTTTTCGCGCTGGCCAAGCGGCGCTAAAGCAGGGGGAGTTCGTCCGTGCCGCGGAAGAATTCAAGAAGGTGCTGGCGCTTGATCCAAACTTAGTTGAAGCTGAGGTCAACCTCGGCCTCGCTTACCAGAGCTTGTCTGAATACGACTTGGCGGTGCGCCATCTGACGAAGGCTCTGCGCGAAAGGCCGAACCTGCTCGGCCCCACCGTAATCGTAGGAATGGACTACCTCAAATTAGGCTCACCGCAAAAGGCAATTCCCTTCCTCCAGAGTGCACTGAAGCTCGATCCTTCCAACCGTGAGGCCCGCCAGGCTCTAGCTTCGGCATACCTGGGCCAGGAAAACTTCCGGGGCGCGGCTGAAGAGTTCCGCCGGATCGCGGTGCTTGATTCCGATAAGTCCGAGGCCTGGTTCAAACTGGGGCACGAATACCTGGACCTGGCTGCGCGTTTGGCCTATAGGGGCGCGCATCTGTATCGCGATTCGGCTTGGGGGCATCGCTTTCTCGGTGATCTCTTATTTCAGCGCGACCGTTGGGAAGACGCTTCGCGGGAGTACCTGAAGGCCCTCGTCATTGAACCGCGGCAGTCCGGCTTGCATACATCGCTGGGCCAAACCTATCTGCACGCGGGGAAATTGCAGGAAGCCGAAACCGAGTTTCACCAGGAGCTTCAGCTCGATTCTCAAAACGAGCTGGCATGGCTCGGTTTGGCGAATATGCAGGTGGCCAAGGGTCAATCCACAGCGGCCTTGGAATCCGTCGGAAAAGCTTGGGAGATCTCTCCTGAATTTTTGGCTGTGCAACGGCAGTTTCCGGCAATCGAACTCTCCCAGGAGTCGGCCAAGGTCTTCCTATTGCGCCTGCAGGATGAGCCTGAAACGGCGGCCAAACATTTTTTGTTGGCTGCACTTCTTGTCGCCGCGAACGACAGCGTTCCTGCAAACCACCAATGGAAATTATTCCAGGCCGACTTCGCCGCATGGCAACAAGCAATTGCTGCGGCAAAAGGAGCCGCCGATCAGTACCCCTGCAAAGCCCATCATTACTCTCGCTGCGCAGAATCGCTGCAAGCCCGAAAGCAGGTGACCGAATCGGAGCGACTGCTTTTGGGAAAAACGCATTTTATTTTGCAGCAATACGAACTTGCGGCTGACGCGTTGGCACAAGTGCCAGGCGCCACCATCGAAAATGTCGAGGCCAGTTACTGGTTAGAGCGCACTTACCAAGCACTGGGCGCTGAAGTATATGCACGACTCCAGGAGTCTTTCCCCGACTCCTGGCGCACCCACCAGTTGCGTGCCGAAGGTTATATCCTTCGCCGGGATCTCGAGGACGCGCTCAAAGAGTTTCAGGTGGCCCTGCAGTTGCGTCCCAAGGAGGCAGAACTTCACGAAGCGCTCGGGGAACTATACGTCGACAACCATAGAGACGACGATGCGCAGAGTGAACTGGAGAGAGCATTGGAGCTGGATCCCTCACGTACCCACGCGCTTTATCTCCTGGGGCGCTTGTATGTGCAAAAACGAGACAACGAAAAAGGAGTGCCATACCTGCAGCGCGCTTTGCGGCTGCAACCGGATTTCGCTGAAGCCAGCGGCTTGTTGGGAACCGCGTACGTGCGTCTGGGACAATTTGCCAACGCCATCCCGAAACTCGAGAAGGCAGCTCCTCTGGACCACTACGGCAACGTCCATTATCAGTTGTCTTTAGCGTACCGGAAGCTCGGGCAAGCCGAACTCGCGCAGAAAGCGCTGGCGCGCTCGCAAGATCTCCGTCGAAGCTCTCTTGAACACGACCAAGCGGTGATCATGGGATCACCCCAGCCGGAGCCTGAACCGTAAGGAACGTAAAGCCGTCTCTTCTGCTGCAATGAAGCTCACTTGACCGTGCAGAACCCATGCGCGGATGGACTCTGGTTCCAAAATCGGGCGCATTGGCTAAGGCCTAGCATCCCTTGATGCCAGCTCAGACTGAGCCGTACATTTTGTCTCGAAAAGATATAGCCGCTTGAGCGTTTGCTTGCGGCGAAGTGCAGCAACTCCCGCATCGTCCACGACGGTCGCGGTCAAATTCAGCGATTCCAAACGGCTCAGGCGGGCAAGAATCGGCACGCCAGCCGAAGTAACAGCCGTGTGCGCAAGATCAACGGCGCGAAGGTTGGAAAACGTCGCGAGCGTTTTGAGTCCAGCGTCAGTGACTTTCGTGCGCGCCAGTTCAGCATCCACAATCAGCGCCCCGATTACTTTTAGCCGAGCGATGGCACCATCATCGCAACGCTCTGGCGCGCTCACTGTGCGCAATATCAATCCATCCTGTGGATTTCGCGAGCGAGGAACCAGGCGCACCCCCAGCTCGTGCTCGAGTGAAGTGATCAGTGGCAGTTGCGAACGATAGTCTTTGGTAAGGGGCAACATCGGCTGCTCGGAGGCGAGAAGAGGCGGAGCTCCGTGCACTTCCATTGCGGGCAGGCTGCTTGATGCGCCCGAAGCGATCCATAACTCGATGACTTTCACTTCCGAGGCGGTCAGCGGTGGTTTGCCGTCTGTCGGCATGAAATCCTTTTCGTCCGATGACAAGTTGATGCGGCGGAACAGTTCGCTGTGTTTCGGGTCGCCGGGTTTTATGACCTTTCCGTCTTTTCCGCCGCGCATCACGTTTTCAAAACTATCCAGTTGAAGTTTCCCTTTTCTTTTTTGTGCGTTGTGGCAACTCGAACATTTGTTCTCAAAAATTGGAGCGACTCGCGCGGCGAAAAACGTGACGGATGACGCTGAACTACCGTTTACGTTCGTCGACGTTACGTTAGCAGATGTTACGGTCGCTGCGTGAATCGGAGGCGTTTTGCCTGGCACAGCGGGCACATGCAGCACGGTCCGCAGTTTGCCCGGCATGTACTTCGTCAGGAACGCTTCGCCGTGCGTCAGCTTGCCGCCTTTATCGGCGGTCCAAGCCAGAAGAATTAGTGTGAGAAGAAGGGCGACCCCGTAAACACGTTTGTCCCAGCAACGCAAGGCGAAGCATAGGAGCACTGCGGCGGCTAACGAAAATCCGCCCCACATGTGGCTGGTTACCAGTTTTCCTTCGTAGCCTCCGCTCCAGGCCAAGAGCCAGCCCAGAAACGCGGCCACAAAGGCAGCGATGACCGCGATGGTCAGAACAAATTCCGCCGACTCTCGCACACGATTCCACCGGCGAACCAAGCCTGCACATTCCAGCAGCGGAACCAGCAGTAAGAATGCGATGGGCAAGTGAACTACTAGCGGATGGAACCGGCCTACAAATTGGGTGAACTCGCCGTGTTCGAGGCCGTCAGGAGCGACATGAATCAAGAGCCAGCGGAGAATCAGGAGAAGAGCTGCGCCGATTCCAAACAGTAACAACCGGGTGCGCAAGACTATCAGCCTCAGACTCGCCGTAAGAGTGTAATGCGCCCGATTGGCAACCACTCGGCCACCAGGATGTTTCCGTCACGCAGGAAAATGGCGGCATGTGGCGTGATGAACTGTCCCGGCGTAAATTCGGCTCTCGATTGCTTTCGACGAGACCCAACTGTTCCGTTTGCGGCTTGGCCGTCTCCTAGTTGAGCGACCACTTTATGCTCGCGATCCAAGATGCACACCTGGCTGTCGAGGTCCGGGCAAACCATCCAATCGCCCTGAACATGAAAGTGGCAGGGCATTCGCAGGTGGGCGTCATCCTTTATGGTGCGGATATGAGTACCGCTGAGCGTGAAGGTTTGAACGCGCCGGTTCCCGCGGTCGGCCACTAGCAGCACGGGTTCTTTGCCTCGTTGATCGACCCACAAGCCGTGTGGGGTATCGAACTCTCCGTCTCCATGGCCCGGCCGGCCAATTTCGTTCAAAAACTTGCCGCTCAGCGAAAAGCGCAGCAGGTGATGCGAACCGTATCCATCCCCAACGTAGAAATCGCCATTGGGCGCAAAGGCGACATTGGTCGGCACAAAATCGATAGGGCGTTCGGCATAAGCCGCATCTTCGCGAGGATAGCCATGCGACCAGACAGTCTTTCCGTCCAGGGTGGTTTTCACGATCTTGCAACGGTTGATATCGCAGTGATATAGAAATTCGCCGTCGGCCTCACGGCGGAGGCTAAGGCCATGAGCGCCGCCCCGAAATTCCTCGCCAAACGCGCTTACGAAGCGGCCATCGGCGTCATAAATTACGACCGATTCGCCACGCATGCTCGACTTGTTGACCGTGTGGGCCACATAGATCCGCCCTTGCTCGTCCTGGGCGAGTCCGTGCGTGTCTCCCCAGACCAGCCCATCCGGCGGCGTGAGCCAATCATGCACGCATTCATAAGTGTGAACGCCCGAACCAACCACCGGCAAACGCTGCCCGGACTTGTCCGATGTCTGCACGTAGAAACGAGGAATTGCGGCCGCAGCAGCCATTGCCGAGCAGGCAAGAAAAGACCTTCGCGAGGAAGATTTCATGACATTAGTTCCGGCACGATTTTCGCCGGAACGACTCCCGTCAATTTTTGTTCCAGACCCTGAAACTTGAACGTCAGCCTTTGGTGATCGATGCCCAGCAATCGAAGCACGGTAGCATTGAAGTCGCGCACATGCACCGGGTCCTTCACCACGTTGTAGCAAAAATCGTCAGTTTCTCCGTGGACGATCCCGGCTTTAGCGCCCCCACCTGCCATCCACATCGTGAAGCAACGCGGATGATGATCCCGTCCGTAGTTTTCCTTGGAAAGGCCGCCCTGGCTGTATACGGTGCGTCCGAATTCGCCGCCCCATAACACCAACGTGTCATCCAGAAGCCCGCGCCGCCGCAAATCCGTTACCAGCGCGTACGAAGCGCGATCCGTGGCCCCGCAAAGCTTGGGTAAATTAGGGACAGCATTCGAGTGCACATCCCATCCGCGCTGGTAGATCTGTGTAAACCGGACCCCGCGCTCGGCCATGCGCCGCGCCAGCAGGCAGTTGTACGCAAAGGTGCCCGGCTGTCTTGCTTCGTCTCCATACAATGTCCAGGTGCTGTCCGGCTCGTCACCCATATCCGTTAGCTCCGGCAGCGAAGTTTGCATGCGGAACGCCATCTCGTACTGATGAATGCGCGCGTTAGTCTCCGGATCACCCACTTCTTCAAACGTCATTTGGTTGATTGCATTCACAGTGTCGATCAGCGTGCGCCGCGTTTCTCGACTCATGCCCTTTGGATCGCCAAGATATAGCACTGGCTCCCCTTGTGAACGGAATGCGACCCCGGCATATTCGTTTGACAAAAATCCGCTGCTCCATAATTTTGGCGAAATCGGTTGTAAGTCTGTGCCGGGTAACGTCAGCGAATTCAGCACCACAAACGTGGGCAGGTTCTCATTCATGCTGCCAAGCCCGTAAGAAAGCCACGCGCCCATCGACGGCTTGCCAGGCACCATATTCCCGGTATTCATCAATAAGATGGCCGGTTCATGATTGATAGCATCCGTCTGCAGCGACTGCACCAGTGCCAGTTCGTCCACCAGCCTACCTGTCCATGGAAGCAGGTCACTCACCCAGCGGCCTGATTTGCCCTGGCGAGTGAAACCCCAATGCGATGGCGCAATCGGAAAACGTGCCTGGCCGGCGGTCATGCCCGTCAAGGCCTGCGTGCCTCGCACGGAATCTGGAAGATCCTTATCATAAAGAGCCGCAAGTCCAGGCTTGTAGTCCCATAAATCCATCTGCGGGGGCGCACCGGACATAAAAAGATAGATCGCACGCTTGGCCATTGGCGCAAAGTCCGGCACGTAATGCCCTGGCGAAATTGTCGGTGACTCGCTGGCCGCGTGGACCACTCGCGGTGTCAGACCGCCGCCAAACAAAGTGCAAAGGCTTGCCCAGCCAAGTGTCTTGCCCATGGCTCCTAGGAAATGTCTGCGCGTTGCAAGCCGCCGCCATTCCTCACGAAGTTCCAGCGGGACCGGAAGGTCGTAAACGGTCGGTCCCGCGCCTCCATGATCACAACAGCTTCCGCAGTCGTCTTGAATGTTCGGTTTCATTTGTCTAACACTCATTTGTTTACTACCGCATCGAGATTCATCGCCGCGCTGGCTACCAGCATCCACGAAGCCAGTTCGTCCGGACGGATCCCATTGTCCCGGCTGCTCTCGCCCACCTTCAGAACTTCTTCTGCCCCGGACTTGTCTTGTGCATAGGCACTCTGAAACTTCGTCAACGCCTTTTCAAGGACCGACTTTTCTCGCGCTTCCCACGGACGAGCAAGCAGCACTTCGCCAAGATAATTGAGCCGCGTACCGGCGTCGGGCGATTGATGTATCACTCGCTCCGCCAGTCGCCGCGAAGCTTCCAGCCATTGCGGATCGTTCATCAAGACCAAGGCTTGCAGTGGAGTGTCGGTGCGTTGGCGGCGAGTGCATGCGGCATCATGCACCGGCACATCCAAGGTGTCCATATCAGGCATCGTTGCCATTCGTTTCCAAAAAGTGTAAAGGCTGCGTCGGTACAAAGCCTCGCCATGGTCTTGCGTATAGGCTTTTGTGTCGCTCCCTTGATGGCTTCCCGCTTCCCACACCCCAGCAGGCTGATAGGGTTTTACGCTGGGGCCCCCAATTTTCTCTACCAGCAGGCCGCTGGTGGCCAGCGCCGTGTCTCGAAGCATCTCGCCATCCATTCGATAGCGCGGGCCGCGCGCCAGCAGGCGGTTCTTCGGATCGATTTCGAGCAATTGTGGAGTAACCCGTGCGGATTGCCGGTAGGCCGCGGACAGCACCAACTGCTTGTAAAAACGTTTCACGTCCCAACCGTTCTCGCGAAAATCCAGCGCGAGCCAATCAAGCAGTTCCGGATGGCTGGGCCGCCCGCCCATCACTCCAAAATCCTCTGTGGTCTCCACCAGGCCTGTGCCAAATATCTCCGACCACATCCGATTGACGGTCACCCTGGCCGTTAGTGGATTTGAGTCGCTGACCGTCCACTCCGCCAGGCTCCGCCGGTCAAGCGGCGCATTCGCAGGAAGGGCCGGCAAAAAGTGTGGCACTCCGGGCCTCACGCGCTCCTTTCGCGCCCCGAACGCTCCACGAGTAAGTACGTCTGCGTAGGCTAGCCCCGGCCCTTCTTCGCTTACCAGAGTGATAGGGCCATCTTTCGAAAGTCGATCAAGTTCTTCATTCAACGGCGCGATCTGGGCGTTGAGCTTTTGTGTCGCTTCATCGCGTTGCGCAAAGTAAAACTCGCTAACCGCATGAAATTCATCCTCCGACCAACCCGACATAGGTTTCTGCACGATCTCCGCCACATAATCCTCGACAGGAAGTCGCGCTGCTTCCTGCGCCGAGAGTGCGCGTTGGAAGAACCGGAAATCCTGGAAGGCAGATTGGCGCAATGGATCCGCGTCCGGATACATGCGGCCAAACTCCAGAGGCGCGCTGGTACGCGTGCTTCCCTGCAGAGAATCCTTGCCGATGGCCAGCTCCTGCGGTTGTCCATCGACATACAGCGTGACCCCCGCGGCCTTTCCCGAGCCGTCATAAGTAGCCAGAACGTGATTCCAGCGGCCCTCCACCAACACTCTCTGCTTTGTCTCCACTTGAATAGCGTTATCCGGCATTTCGTGCGCCAGAACGAATCCGAGCTTGCCCTTGCTTACCCTCAGTTGCCAGCCGCCCAGCTTTTGTCCGGCATCCGCGACGGACAGAATCACTCCCGCAGGCTTTTCTTCGTCTTTCGATTCCAGCGGTCGCAAATTAGGTCGCAGCCACGTTCCAACACTAAATGCTTGATTTGCCTCTACCCCACCGGCATTCGGCAATTCCAGTTTGCTGCTGATTTCCATCCGCATATACGGCCAGAACCAGGTGCCTTCGCCCCAGATTACCGGCGCTCCCGTTGCCGAGATTTGTTTTTGCGATGCGCGGGGCGCTGAATCGGCGAAAGTCGATCCTTTCTGCTCGTCGAGACGCAATCTTACCGCGAGGCCTTCCGAACTTACAGGAACTGCGATTGCCGTGCGCTCTGGCTTGCCTATCCACGCACCGATCAATTCCCGAGCCTGTTCGCGGCGAACCGTCCGCTGCCGCTCGAGTTCGGAGCGTTTCGCCAGGACTTGCTCGTAAGCTTCGCGGTTCTCTATTTTCGGAAGCCGAAGAAAAGGCGGCCAGTCATTGCGATCATCGTTTGACGGGATTTCTGTCAGATTGTTAAAGAAGGCGGTCAGCCGGTAGAAATCTTTTTGCGTGATGGGATCAAACTTGTGGTCATGGCAGTTTGCGCAGCCCACTGTTAACCCAAGAAACGCCGCGCCATATGCCTCCGTCCGTTCCCTCTTGTTGTTGACCCGCGACTCTTCAATCAGCGTGCCGCCTTCACCGCTGCTGATGCCGGCGCGCAAGTAAGCCGAGGCCGTCAAGGTATCAAGCGTTTTCACCGGTAGCATGTCCCCGGCTAGTTGCTCCCGCACAAACTGATCAAAAGGTTTGTTCTGGTTGTACGCCTGGATCACATAGTCGCGATACGCCCAGATACTCCTGAAATTATCCAGATGCAGGCCGTGCGTGTCGCCATACCTTGCTACATCCAGCCAGTAGTGCGCTCGATGCTCCCCGTAGCGAGGGCTGGACAACAACCGCTCGACAACCTTCTCATACGCGTCGGGCGCGGAATTAGCCACGAACGCTTCCACTTCTTCCGGGGTCGGCGGCAACCCTGTCAAGTCATAGGTCACCCGCCGGATCAAGCTCCGCCGATCCGCTTCAGGAGAAGGTGTCAATCCTTCTTTTTCCAGCCGCGCCAACACGAAATTGTCAATTCCGTTCCGCACCCATTCACCGTGCGTTACCGCAGGAATCGCCTGATGCTTTGGCGGAAGGAACGACCACAGCTCCTCGTACTGCGCCCCTTGTTTCACCCACTCTCTCAGCAGCGCAATCTGCTCCGGCTTTAATGTCTTGTGCGCCTCCGGTGGCGGCATGCGGTCCTTCGCATTCTTGTTTTCGATCCGGCGGACGAGTGGGCTTTTGTCCGGGTTGCCGGGAATAATTGCCGGCTCATACTTTTCGTGAGCATCTTGATGAGGCGCGAAAGCAAATTCTCCTCGGTCCAGCCGCAGGCCCGCTTTCCGCCCCCCCGGATCCGGACCATGGCATGCATAACAGTTTTCCGACAAAATCGGTTGGATGGTGTCGTTAAAGGAGAGCTTTTTGACGGTTTCTTCCGGAGCAGGCGCCAGCTTTGCTTCGCCACACCGAGCAGCAACGAATAGGCTCAGGCAGAGAAATCCCCCAAGCAAGTAGGAAACGCCTCTCTTGAGCAGCGATATGCGTCGTCGATCGCGCTGAGTCACCACCACTTACTCTCCCCGGGGCTCTTTACAGGCTGCGACGTTGCGGTTCGCCCACTATATTACACCCACGCTCATCCCATTTCCGTACTCAAGCGAAACACGGTCGCTACCATCACGAAGAAAAATCCGTCTCCGATCATGCGGTTTGTTGGAGTTTGTGAGCAGTGGCTAGATTCTAGCTTCTGGGAGGAGCCGGGATTCAGTGCGTCCGGGAGTCTGTGTTACATCCGCTGGGTATTTATTGACATGTACCTAGAGATTGCAAACGGCGATGAAGAATTTCTTATGATCTAGAAGTGCTGGCCCGCACCCGTCGCGTTCGATGGAAAGAGTTGGCTGAAGCCGGACAAAATGTCCGTAAGTCATTGAAAAATGGCGGACGGGCCTGTAAGCCGGAAACCGAAAGCCGCTTAGTGGTTTCAGTAAGTTACGTAGAATCAACGCGGGCTGTGACGGCATTGACCTCATTGACGCTCGTTTTGGCGCGGAAGTCAAGAATCGTGGCAAGTTTGTGGCAAGTTTGGCAAAGCAAGAAGTCCCCCACTCCCATCACAGATTTTGCTTCTGGACTACGCAGAAGAGGTTCCCGTCCGGGTCCTCCATCACAACAAAATCAGCGCCCGGTTTATACCGCCACGGATAGCGGGAGGCCCCCAGCCCACCCAGCCGTTCTACCTCTGCATCCCTATTGTTCGTGTAGAGATCGAGGTGCAATCTACACCGCTTGCCGGAGCGTTTCTCCGGATACTGGTCCAACGATAAATTAGGCCCCTTGCCTTCCGGATCACGAAGCACTACCCAGCCACCTTTTGCGGGCTCCCGTGGAACGTAATGGAGAGCTTCTTGCCAAATTGCAACATTTTTTCGAACTCATAACAGCGCACGACAATGGAACCGATCTTCATGTACGGACTCCCGAACGTGAATTGGCACACCTCGGGTATTTCAG
>Ga0137409_10003623_pt1 | contig 16314 bp, 22 predicted proteins | sample CZODoug1_16funga_FD_122059 | JGI IMG/M metagenome (GOLD analysis project Ga0137409, IMG submission 122059) | Vadose zone soil fungal communities from Angelo Coast Range Reserve, California, USA - CZODoug1_16fungal (Hybrid Assembly) | ecosystem: Environmental > Terrestrial > Soil > Vadose zone... | reverse complement strand
CTATGAGCTGGTCGAAATGGAGGCTCCGATGTTTCGTGCCCTGTCGATGGTCGTCCTGGCGATGACCGTCGCCCTTGCGACCCCGTCGCTGAGCGCGCCGCCCGCCGACCCCGAGGTGCAGAAGCCGATCGAGGCGCTGGACGCGGCCCTGCTCGAAACGATGAAGGCCGGGGCCAATCTCGACTTCGCCGCCCGGGGGCAGGGCCACTCCATTGGGATAAATCCCAGACATCGCCAGGCAGGACAGAATTCCGGCCACGTACTCCGACACCCCGGCTTCTGAAAGCTGTCCAGCGCCGAGATACTCACAACCGATGGCGGTGATTCCCATTCAGATGGGGACGCCGCCCGGTGTCCCGCCGGGTCTGCGGGCCAAGGGCGGCCGCGTCGTCATTCCGCAGGCGCCGAGTCATCAGGGCAAGGGCAAATTTCCCAAGAGCGCGCCGGTCAAGAGCGGTTCGGCCGATTTTGGCCGCGGCGGCAAACACGATTTCGGCCCCGGCGGCACGCCGTCGAAGGCGCATGTCAAACAGACGCATGGCGCCGGCGGCGGCCTCGGCCGGCTCGACAACGCGCGGCGCGAGGCATGATTACGCCCGGCGAATCGCTGCGTTACTTCGCCGATCTCACCGATCTGCATCCGGAATGGACGATCTTCGCCTGTCTCGTGTCGCGCGACGGGCTCGCCTACAAAGTCTTTGCCGAGCGCGGCGAACCTCTCGACACCGCGCGAGCTTTGGCGACCACCATCGTCGTCGATCAGGAAGAGGCGCGCATGGCGCAGGACGAGTCGGCGACCGACGGAATCGAGGACTGATGGATGCGCTCTCCAATCTGCTCGGGCGCGAGCTGATGAAGGCGATCAATGACAAGCGTGAAGCGCATATGCGGGTGCTGCTCGCCGGCCAGGCGGTCGATTATCCGGACTATCGCGCGCGCTCCAGCTATCTGCGCGCGCTTGCCGACGTCGAGCAAATGATTCAGGACATCGATCTCGAGGGAGACAGGAGACCCCATGGCGCTTTTGGCGGCGATGAGGCTCGTTCACGACGAGCCCCCGGCTGATGTGATCTGGAGAGAGGTCGGCCCGCTCGATAAGATCGAAGTGGTCGGCCAGTACGTGCTGGTCTGCCTCTACATCCGCCCCGCCACAAGAACGCTCGGCGGGGTCGAGATTCCGGAGACCGCGACCGACGAGGACCGCTATCAGGGCCGGGTCGGCATGGTGCTGAAGCTAGGCCAAGGCGCCTTCGTCGACAGCGCCCAGCCGCCGGTCGCCTTCAACGGCTTCGCCTGCCGGCCGGGAGATTGGGTGGTTTATCGCCCGAGCGACGGGATGCGCTTCCAGATCGGCAAGCGGGATTGCCGGCTGATCGCCGACGTCCACGTCAAGATGCGGCTCGGCACACCGGATGAGGTCTATTGATGGCGCGCGAATCCTCCGATCCGGACCAGGTGTCCTATTTTGCCGAGTCGAGCGACGGCGAGGCACCGCTGCCGGCCGCCGTCGATGTCGAGATCGGCGGCAAGAAAGAGCCGCCCGCTCCGCCGAAGATCCCGACCGCGGCCGATCGCAACGCCGAGCGCGATCGCCGCGCCGGCGAGATCGCCTCGCCGGCCCAGCGCGCGCCGCCGAATCCGCCGCGTCCCGGCCCCGTCACCCCAGATCCGCGCGATGATCCGGCGGTCGAGCTGCGCCGCCAGCTCGATATGCAGCGCGGCGCGACCGAGCGCGCCGAGCGCGCCGCCCGCGATGCGATGGTCCGCGCCAACCAGGCCGAATCGCGCGCCGGCCAGGCCTCCGTCCATATGGTCGGCTCGGCGATCGAAGCGGCGAGCCGCGCCTCCGACCAGGCGCGGGCGCAATTTCAGGCCTGCCTCGACGCCGGCGACCATCGCGGCGCCGCCGACGCCCAGATCGCGCTTTCCGACGCGCGCGCCAATCTCCTGCGCCTGCAAGAGCAGAAGGCGATCCTCGAAGAGGAAGCCAAACGCCCGCCGCAGCAACCGCAAGCGCCATCGCAGCCGCAGCAATTCGATTCGGTGGCGGCGATGCAGAACATCCTCAATGAGCTGAATCGCACCGGCCAGGTGCGTTCGGCGGAATGGGTCCGCAACCACCCGGAAATGGTGTCGACCCGCGAGGCGATCAATCGGATCGACGGCGCGCATGGCTATGCCGTCAACAACCTCAAGCTGACGCCTGAATCCGACGCCTATTTCGAGAAGATGGAAGAGATGCTGGGGATGCGCGAGCCGGTGCGCGCCAATTATCGCCAGCCGGAGGCGCGCCCGCCCAATCCGAACGCCCGGCCCTCGGCCCCGGCCAATCCCGGCGCGCCGTCCTATCGCACCGGCGAATCGCGCAGCCAAACCGTCCATCTGACCCAGGAGATGCGCGATCACGCGCATAACGTGCTGGGGATGACGGATGAGGAATATGCGAGCGAACTCGCCCGCGCCTATGACGAAGGCAAGCTCCTGTCCGTGAGGCTGTCATGACTTACGAGGCGCGCTTCCACGAATTGTCGGAATGGGCGCGCGGCGAGATGGTCAAGCTCGGCTACATTAGCCGCGAGAAGCAGATTGGCCAACTCTGGCTGATTATCGACGAATTGATACGCCGTCTGGCGAAGGCGCAAAGCGAAAAGGCGATGGTATGACCGACGAACGTAGCGCTTTCGCCCGCGCCTCGATGCGCGACGACGACGAGATGCGCCCGGTCGGCGGTATCGACCATATGGAGCGGGCGCGCAAGCGCATCGCCGAATTGCGCGCCACCTATGGCGACGAAGATGAGGACAGCGCCGGCGATGCGTTCATCGACAAGTGGTACGCCGAGGCGCCCCCCGGCTGGACCTATGAGTGGAAGACACACTCGGTCTGGAACAAGGAATACCCGCAATATATGAACAACCTATACCGCAAGGGCTGGCAGGCGGTTCCGGCATCACGACACCGTGATCTGACCTTCCCCGAATATGACGGTGAGAGCATCATCATCGACGGCATGATGCTGATGGAACGGCCGCGCGAGCTAACTGACCGCCAGCGCCTGCGCGACTATCGCAAAGCCGTCGATCAGATGAAATTCTCCGAACAGAAGCTGACCGAGGCTCCGCCCGGCACCGCGCCGCGCGACATCCACCCGCGCACGCTGCCGCGGGTGTCCAGCCATGTCGGACCGTCGATTCCAGATTAGGGAGAGAAAAAGATGCCGGATCTGACGCCTGCCGCCAAGCTCCTCTTCGTCGTCCTGCTCGGCCCGGTCGCAGCGCTCTACGATTTCGCCACCAACCCCAGCGCGCCGCCGCAAATCTTCATCGCTCAGTGGAACGGCAGCTTCCCCAACCACCCGATCGCGCCGCCGACCGTCCCGCGGCCGCGGCCGGTGACCAAGCGGGTTTATGTGACGCACTCTTGACATTCCGAAACGCCGGCGGTCTATTCCGCCCCGGCCACCGGCTCCCGCGCGGCGCTCGCGCGGACTAAACGGGTCGCGAAGGCCAACCCTGTCATCAAAGGCGCTCCGAGATGACGAACCCCTGAACAGACGCTCCGCGTCTGGGAGGTTTCGTCATGGCCAACACACTCGCGCCGCTCGGCTTCGCTGACAGCCACCGCCTTGGCGCGGCTCCCAATTACCAGATGTCTCGGCGCTGGATCTCGCCATCGAATCCGACCCCGATCTTCCAGGGCGACCCGATCGTGCAGCTCTCGACCGGCTTCATCGCCCAGGCGGCGCCCGGCGCGACCCAGATCGGCGGCATCTTTCTCGGCTGCGAATATATGAGTATCGCCGGCCGCAAAATCACCGGCCGCAATATGTGGCCAGGCAACGACGCCGTCCCCGGCCTCAACGTCTCGGCTAAGCTCGTCGACGATCCCTTGACGGTGTTCCGCGCTCAGGCGAACGGGCTGCTGACCTTCGCCATGATCGGCATGAACTGCCAGTTCGTGATCGGAACCGGCAACACCGCGACCGGCATGTCGGGCGCGCTGATCGATGTCGTCACCACGCCGCCGGCGGCGACCGCCACCTTCCCATTCCGCATCGTCGACCTCATCACCGATCCGCCAGGAGCGAATGGGACCGATACGACCACGCCGTACAATATGGCGCTGGTCACCTTCAACAACCAAGACTTCAAGAGCTTGACGGGCATCTAAGGCGGATAGACCCCGGAGGAGATAGACCATGGCTGTTTCGGTCGCCGCCGCCTATGACCTGCTCTTTCCGGGGCTGCGCAAGGTCGCGGGTGAGTACAAAGATCTCGACCGTATCTATCCGAAAATCTTCCACGTCGATAAGTCGTATATGTCGGTCGAGCGCACCGCTTCGATGCGCTTCCTCGGCCTGGCGGCGCTGAAGAATGAAGGCGGCCCGACCAACTTCGATAACCAGGCTGGCGAGCGCTACGTCTACAATCAATACCACAAGGAAATTGGCCTTGGGTATGCGTTTACCCGCAAGATGGTGGACGACAATCTCTACAAGAGACAGTGGCGCCCATCCAATCTCGGCCTGCAAAAGTCTTTCAACCAGACCAAAGAAATCTATGGCGCGCAGATTCTCAACACCGCGGTCGTTTTCGATCCGACCATCCTCGGCGATATGCAGCCGCTCTGCTCGCTGGTCCATCCCATCGACACCGGTGTTGTTCCCAACCGCTTCCCGGTCGACATGGACCTCAACGAAGCGAGTCTGCTCAACGCGCAGGCTTCGATCCGCGGCCTCTTCCGCGACAACGCCGGCCTGCGGATGCAAGCCCGCGCGCGCCGCCTCGTCGTGCCGATCGCGCTCGAACCGATCGCGATCCGGCTCCTCAAGACGGTTCTACGTCCCGGCACGTCCGACAATGATGTCAACGCGATTCTTGAGACGTCGGGCGGTATTCCCGACGGCCATCTGGTCCACGATTATCTGACCTCGCCGACCGCCTGGTTCATCCTCACCGACCAGGAAGGCCTGCTCTATCTCCAGCGCATCGCGTTCGAGATGGACATGCAGGTCGATTTCACCACCGACAATCTGCTGGTCAAAGGCTACGAGCGCTACAGCTTCGGATATTTCGATTTCCGGGCGATCTGGGGCTCGTTCCCGACGCAATAAGGGCCTGAGATGGGACAGTCAGTTTTCACCGGCCCGGTCGTCGCCCTCGGAGGCAACGCCGGCGCGCCGCGCGGCGGCGCTCCGGCTGAATATTCGGCCGAGATCGGCCCGTCGCTGTTCTGGCAGGGCACCGGCCTGTTGGCGATGGAGGGCGGCTCGAAAGACAAGAAGGGCATGGGCGCGTTCCCGGCCCTGTTCTTGTCGTCGAGCATCCTGGCGCTGACCCAGGTTATCCAGCCGGCCGGAAATACGCTCACCACCCCGGCCAACGCTGTCAACGGGACGCCGTTGCCGCTGGTCACCACCTATGCGCTCGGGCGCGCGCCCGGCACGCCGACGCGCAGCGGCGCGCTCGGGGTCGGGATCGAGACCGGCTTTGCGATCGGCGCGACCACCGCCTTGAATCCGGCGGTCACCATCGCCGCCAATGATTCCTGGCGCTTCTCGGTCGGCCAGTTCCTCTCGATCGCCGGCGCGGGTCCAGCCGCGGCGATGGCGTTCACCAAGGTCGTCTCGGTGGTGGGGACGGCGGTCACCGTCAGTCCGCCCCCGGTGACCTCGCAGGCCTCCGCCTCGATCGGCGCCTATCACGGCGATCCCTCGAGCTATGGCTTCGTTCTGCCAACTGCCTATTCGCCGTTCATGAACGGCGGCGCGGGCCGGTTCCTCTTGCCGGATTGCGCAGTCGCCCGCGGCGTCGGCATAACCGGCGTCGCGGGAGGCGCCGCGGGCAATGTCCTGATTCAGGGCCTCGATCTCTATATGCGCCCGCAAAGCGAGATCATCGCCGTCGCCGCCGGCGCCGGGACCACCTGGAGCAAGAAGACCTACAAGGTGCTCTTAGCCGCGATTCCGCAGTTCAGCTCGGCCTTCAATTACCAGGTTATCACCTCGGATCTGCTTGGCTTGCCGTTGTCGCTGCTGCCGAACGAGCCGGCGCCGGTCATCACTTCGGCCGGCGCAGCCTATGTCGGATCGGTGCTGCAATATGCCGATCTGACCAATCCGGCGACCACCGCCACCGCCGATCCGCGCGGCGCGATTCAGCTCTCCAGCGCCGGCCCGAACGCCGGCGCGACGGGCGCTGCGCCGGACGACGTCTCGCGCTTCGTCATTGTCATGAGCCTCAATCCGGCGCAGGTTCTCGGCGCCAACCAGTTCAACCCGGGCACCCTGTTCGGCGTCGCCCCGGTTTAAGGAGAAGCGCCATGCGAGGCGAATCAGATCGGGATTGCCGAGCCCGCGGCGGCGGGGTCAATCGGAAAATCACCCCCATCAAGAGCTTCAACGACCGCGGCGGCGAGCCGATCAAGGCGTTCAACGGCAAGCGCTCGAAGAACAATCCGGACGCGACGCTCAAGCGCGGCGCCGGTCCGATCTTCCGCGCCCGCGGCGGCTCGGTCGCGCCGGATGAGATGGAGCGGCGCGCCTATGGCGGCCGGTCGGGTCATATGGATGGCGGCGTCGCCGGCCACGCCGATGGCGGCGCGGTGGCGAAAGCGGATGGCGGCGCGGTGGCGCGCAAGCGTGGCGGCGCGGTCGAAGGCGAGGCGAAGAAGCCGCATATGGGGCGCGCCGGGCGCGCCAGCGGCGGTTCGGTCGGATCGGATAAAAGGCCGCTGACGTCGGCGGCGACGCCGAAAAAGCCGAAGGGCCGGCACATCATGTCGAGGTCGGAAGCAACACCGTAGATAATGGGAGTATGCCGTACAAAGATTTGCAATCGCCGGAAGCAATAGCCAGCTCCAAGCGAAGGAATAAACGCTACAGAGACGCGAATCGGGCCAAAAGAGCGAAAGCTGTTCGAGAATGGCGTGAGGCGAATAGAGGTCATGTTAAGGCTTATGCGGCAGCAAATCAGAAGTTTCGCCTACGATGGTGAGGCGCCCTAGCTCCGGCCTCGAAGCGGGGCGTTTCCTTGTCGCTCGCCGCCCCGGCTCGCAAGGCTCGGGCGGCGTAGTTTTTAGGAGGGCGCCATGAGCCAGCTCGCGCTAGTCCTGATCGGCCTCATCCTCCTCGCCCTCGCTGGCGGCCTCCTTCCCCATTTCTATCCTGGCGCGCCGTGGAAACCCGGCTTCGGCTTCGGCCCGGTCAGCTTCAGCATGGCCTTCATCCTCATTCTGCTGGTCCTCCTCATTCTCGCTTTCACGGGACATCTCTGATGCGCGCGATCACGCGAACGCTGGGGCCCAACGCCTCTGGCCTGACCTCGAGCATGATCCGGCTCGATGAATGGGCCGACGCGCCGATCGGCGTGCAGGTCGCGATCGCCTCCGGCGCTTGCAACTTCACCGTCCAGCACTCTTTCGACGATCCGAACGATCTGTTCGCGCCGGTGCCGCTCGCTTCGATGTTCTGGGATACCAGTTTCTGCCCGGCCGGCGCGATCGGCGGCGTCGCGCCGCTCTCGTTCGCCATCCCGACTGCGCCGTTGTGGATGCGGGTGCTGATGAACAGCGGCGCCGGGGCGCTGCGCTTCACCGTGACGCAATACAACGTAGTCGATGAATAATGCCGCGCGCGATCACCGCCATCTGCAATTTCAATTCGCCGATGGCGATGGTCAACCTCGATTCCTGGCAGGGGGCGGCGATGGGCGTGCAATGTACCCCGACCGGCGGCGGCGCGTTCTCGCTCGATTACAGTTTTGACAATCCGAACGATCTGACCTGGCCGATCGCGCTCGCCGACATGATGTGGGACGCCTCGATGATCCCCGGCGGCTCGGCGCCGTCATTCAACCCGATCACGTTCTCGCTGCCGACCTCGCCGATCTGGATCCGGCTTCGCCACATGAACGGCCTCGGCCAGTCGCGCGCCGTATTCCTGCAGGTCGCCTCGCACAGCCGCTCGAACATCACCTCGCAATCCGAGCTTCTGGTCACCGGGCCGAACTTCGGCGCCGTGCACAACGGCGCGCATAACGGATATGCGCCATGAGCCTGACCACCACCGGCACCTTCGATTTCGCGCCCTCGGTCGGCGAATGCACGCTCAATGCGATGTCGCGGATTCGCCTGCGCGGCGCGATGGTCAAAGCCGAGCACATGCATATGGCTTGGATGGAAGCCAATCTGATGCAGGCGGAGTGGTCGAATCGGGGGCCGAATCTATGGACCGTCGACAGCTTGGTGATCGAGACCGAAATCGGCGTGGCGACCTATCCGATTCCGCCCGAGACGGTGATGGTGCTCAACGTCACCCTCGGCATCGGCGCGCCGCCGTGGGAGCAGGAGCTTACCATCACCTCGGTATCGCGGCAGGAATACACGATGTACCCGAACAAGGGGAAGATCGCGCGCCCGACCACCTATTGGTTCGATCGCCTGATCGCGCCGCAAATCACCCTCTGGCCGGTGCCCGACCAGGTCTACAATCTGCACATCACCCGGTTCCGACAAATCATGGACGCCGGTTTGCGCAACGCCGGCAATTACGAGATTCCGTTCCTGTGGCTCGACGCCGCCTGCGCCGGCATGTCGCACCGGCTGGCGCGCCATTACGCCCAGGATCTCGAAGGCCAGCGCAAAGCCGACTATGACGAAGCCTACCGGATCGCGGCCACCCAAAATGTTGAAGATGCACCAATATATATCGTTCCGATGGTGTGGAGCTATTTCCGATGAGGCCGCGAAGTTCATTTCGCGGCTGCCGGGTGGCTTCGGTCATTCTCTACGTCTTTGATCGTCGGCTCTATATTCGCCGCGCAAGGCCAAGATCGCGGAGGTTCTGATGGGCTGGGCGTCAAAGGCCGGAAGGGCGATCTGCAATCCGGAAGATCCGCGCGCCTTTGGTGTTTGCGACCGCTGCGGAATCTGGTTTAACCTATATAGATTGGGCTATCAATACGAATGGCAGGGCTCGCGGCTGATGAACCTGCGCTTCCGGGTCTGCCCGCGCTGCCTCGATATCCCCAACCCGCAACTGATGGCGCGGCGCGCGCCGCCCGATCCGTTGCCGGTCTCCGATCCCAGGCCCGAGCCGTGGCTGACGCCCGGATTCATGGATCGCGCGCTCGCCACCCAAGGGCTCAATCCAATCTCGACGGAATCCGGCTCCTCCGGCCCGGGTCAGCCGCTTGAGATCGAGCCGTGAGCGATTCTAGCTCGCAATCCCTAGGCGCGCCTCCGGCTGATCCTTGGCCGCCTGGTCCGCCATTGGGATTCGGCTTCGGCCAGAACATTCCGATCTCGACCCTGCCGCCGGTGGTCGCGCTCACCGGCGCCGAGCTGATGCCCGTCGTTCAGAACGATCCGAACGGAACGCCGGTCACCATGCGCGCGACGGCGAGGCAAGTGGCGCAGACCTTGCCAGCCAATCCGAACGCCGTCCCGGCGGCGTTCGCGCAAGGCCAGACCATCGTCTCCGGTCCGGGGCCGATCTTCCCGTGGGTTCCCACTGACGCGTCCACGCTGGATGTGGTCGATACGTGGAACGGGCGCACCGGCGCCGTAGTCATGCTCTCGGCCGATGTCACGGGCGCGCTCGGCTTTACGCCTTATAACGCGACCAACCCCTCCGGCTTCCAGACCGCCGCGCAGGTGTCCGCGTCGATCAGCGCCGCGGTGCCGACGCCCTCGAGCGCGGCGCCGCTGATCAATGGCGCCGCGGCGCCGGGAGCTTCGCCGCAATGGTCGCGCGGCGATCACATCCATCCGACCGACACCAGCCGCTATGCGGCGACCAACCCGTCGAATTTCCAGACGGCGGCGCAGGTTAGCGCTTCGCTCGCCAACTATCTGCCGCTGAGCGGAGGAACCGTGATCGGCGGCACCGCTTTCACTTCCGGCATCATTCTCGCCAGCCCGACCAATCTCATCCTCGGCGGCGGCGCGCCGGGACAGGTCCTGACCGCAACGGCGACGGCCGGTGTGCTCGCCTGGATGGCGCAGGCCGGCGGCATTGCCGATGCGCCGACGGATGGTCAGCTTTACGGCCGCGAGAGCGGAACCTGGGTGGTCGTGCCGAGCGGCGGCGGCGGAATCGCCGATGCGCCCAATGATGGGACGATGTATGCGCGCTTGAGCGCCGCCTGGACGCATATCAACCACACCAATATCGCCGACTGGACCGCGACTCTCGCGCCTTACGCGCTGTCAGCGAGCGTCCCGGTCGCCTCAGTCGTCAATCCGCTGATGGATGGCGTAGCGACGCCCGGCGCGAGCGCGGCGTTCTCGCGCGGCGATCACGTCCACCCGACGGATACGTCGCGCGCCGCCGTAACGGCGTTGCCAGCCGCCTCGACCACGCTGCCGCTTGCGGCCGGGACGGCGGCGGTTGGAGTCGGAACGACGTGGGCGCGGTCCGACCACGTTCATCCGGCGAGCGGAGCCCCGATCGTCATCAGCGATACGGCGCCCGCCTCCCCGGCCGTTGGCGCTTTGTGGTGGGATAGCGTCGGCGGCCAGCTCTACGTCTGGTTCAACGACGGCAATTCTTCGCAATGGGTCATCGCTACCAACGTCGGCCCGGCGCTCGCCACCTATCTGCCGCTGGGCGGCGGCGTGATGACCGGAGCGGTGGCGCTCGCCGGCGTCAGCACCGCGCCGACCCCGGCCGCCGGAACCAACTCAAATCAGGTCGCGACCACAGCTTTCGTCGCCGCTATGCCGGCAGCGATCGGTGACAATCGCATCATCAACGGAGACATGCGGATCAACCAACGTGGCGTCGCCAGCGCGACTACGTTTAGTTATACGATTGATCGTTGGCAATTTTCGGCGACGGCTGCGTCGAATTTTGGATCGTGGAGCCAGCTTCAACTGAACACGGGCGCGCCCGCGTTTCCTTATTGTTTGAGTTTCAGCTCAACCTCAGCACACGCAATTGTTGCGGCTGACTATTGTCAATTCACACAAGTCCTCGAAGCCGACATGATTTCGGATTTCGCTTGGGGGACGGCGAGCGCGCAACCTGTCACGCTGTCATTCTGGGCCGGTTCGTCGCTTGGCGGGACATTTGGCGGTTGCCTAGGCAATGCCGCCGGCACCCGCTCTTATCCGTTCACCTTCACGCTGGCGGCGAATGTCTGGTCGCAAGTTGCCATCACCATCCCCGGCGACACCGCTGGAAACTGGGTGCTGTACGGCAACGCAGCGAGTATGACCCTTCACTTCGATCTTGGTTCGGGCGCCACTTATCGCGCGCCGGCCGGGGCTTGGGTGAATGGGAGTTTTGCCGGCGCGAATGGCACGGTCAGCGTCATCGCCACCAACGGCGCGACTCTCAGCTTTACCGGCGCCAAGCTCGAAACAGGCAATATCGCCACGCCGTTCAATCGTTATTCGCTCGCCAAGAGCTTCGCCGATTGCCAGCGATATTTTCAAGTCGGGCAGATCGGGTTTCAAGGATATGCCGTTGCGGGAGTATCGCCTTATGTCTCGCAGTCTTTTCCGACCCAACTACGCGCAGCGCCTACGATGGTGATTACCGCCAACAACAGCGTCAACGTAGGCGCTCTCAGTTTCATCGGGCTTGGTCCAAATATGGGCACGACGCTGTCAAGCGGTCCTATACCAGCGACTGGCAATTATGTGCTGAACGTCAATTACACCGCAAGCGCGGAGCTTTGACGGTGATTGACTTCCCCGCCTCTCCGACGATCGGCCAGCAATTCACCGCCGCCGGCGTCACTTGGACTTGGGATGGCGTCAAGTGGGCCGCGTCGGGCCTGAGCGTCGCCTATCTCCAGACGGCTGGCGGGACGATGCTGGGGCCAATCGTATTGGCCGCCGATCCGGCTGCTGCGCTTCAGCCAGTGACCAAGCAGTATTTCGACGCTCGTCCGATGATCGGTGACAATCGCATCATCAACGGCGACATGCGGATCGACCAGCGCAACAACGGCGCGGGCGGGACGGCGCAAGGCTATACGGTTGATCGGTGGCAATATTCTTCAAGTTTGACGACCAAAGGAACTTGGGGACGAAGTATAGGAGCGAACCCAGGCCCGCCGGGGTTTCCGTATTACCTCGCGTTTGTGTCGAACTCGTCCTATTCAGCGCTGGCTGGAGATTATTTTCAGTTCGCGCAAGCTATGGAAGGCGATGCGGTCAGCGATTTTGCGTGGGGGACGGCGAACGCCCAGCTAGTGACGTTGTCTTTCTGGGCCAATTCTAACGTTACAGGCGTATTCAGCGGGTCGGTGAGCAATTACGCCGGTACTCGCTCTTATCCATTCAACTATTCACTCCCGACTACCGCCTGGACGAAAGTTAGCGTCACTATTCCCGGCGACACCGCCGGGGCTTGGGTGATGGGCGGCAATGCTGGGGCATTGGTTGTTCATTTCGATCTTGGCGCTGGCTCAAATGCGCGAGGTCCCGCAAATGCATGGGCGAATGCGAATTATATCGGTGTGACCGGGGCGGTCAGCATCCTCGCTACTAACAGCGGGCAACTCAATCTAACCGGCGTCAAGCTGGAGATCGGCAGCGTAGCAACGCTCTACAATCGGCAGACGATGGCCAAGAGCATGGCCGATTGCCAGCGGTATTATCAAACGCTCAAGGTGCTCGCAACGAGCCCCAACGCTATTGGCGGCGCGGTTTTCTACAACGCTCTGACATTGCCCGTCATGATGAGAGCCAACCCAACCGCGAACAACGCGGGCAGCGGCTTCACTAATTGCTCAACTCCCACTGTCTCCATGTTTTTAACTCCGTCAGCTTGTTACATCGGCGCGACGGCGGCGGCTAATGGAGCTGCAAGTTATACCGCCAATATCACGTTCGACGCGGAGCTTTGAGCATGGCCTATACGCTCATCAGCGATCCCTACACCATCATCCGCGACGAGGATGGCGCGTTCATTCCGACCGATCCGGAAAACCGCGATTATCAGGCTTATTTGGCGTGGCTGGCCGACGGCAACACGCCGACGCCCTATGCGCCTCTACCCAGCGCCGCCCCGGCGCCTGGTCGATGAGCTACACCTACGCTAGCTTTCAATCTGCGCTGGCGCAGATGATGGCGATCCCCAACGCCAACGTCGCCTCGCCGAATTTCGTCGCCATCCTGCCGACGATCATCGATTACGCCGAGCAGCGCTGCTATCGCGACCTCGATCTCCTCAACGCGACCTTGACCATCGATTCGGCGCTAACCCCGTTGACCCGCCTGCAGAGCCTCGCGCCCGTTCCGCCCTCGACCAGCTTGCCGCTCCTAATCCTCGAGAACTTCAACATCGTCCTCGCCACCGGCGAGCGCTATCAGCTCTACCCGACCTCGAGGGAATGGATCGATTCGATCTATGGTGGACCCCAATCAGCCGCCGAGCCGCTGTTCTACGGCATGGTCGACGATCAGACGGTGGTGCTCGGGCCGTGGCCGGACCAGGCCTACGACTGCGAATTCGTCGGCAAATTCAGGCCGATTCCGCTCTATGCCGCCGCGCCCGACGACGGCACGCAGAGCACCTATCTGACCGCGGTGCTACCGGATTTGTTTCTCGCCGCCGCGATGATCTCGGCTTCCGGCTACCAGAAGAATTTCGGCGCGCAGGCCGACGATCCGAAGATGGCGATATCCTGGGAGACGCAGTATCAAACGCTGCTGCCGAGCGCGAAGGCCGAAGAGATGCGCAAGAAACAGCACGGCTGGATGGCGCTTACCTCGCAGCCCTCTCCGCCCGCGACCCCGCCGCCGCCTCCGCCGGGAGGCTAACCCATGTCGTTCATGACGGTTCGGCTCGCGGCGCCCGGTGTCAAACTCATTCAGACCCCGACGCTGTTGCCGGCCAACATCGTCAAGAGCCAGAATATCCGCTGGCGCGGCGGTCTGCCGGAAAAGATCGGCGGCTGGACGCAGTTTTACGCCTTCACCATCGCCGGCATCACCCGCGAGATGTGGGCCTGGGCCGACCTCGATGGCGTCAATCATGTCGCCGTCGGCGGCACCAGCGGCGTCACGGCGATCACCGGCAATCTGCAAACCGTGGTTACGCCTCTGTTCAATACCGTCCAAGTCGATCAGACCGCGTTCGCCTTCGTCGCCGGCTCCTCGCTAGTGACGGTCAACGCGATCGGCTCGAACGCCACCACCTATGAGAGCCTGTCGCTGCAAACGCCGGTCTCCGGCGGCGGGATCGTCCTCTATCCTGGCAATTACGACATCGTCTCCGTCCCCAGCCCCGACCAGTTTATCATCGCGATCGCGCCGCAGATCGCGCTCACCAGCGGCGCCAGCTTCGCCACCGCGACGTTCGCCACCACCGCCACCCTCGCCACCATCACCGTGACGCTGCCTAACCACGGACTCGCCGTCGGCGCGAATTTCTCCGTCGTGCTGCCGACCAATGTCGGCGGCCTGACGCTCTCCGGCTTCTTCCAAGTCCTCACCATCGAGGCGCAGCCGACCGGCATTGCCGCCGCCGCCTATTCGACCGGTTCGACCTTCAATCTCGCCGCCGCGCCGACCGCCGTGATCCCGCCCGGGACGCTGCTCGCCTCGCCGGCCGGCGCGATCGGCACGCTGCTCTCGATCGTCGGCGTCGCGGTCACGATCCGCGAAGCCAACCCGCTCCATCCCGTCGCCAGCGCCGCGGTCATCACCTTCGCTTCCGGCACCTTCACCATCGCCGCGCAAGTGCAGGCCGTCACCACCGACAGCCAGCCTTACGGCAACATCCCCAGCGGCCAGATCCAGTTTCAGCAATGGGTGGTCCTGACCCAGCAGCCGGCCGCCGGCGGATGGGGCATCGGGCCCTGGGGCGGTTTCGTGCCCTCGACTGATGGCGCCACCGCCTGGGGGCAATCGCCCGCGCCGCCGCCGATCGTCGGCCAGGCGCTCGCGGCCGTCGATTGGGACCTCGAGAACTGGGGCAGCCAGCTCATCATCCATCCGCAGGACGGCGGCTTCTTCTTCTGGGATCCGACCTCCGGCATCCAGAGCGCCCAGCCGATCGTTCCGGCGCCGCAGGCGCATGGCTTCTTCATCGCCATGCCGCAGCAGCAGATCGTCGCCTATGGCGCCGCGGTCCAGGGCATCCAAGACCCGATGCTGGTCGCGTGGTGCGACAACGGCAATTACAACACCTGGACCGCCAGCGCCGCTAACCAGGCCGGCACCTATCGCCTGACCCGCGGCTCGAAGATCGTCGGCGGAATCCAGGGCCCGTTGCAGGCCTTGCTATGGACCGATGTCGGCATGTGGATCATGCAATACATCGGCTATCCGGACGTCTGGGGCTTTTTCGAGATCGCGCGCGGCTGCGGCCTGATCGCCAAGAAAGCCGTCTGCGTCGTCGGCCAGGTCGTCTACTGGATGAGCCGCGACGGCTTCTGGATGTTCGCCGGCTCCGGCGTACAGCGCCTGCCGTGCGACGTCTGGGACGTGATCTTCAAAAACCTGACCTCGAACACCGACTGGCAGGCCAACATCCGCGCCGCCGCCAACACCGGCTTCGACGAATTCGCGCTCTATTTTCCGAGCCACGCGAGCGCTGCCGGCGAGAACGACACCCAGGTCAAATTCAACGTGGTCACCGGCGAGTGGGATTATACGATCCTGCCGTCAAACCAGATGGTCAGCGAGTGGATCGACACCAACATCTTCGGCCACCCGTTCTCGGCCATGACCGATGCCAGCGGCAATTCGGTAATCATGCAGCACGAGATGAGCTCGAACGCCAATCAGCAGGCGATCTCGTGGAGTCTCACCACCGGCTATTTTCAGCTCTCCGAAGCGCAGGATTTCGTCTTTGTCGACTATTGCATCCCCGACTTCAAATGGAAGCGCTGGCAGCAGCCCCAGAGCGTCAGCGCGATCATCCAGCTCACCTTCTTCGTCCAAGACTATCCGGACGATGATCTCAAGCCGCCAGTGGCGATCGGCCCCTTCTTCGTCACCAACGAGACGGACGCCCTCGACATTCGCTGCCGCGGCCGATATTTCTCAATCCAAGTCGCTGGGAACGATCTGGGATCGTTCATGAGGCTCGGCGGGCTGAAGTTCCGGTTTGCGCCCGACGGGCGCAACTAAGAGAGCGCGCGATGGCCGACGTCTCGCCCGGAGAATTGCAAACGCTGGTCGCGACGCTGCAAGGCGTGACCCTCCAGCTCGGCAATATCGCCAAAGCCGTCACCCGCGCCGGCGCCCCGTCTGGCGCGATTCTCGACGCTGTGCCGCCGGCGGGGCCGATCGCCGGCTATGTCTCGCTGGTCGTCAACGACCAGACGATCAAGCTCCCGTACTACACGAGCT
>Ga0137409_10003622_pt1 | contig 16318 bp, 13 predicted proteins | sample CZODoug1_16funga_FD_122059 | JGI IMG/M metagenome (GOLD analysis project Ga0137409, IMG submission 122059) | Vadose zone soil fungal communities from Angelo Coast Range Reserve, California, USA - CZODoug1_16fungal (Hybrid Assembly) | ecosystem: Environmental > Terrestrial > Soil > Vadose zone... | reverse complement strand
TCGTGTTCGAGCAGATCATCCAACAGCAGGTAGCGATAGAAGTGCCGCAGCGCCGAGAGCTTTCGCGCCACCGAGCGTCCGTCCACCTGATTGGCAAAAAGTTGCTGTAGAAACTGGCGCACGTCTTCGCGCTGGGCTTTGGTGAGGGATTTTTTGCGAGTTTCTTCCTTATGCCGTTCCAGGAATTCAGCGAACTGGAGGAGATCGGAGTGGTAGGAGGCAACGGTGAGCCGGGCGAGGCCTTTTTCGACCTTCAGGTAGGCGGAGAAGCTGGCGAGGAGATTTTGGTTCTGCACTGACATAGGGTACGCGTTATCGGACGTTGATTGGAGTGGCGGGGCGGGTACGAGGGGGGCTGAATCGAGGCACTGGAGCGCGGCTCCGGTCAAATGCCTTTGGCGAGCAAGAAAGTTCTCCAGACGCGAAATGTATCGCATCCTACACGAGCCAACAGCTGTGTGCTAAGCTTTTCGGCCATGTTTCGATTTTTGCTGCCGTGTGCACTGATAGTAACGTCTGGTTTCAGGCAAGATAAACCGCCGGATACGGCTCAAGCGCCTTCGTCGCCGACGCAAGCGGTCCCATCCCAGCCCACCGGGCAGCCTTCCAATCCAGCTTCGCCGCCCGATACGGCCCAATCCGGTCTTCACATCAGGAAAAGTGTGGCTCCAACCTACCCTAGTGAAGCGAGGGAAAAAGGTATTCAGGGAAGGGTGGTCTTGAGAGTTCTCGTTACGGAGAATGGGACGTGGAGAGCGCAGAGGTTCTGAGCGGAACAGATGTCCTGCGCGAGGCGGCGATTGACGCAGCCAAGAAATGGAAATTTGAGCCGCTGGTAGTTGATGGAAAAGCCGTTAGGGTCCGCACAACAATCCCGTTTACATTCCAGCTTGGCAACAATCACGATGAAAAGAAGAAGCCTGGCGGCGACGTCGGTGACGATCTCAGCGACCTGCATCAGGCAGTCATCCTACAAGGGTCGACGCCGACGAGAGTGCGGGTTTCCTCGGCAATCGCTGCAAGACATCTGGTCCGCTCAGTGGAACCGATTTATCCCCTGGCCGCAAAAGAAAATCACGTGCAAGGGACTGTCGTGCTTCACGCAATTATTGGAAACGACGGAATCGTACAGCAAGTGAAGGTCGTTGCCGGACCAAAGGAATTGACCCAGGCCGCTGCGGGCGCGGTTGAATTGTGGACGTATTCGCCTATTACTGGTCGAGGGCAAACCAGCAGAGATGGATACAACGGTGGAAGTTCACTTCACCCTGGGCCGCTAAGTCGCCCCAAGCAACTCCCTTGCATACAACGCCCCTTCGGGGGTTTCTTCGTGCTTGAAGTAGGCGAAGACGTTGCGGCCCTGGCTAGTGTGTCCGCGCAGTGTTTGCAGCATCGTCTTACGCTCGTCCGCGGAATAGTTGGGCTTGCGAAATCGGTAATAAGCAAAATCCGCAGTCGTCACGTCGGGCGATGCTAGTGTTTCGCTCTCGGACACGCACAGGGCGGCGTTGCGCTCTTTCAGTAGAGTCCAAGTCTCGTCGACAAACCAAGACGCGTGACGAAACTCAAATGCTGCTTTCAGCACGCGCGGCAACTCTGCGAGAAACTCCCGCAGTAGCGCAGCATCGAACTTCATGTTCGGAGGCAACTGAAACAGCACGGGACCCAGCTTCCCTGCCCGCGCCAGGGGCTCCAGAGAAGACACGAAGCGCGGAAGAAAATCCGTCGTGCCCTTCAGGCGCTTGATGTGCGTCAACATCTGGTGCGCTTTCACACCGAAGCGAAAACTCTCCGGCGTATCGGCAATCCAATTGTTGAGCGTAGATTCTTTCACCAGTTGCCGGAAGGTAAAGTTCACTTCCACTGTGTTGAGCTGCGTGGCGTAGTGGTTCAGAAACTTTTTCTGCGGCAGCTTGGCGGGATAGAAGTCTGGCTTCCAACCCGCATACGCCCAGCCCGATGTGCCAGCATACAGTTGCGACATGACGGAAAGATTATAGGTTCAGGCTGCCGATGTCACCGCTTGCGCACTGCCTTCTTCTTCGGACCTTTCTTGGCGGCCTTCGCTGGCTCCGCAGCAGCCGCAATGTCAAGTCCCGCAGCGTCGTCAGAAGCTACTGGCGCCAGCTTCGGCAGCTTCTGCTCCAGCGTCAGCAGCGGCGCAAACAAATCCCCCATCGCCTCGCAGCGTTCCAGCGTTTGCCCCGCCTCGAATACCAGCTTCTCCGTTTTCTTCTTCCGAGAAGCCTCTTCCACTTCCTCCCACGTCACCGGCGTCGAAACCGTAGGCCGCTCGCGCGCGCGCAGGGAATAGACCGACACCGTCGTCTTGTGCTCGTCGTTCTGGCTCCAATCGATGAAAACCTTCCCGCCGCGCACTTCCTTCTTCATCTCCGACACCACCAACTCCGTATGGCGCTCCGCCAGCAACCGTGCCACCGCGTGTGCGAATCCCTTGGTTCCGTCGTACGTCACCGGAGTATTTAGCGGCACATAAATCTGTAATCCCTTCGACCCCGAAGTCTTGGGAAAACTCTGCAGCCCGAACTGCTCAAACAACTCCCGCAGCCACAGCGCCACCTGGGCGCACTGCACCACATTTGCCGGAGGTCCCGGATCGAGATCGAACACCATCATCGTCGGGCAATTTAAGTTCTCCGCCCGCGAAAGCGACGGATGCAGTTCCAGCGACGCCAAATTCGCCAGCCACACCAGCGTGGGCAAATCGTCGACCAGGATATATTCCAGCGTCCGCCGATTGTGCCGGCTGTACACCGGAGCCGTCTTCACCCAATCGGGACGATGCTTCGGCGCATTCTTCTCGTAGAAATATTCCCCATCCACGCCATCCGGATACCGCTTCATGGTCAGCGGCCGCCCCGCCAAATGCGGCACCAAAAACGGCGCCACGCGCACGTAGTAGTCGATGATCTTCCGCTTGGTGAAACCGGCAGACGGGTACAAGACCTTCTCCAAATTCGAGACCGTCAGCCGCCGGCCTTGCACGTCAATGGGTGTGGAATCTGCCACGGAGGACCTCTCTATGATTGTGCATCAAGAGAGTGCTTTCTGATCTCATACTCTGAGGGCCAGACTCTAAGGAAACACATGAAAGAGATCATCCTAGACCGAAGAGGCTCGAAAAACCGCGACGATGTGTACGATTCTTTCTTTCGCGCCGTGGGATCGCCCAGTGGCACGGGAGGAACTTCGATGCTTTCAACGACAGTGTCGCTACGGGCTCGATCAACGAGATAGAGGTTCCGTACAGGCTCGTGATCAAGAACTACGAACTCATTGGCAACGAAGCAAAGAAGAAGATGACGGATGACTTCGTCGATCTGATCCGTGAAATTGCTGCGGACGGATGTCCTGTTGAAATTCAAGTACACGAGTCGAAGCTAGAAGATCCAAATCAAGCCTAATCCTTCCACATTCGTTGCCTCCGTTTGACAAGCGCCATTTCCCCCTACTAACTTCAAACTATCCGCCCTGCATTTCGTCCAAAGGCTGTGGAGGTTCCATGAAATCCCGCTTTCTGCCACTTTTTGGCGCCATTTTCCTGATGCTCGCAATCTCGCAAGCCCAAGACCTCGCTTCCTTCGAGAAGCGCGTCACGGTAAAAACCCTGCCCAACGGCCTCACCGTTCTCATCTGCGAGCGCCCCGAAGCCCCTGTCTTTTCCTTCTTCACCCACGTGGACACCGGTTCCACCCAGGAAGACATTGGCAAGTCCGGGCTGGCGCACATGTTCGAGCACATGGCCTTCAAGGGCACAGACAAGATTGGCACCACGGACTTCGCCGCCGAAAAAGCGGCTCTCGAAAAAGTCGAGACCACCTACGCCACCTACGACGAAGAACGTCACAAGCGCGTCGGTCGCGACGAGCAGAAACTGAAAAACCTGCAAAAGGCCTGGGACGACGCCACGGCCGAGGCCAACAAGTACGTTGTGCTCAACGAGTTTGGACAGATCGTGGAAAGCAACGGCGGCGAGGGCATGAACGCCTTCACCAACAACGACGAAACCGGCTACAACTATTCCTTCCCGTCGAACCGCGTCGAGCTGTGGGCGTATCTGGAATCGGAACGCTTTCTGCACCCCGTGATGCGCGAGTTCTATAAAGAGCGTAACGTGGTTATGGAAGAGCGCCGAATGAGGACCGACAGTGCTCCTATTGGGCGATTAGTCGAGCAGTTTGAATCAGCGGCATTCGTCGCGCACCCCTACCATCGCCCCATCGTTGGCTTCATGTCGGACCTGCAGTCGTTTTCCGCCAGCGACGCGCAGCGCTTTTTCGACAAATACTACATCCCAGCGAATATGACGGTCGCAGTAGTGGGTGACGTGAAGGCTGCGGAAGTTATGCCGATTCTGGAGAAGTATTTTGGCCGCCTTCCAGCCAAGCCGAAGCCGGAAGAGCTTGCTACCGTGGAGCCACCACAGATGGCTGAGCGCCGCGTCGTGCTGTACGATCAGGCGCAGCCTTTCTTCATCGAGGGATACCACCGCCCTGATTATCGCGACAAAGACGACACTGTCTATGACGCCATCAGCGACCTACTCTCCAATGGACGCACCTCGCGCCTTTACCGCAGCCTCGTGCGCGACAAGAAGATCGCCGCCCAGACCGCCGGTTTTGGAGATTTCCCCGGCCAAAAGTATCCCAATCTCTTCGTCTTCTATGCTGTTCCGCTCCCGGGCCACTCGAACAAGGAAATGGAGGAGGCCATTCACTCCGAAATCGAGCGCCTCAAAACGGAAGACATTACCGCCGACGAGCTAAAGATGGTGAAAACCCGCGCCAAAGCTGGGCTCTTGCGCAGTCTCGCCGAGAACGAGGGCTTGGCGCAGAACCTCGCCACCACGCGAGCCCGCTATGGTGACTGGCGCGAACTTTTCACGGACATTGACCGCATCGACAAAGTCACGCAAGCGGACATTCGCCGCGTCGCCAACCAGACCTTCGTCAACACCAACCGCACCATCGGCGTGATCGAAAATGCGCCAGCCCCCAAAGCCGCCGCCCACCAAGGAGCCGAATAGTTATGCGCCGCAGTTTGTTCTTCCCACTTCTTGCTGTTTTCATTTTCGGAGCAACACATCCGCGCGCCAATGCCCAGGCCGCCACTTGGAAAGACGTCAAGATTCCCGCACTGCACAGCTTCAACCCGGCCCAGCCCAAACGCGTCGAGCTGCCCAACGGCATGGTCCTCCTGCTCCAGGAGGACCATGAGCTCCCTGTCATCGATGGCTTCGCGCGGATCCGCGGCGGGTCGCGAGAGGAACCCGTGCAGAAAGTCGGCCTGGTTGATACCCTCGCCGATTCTTGGCGTACAGGTGGAACAAAAACAAAAACCGGCGACGAACTCGACGACTTCCTCGAAGCCCACGCCGCCAAGGTCGAAACCGGCGCGACGCTCGACTCGACCAACGTGTCTTTCTCTTGTTTAAAGGCGGATTTCGACGACGTTTTCGCCATATTCGGCGATGTACTCCGCAACCCCGAGTTTCGACAGGACAAGATCGATCTCTCGAAGGACGGGTATCGGACTGAAATCGCCCGCCGCAACGATGATGCTGCCGGCATTGCCCAACGCGAATCGACGAAGCTTGGCTATGGCGCGCAGAATCCTTACGCTCGGCATCCCGAATACGCCACCCTCGACGCTATTACCCGGCAGGATTTGCTGGATTGGCACAAGTCTCATGTCCATCCCAATAACATCCTGTTCGGCATTGTCGGCGACTTCGATTCTGCCGCCCTCGAGGCGAAGTTGCGCAAGGTATTCCAGAACTGGGCCAAAGGACCGGCAGTCGCCGCTCCGAAAATCGATTTCCAGCCCGCGAAGCCAGGATATTTCCTCGTCGACAAGAAAGACGTTAACCAAAGCAACATCTACATGGTAGAACTCGGCACCAAGCGCAACAATCCCGACTACTACGCCATCACGGTTTTTAATGAAGCCTTCGGGGGCGGCTTCTCCTCGCGCCTCTTCGGAGATATCCGCTCGAAGCGCGGCCTCGCCTACGGCGTCGGAGGAGGAGTCGGAACGGCGTTCGACCACGACGGCCTGGTCCGCATCGTCATGGGCACGAAAAGCTCGACCACCATCGAAGCCATTCAAGCTCTCTTCGAAGACATTGACGGCCTGGCGAAAAATCCTCTCACCGACGACGAAATCCGCCGCGCCAAGGATTCCATTCTCAATTCCTTTGTGTTTAATTTCGACTCACCCGCAAAAGTCTTGCGCGAACAGATGGCCTATGCCTTCTATGGCTACCCCTCGGACTATCTTGAGCGCTTCCGTGCGGGCATCGAGAAGGTGACTCCAGCCGACGTGGCCCGCGTGGCCGCAAAATATCTCCACCGAGACCAACTTGCCGTACTGGTCGTCGGCAATTCGGCTGAGTTCGAAAAGCCTCTTTCCAGCATGGGGACGGTTTCGAATGTGGATATCACCATCCCTGAGCCCCCTGGCGAAAAAGGCGCAGACGAACCGGCGAAACCAGCTGCCTCGAACCCCGAAGGCCACGCCTTGGCTGCCAAGGTTGCTGCCGCCATGGGCGGAGAGAAACTCAAGACGATCCACTCCCTCGAATCTAGCTTCACCCTCACTCAGAAAACTCCCCGTGGAGACATGAAGATGCCCGCCGTCGCTACGATCGTCTTCCCCGACCACATGCACGTAGACCTACAAACGCCCGATGGCCCTTTTACGATCGTCGCCACTCCTGCAGCAGGCTTCACGTTCGCTGCAGGGCGCGGGGCCCATGAGATGCCGGAAAGCCGCAACCGTGAATCGCTCGGGCAGATTAAGCGGGACGCAATCTACCTGACGCAACATGTTGACGATCCGGCCTTTGCCTTCGCTGCCGGAGCCAGTGAAAAGATCGGCCTTGTGGAAGCGAAGATCGTTGATGTCTCCGGTCCGGGCGTGAACATTCGCTGGTACATCGACCCGGACACCGGCCACATCGTGCGCGAGGCCTACCAAACCGCCGGGCCTCAAGGCCCTGCTCAAGGCACGACGGACCTCTCCAATTGGCAAACCACGGACGGCATTACCTTGCCCGCGTTGCACACGAACCAACTGAACGGGGAGGAGTCTAGCTCGGCAGAGTTCACCAAAGTTAAGTTCAATCCAACCGTGGACCCTAAACTCTTCGAAAAACCCGCCGAGCCCAAACCGGCGCAGTAACCGGGTGTGACGCGGGCACCCTCGCCCCTGAAAAGTCTGGCTCCATATCACGGGCACTCTCGGCCGCTATAGCCTGCCCGATCCCAGAAAATTTCCCGTCCCATCCCGAACCGGCACTCCGTCCTTTCCCGATGACAAAAATTGGCAACTGCCACCAAATGCCGCCCTCCTGGCGAGTTACCACCTGCGCCCCAGTCTTGAAAACACTGCCCTTAGCGTGGTGACCGTTCTTACCTTCGTAACTAACGAGATTGGCGCGGCAAGTGCAAACATAACAGCCGAAAGGTCGCGAAAACGACCAAGACTTTAAACGTTCCAAACAGAGAGAAGAGGGGAAAATTTAGATGCGTAAACAGAAGGGTTTCTCGCTTATCGAACTGATGATCGTGGTCGCGATTATTCTTATCATCGCCGCCATCGCCATCCCGAACCTGCTCCGCGCCCGTATGGCGGCCAATGATTCTTCCGCCGCCGCTGGCGAGCGTACGATCGTTAACGGAGAAGTTACCTACATCACCACCTACCCTGGCAATGGCTATGCTCTCTTGTCCAGTCTTGGCGGCGCTGCCACGCCGTGCATTTCTGGCATTTTGAATGCCTGCGTCATCGACAACAACCTGGCTAGCAACGGTGCCGGACTTGGAAAAAGCGGCTACAACTTTGCCGTGACGCCAGCCGCTGGCCCGCCTCCGACGTTCTATACGACTGCAGCGCCTATCTCCAACCAAACGGGCGCCAAATCGTTTTGCGCATACGAAGACGGCGTGCTTCGCTCAGGAGCTCCGGGTGTCATCGTCGCAGCTGCGACCTACGCTGCTTGCACTGCCTTGACTCCGATCGCCAACTAAGCAAGGCGTGGCTGGACGACTCTGGGAAAAAACACGAGGGGGACTGTAACGCAAGCCATTGCCATCCCCCGGTGTTTCTGTCGAACTCTGCTGGCTTCGGACGACCCCTGCCAGAAACGCTGCTGGTTACCAGGAATGACGTTAGTGAGTCCAACGTGCCGCGATTTGGCGTTCTGCTTGCATGAATCCTCCTGAACTTCGTTAGAAGCGGAGCCTACAATGAGCAGGAAAAGAGGATTTTCCTTAATTGAACTGATGCTGGTGGTTGCGATTATTTTGATCATCGCCGCCATCGCCATCCCTAACCTGATCCGGGGTCGCATAGCCGCCAACGACGCCTCGGCCGCCGCTTCAATGCGCATGGTCGGCACGGCTGAAACAACATATTCCACTACCTATCCAGCCGTAGGTTATTCGGTCGATCTAGGGTCTCTCGGCGGTGCTGGGGCACCGTGCATTTCTGCGATTGTCCACGCCTGCATTATTGACAACAACCTGGCGACCAACGGAGGAGGCCTCGGAAAGAGCGGGTACAACTTTACTGCGGTCGGTTCCCCGAGCGGCGCCAGCATAGTCAACGATCAGTTCTTCATCACTGGCACTCCGCTGAGCGGCATGACCGGCGCGCGGGCCTATTGTGAGGCGCAAGACAACGTGGTGCGTGTCCAGACTGCGGGCACCATTACTGCCGTCGCCAATCTTGGCGCTTGTGGAGTTTTAGCTCCCATAGCGAATTGAAGAACGCTTGTGTTCGACGTCTGAGAACCTTTGCCCCGTCCAGCCGGCTACTCGTCGCAACCAACAAGGCCGCCAGCATCGCTCTCGCCGCCCATGACTTCGGTAACCGTCCAGGTATTTTCACCTGCGCTGCCCTGTGCTTATAATTTTCGCGTTGGGGGAATTTTTGGAACTTAGCCTATGAACGCCCTTCAAATCCTTGCGCTCGAGAAGGTTTATACCGTCGGCTTTTGGAGAAAGCAACCCCGCCGCGCGCTGCACCCGCTCACGCTCAGCGTCCAGGAAGGCGAGGTCTTCGGCTTTCTCGGCCCCAATGGCGCCGGCAAAACCACGACTCTGAAAATGCTCATGGGTCTGATGTACCCCACCGGCGGCTCCGCCAAAATATTTGGCATGGACATTAGCGACCCGCGGGTCAAAGCCCAGATCGGCTTCCTCCCCGAACAGCCATACTTTTACGACTACTTGACCGCCAACGAACTGTTGGACTATTACGCGAAGCTCTCAGGATTTACAGGCGGCAGCGTTACGGCGCAGGAACGCAAAGCGCGCATCCAGTCCATGCTGGAGCGGGTTGGACTCAGTGGCTCCGGCAATGTGCAACTCAGGAAGTTCTCTAAAGGTATGTTGCAGCGCGTTGGCATCGCCCAGGCGATTCTGCACGATCCCAAGTTTGTCTTTCTTGATGAGCCAATGTCCGGCCTCGACCCCATCGGACGGCGCGAAGTTCGTGATCTGATCGAGCAACTCAAGAAAGAAGGCAAGACGGTTTTCTTCTCCACGCACATTCTTTCCGACGCGGAAACACTGTGCGACCGCGTGGCGGTGATCAATAAGGGCGAGTTGCGGGGCGTGGGCTCGGTCGCCGAACTGACCCGCAATGTGCAAGGCCGCATCGAAGTAGCCTGGCACGGGAACTCTGTTCCCCCAGCCCTTAAGGCTTTGACGCAGGAATTCTCCACAGCCGGTGAGATGTGCCGCGCCATCGTGACCGAGCCGCAGCTGGACGCCGCCGTCGATGCCCTGCGGCGCGAGCAACTTCGCCTCATCTCCGTGACTCCCGTCCGCAGCACTCTCGAAGAGTACTTCGTGCAGCAGACCAACTCCCAAGCCAACTCGCAGAAAAGAGCCTCCGCATGAGCGCTCGCGTCGTTCCCATCGCGACCAACACGTTTCGTGAAGCCGTACGGGATCGTGTCCTCTATAACCTCGTCGCCTTCGCCATTCTGATGGCGGGAGCCGCCATTCTGGTGGGACAGATCTCCATCAACATGGAGCGCCTCGTCGTCATCAATCTCGGCTTGGCTGCGGTCTCGCTATTTGGCGTCGTCATTGCAATCTTCATCGGCATCGGCCTGGTCTCCAAGGAAATTGAGAAACGCACGCTTTACACCGTCCTTTCCCGCCCCGTGCGCCGATGGGAGTTCATCGTCGGCAAATTTCTGGGCCTCACGGGAACTCTCGTGGTCAATAGCGTGTGCATGGCCGCTGGAGTCTACGCCGCCTTAATTTACGTATCCGACCACCATCAGTTGCTGAAGCCCGACGCCTACGTGCTCGTCGCCGTGTACTTCATCGTGCTTCAATTTGTGATGGTGACGTCCCTGGCGCTTTTGTTCTCATCCTTCTCCTCGCCGCTGTTGTCCGCAGTATTCGCTTTTGCCTTGTTTCTGATCGGGAGCTTCTCGGAAGACTTGCGCGGCTTTGCCGCCATGTCCCGGGGGCTTGCCCACTGGATCGTTACAGGGGTCGCCTATCTCATCCCAAATTTCTCGGCGCTCAACGTAATCAGCTCTGTAGCTCACGGCGACCCGATCGCGGGCAAGCTTGTGCTCGCCAATACCGCCTACGCGTTGTTTTACGCCGCCATGGCACTCTGCGGTGCAGTGATCATCTTCGAACGGCGCAACTTCAAATGAAACCCTCCCGGTCTGTCACGTGGATTGCCGGTACACTGCTGGTGCTCTTCTCGGCGGCTTCGACCCTGCTTGTGCATCACATCGACAACATGCGGGCCCGGGCGTCGATTGAGGAAGCGCTCTTCGTCCGTTCCTCATCGGCCCTGAGGCACATGAGTCTTGGATACACCGGCCTGATGGCGGATCTCTATTGGACTAGGGCTGTGCAGTACTACGGCAGCAAACATCACAACGAAGCCGATCCTCATTACGAACTTCTAGCGCCTTTGCTCAACCTAACGACGGATCTCGATCCCAGGTTGAGAGTTGCCTACGAGTTCGGAGCGAGTTTCCTGGCTCCCAAGCCTCCAGAAGGTGCGGGCGAACCAGACGAAGCAGTTGCGCTCCTCGAGAAGGGGATCCGTGCGAATCCTGAAGTGTGGCAGCTCTACCACGCGCTGGGCTTTGTTCACTATAAGGAACGGAAGGATTACCTGGCCGCTGCCGATGCCTTTCGGCGTGGTTCGGAACTTCCCAATGCCCACCCCTTCCTGAAAATCTTGGCGGCGAAAATGGCCCAAAAGGGTGGAGAAATCGAAACCTCCCGCATGCTCTGGACCATGACTTACGATTCCTACGACGACAAAATGATCAAAGACAACGCCGCCAACCACCTCCTCGCCTTGCAGGCCGAGCAGGACCTCCAGGGTCTCGGCAAGATCGTCGACCTCTATAACCAACAAACGGGCCACTACCCGCAGTCCTGGCGCGATCTCTATGCCGCGAAGCTGCTCCCAGGCGTTCCCGTTGATCCCGTTGGCTCTCCCTACGTCTTGGCTCCAAACGGCCAAATCTACGTCCGCCACCCGGAAAAGCTGAAATTCCTGCACGATGGCATACCCCCGGACTTCACGCCCTCGAAAGAATCCTTGGCCGACGCCGCCAACTAGCTTCCGGCCCCGCGAGCGGTGAAAGAAGCGCGAATGTGAAGCGGTGAAACGCTAAAAAGATCAGTGGAAACTTTTTCACTCGCCTCTCCAGCGTTTCGCGGTACGATCCCCTAAGGCTGGCTTGCTCTGCCAACCAGCATCCAACCCCCAGTACCTTGCCCACTTTTCTCCATCGGAAGTCTTTCGCGGGCTTTGCCATCGGCCTCGCTATCGCGGCCAATTCGCCCGCAAGTTCTATTCCCCAGGACGTTCTCACTCTAAGCCAGCGTGTGGACCGGCATTACAATGCCCTCCACACGCTGCAGGCGGAGTTCATCGAGAAATATAGTGGTAACGGAATCGACCGTACCGAATCCGGCACTTTGTGGATCAAGCGGCCTGGACGGATGCGATGGGAGTACCGGGAACCGAGGGCTAAGTTGTTCATCACCGACGGCAAGACGGCTTGGTTTTACGCGCCTGGGGACCAGCAGGCGCGCAGTACCCCATCGCGCAAACTGGACGATCTGCGCTCGCCGTTAGCCTATTTGCTGGGCAAAGCCAAGCTGGAGCGTGTTTTCGAGGGCTTGGCGTTCGCGACCGACGTCCAGCCCCAAACGCCCGGCAACATCATGCTCCAAGGCAAGCCCAGGGGCTTGGCGGGTCATCTGGCGCGGGTTTTGCTTGAAGTGACGCCCGATGGCCGCATCGATCGGATCGTCGCTGAAGGGCAAGACGACTCCGTGACGGAATACCGCTTTCTGGCGTCCAAGGAAGATGTGGCCATCGCCGACGAACGCTTTCGTTTCGTGCCGCCGGCTGGTGTGGAAGTTGTGACGGGTGGGCTGGATCAATAGCTGGGTTAGCAGCATGCATCCAAACAAACGGAAGTGCGGGATAGGACGAAAGCGGGGTTGGCGATGCGAGGAAGAGTGGTGTATCCTGATGAGAACTATAGGGTTGGCCCCCGAAAGCCCCTCGGAAACCCCCTTCCGTCTCGCCCCCGTGTTGGATCAGTGTGCGATAAGTGCTGATGGTTGTTGAACATAGGGTACGTTGTCGATTCCGCGATTTGGGTCGATGCTAGACTTGGGAAACAGGTCACTAAGGAAGATGTCCGAATGGCCGAATTTGTCATAAAAATGGCCGATGAACGGGGCCGCGTGCTGGAGCAAGTGGAACGCGGGTACTCGTCGACCGAGGTCCAGGAGCGGTTTGCCCAACAGGGCTATCTGGTCTATTCGGTCAAGCCACAAGGGCTCCTGACCGGCGGGCAATTGTCGCTTGGGAAGCGCCATGTCAAGTTGGAGCAGTTCGTAATTTTCAACCAACAGTTTCTAACATTGCTGAAAGCGGGTCTGCCGGTATTGACGGGGCTCGATCTGCTCATCAAGCGGCAACCAAATGCTTATTTGCGGTCGCTTCTCGACAACGTTCGCGACCGGGTAAAGAGCGGAGAGTTGCTATCGCAGGCCTTCAATGCGCAAGCCGCCTTCCCAAAAGTGTATACGACCACGCTGGAAGCGGGCGAAAAGAGCGGCAACATGGAAGAAGTGCTCACTCGCTACATCGCCTTCCAACGCCTGGAAATGAGCTTCCGAAAAAAGCTGACGGCGTCGCTGGTGTATCCGGTTCTGCTGATCACCGTGGTCACGTTCATGCTGATTTTTCTGGTGACCTACGTGGTGCCGGAGTTCGCCAAACTCTTCGAAAACATGAACGCGAAGTTGCCGACACCAACGATTATCATGATGGCAATCGGCACGACCGCGCGCGACTATTTTATTTGGATTGCGGTTGGCCTGGTGGTCGGTGGAATTTTGTTCTGGCGCTGGGCCAAATCTGACAGTGGGTCAGCCTTGATTGACCACGCTTTGCTCCGGATTCCGCTGATAGGTTCGATCCTGTTGAAATATCAGGTGGCTAATTTCTCGCGCATGATGTCTACGCTTCTGGCTGGCGGCTTGCCACTAGTGGCGGCATTGGAGACGGCGGGTCCGGCCATGAGCAGCAGCGTGATTCGTCAGGGACTCCAGACGGCAGTAGAAGAAGTACGGGGCGGAAAACCGCTTTCCAAGTGCATCGAGGGACAGAGAGTATTTCCGCCGCTGGCCATCGAAATGATCGAGGTCGGAGAGTCGACGGGTGCGCTGCCCGGCATGTTGACTTCGGTAGCGGAATTCTATGAGGAAGATGTGCAAACGGCGCTGACGGCGGCTTTGTCGCTGATCGAGCCCATGATTCTGATTGTGATGGCGGTGGTGGTGGGAAGTGTTCTGATTTCACTGTACCTGCCGATTTTCACGCTCGGCTCTGGCTTGGGGCAGCACTAAGACCGGCTTTGAGGTTTCGGCGAGAAGTTCTTGTAACGAAAAAAGGTAACGAACCATGGCGGCAGGCAAACAACCCGAGGTCCCCGCACCGGTAGATGTAAAGAAGCCGGTAGCGGTGGCCGGCACGAACGGCAATGCAAAGGTCGATCCGCAGGTGGAGATCGAGCGCGCGCAGGGGATCGCGCGGCGTTATCGCTGCGAATTCATTGATCTGCGCAATTTCTCACTACAGCATGACTTGTTCCGCAAGATCCCCGTCCACCTGATGTTCTCGTACAACTTTATCCCGCTCGAGGAACTTTCCGACGGGCGTCTCTCCATCGCCATCGCCGATCCCAGCCAGTTGATGATGATCGACGAAATCGGTCTGAAGCTGGGCAAAAGGATTCTGACGAAGGTTGCGACGCTGGCGCAGATCAGCGACATCCTGAAGAAAACGGAACAGTCGCAGCGGGTGCTCGAAGACGCTAGCGAAGGCTTTACCCTGCACGTCGTCCACGACGAAGACTCGGCGGACGAAAGCATCACCATGGACCGGCTGACGGCGGACGACGACATCAGCCCGATCATCCGCCTCGTCGACATCGTCATCTTCACCGCACTCCAGCGGCGCGCCAGTGATATTCACATCGAGAGCCGCGACGACTCTGTGGTCATCAAGTACCGCATCGACGGCGTTCTGCAACAAGCGATGCCGCCGCTGAGCCGCGAGCATCAGTCGACGATTATTTCGCGCATCAAGGTGATGAGCGAACTGGATATTTCCGAACGGCGCGTACCTCAGGACGGACGCTTCCGCGTGCGCTATGGCCAACCGGAACGGCCTATCGATTTCCGCGTTTCCATCATGCCATCGATTCACGGCGAGGACGCCGTTCTCCGTGTTCTCGATAAAGAATCGATGAGCGAAAAGTTTCAGAAGCTGACGCTCGACGTAGTCGGCTTCGGCGAAGACGATTTGAGGCGCTTCCGGCGCTACATCAAAGAACCGTACGGGATGGTGCTAGTCACCGGACCGACGGGTTCCGGTAAAACGACCACGCTGTACGCGGCCATCAACGAAATTAAGACTGACGAAGACAAGATCATCACGATCGAAGACCCGGTGGAGTACCAGCTGCGTGGGATCACGCAGATTCCGGTGAACGAGAAAAAAGGGCTGACCTTTGCCCGCGGTTTGCGATCCATTTTGCGCCATGACCCTGACAAGATCATGGTGGGCGAAATCCGCGACATGGAAACGGCGCAGATCGCCATCAACTCGGCGCTGACCGGACACCTGGTATTCACGACCGTCCACGCCAACAACGTGGTGGACGTGATCGGGCGTTTTCTCAACATGGGCGTTGAACCCTACAACTTTGTTTCGGCGCTGAACTGCATTCTGGCGCAGCGGCTGGTGCGCGTGATCTGTGACTCCTGCCGGACGGTTGTGCACTATTCGCCGGAAGTGCTGGAGGCCAGTGGGCTCGACCCGCAGCAGTGGTCCCAGATCTCCTTCTACGAGGGTCAGGGCTGCATCGAGTGCTCGGGCACGGGATTCCGCGGGCGATCCGCTATCCATGAACTGCTGGATTTGAGCGACCGGATCCGTGAAATGATTCTGGCGAAGAAGCCAACCTCCGAGATTCGCCGCGCGGCCCGCGAAGAGGGCATGCGCTTCCTGCGTGAGTCGGCACTCGACAAAGTCCGGCAGGGGATAACTACGCTGAAGGAGATCAACAAAGTCACCTTCATCGAGGCGATGCGGTAGGAACCAGTTCTCCTATAATGTGCGGATCGGTTTGCCCTGGGGGCATCGAGCTGGCTGCTCCCTCGAGGCGCATGCTTGCTAGTTTGAATCAGGAATGAGCGTTAATTCCAAATCGGGTTCCCGGCCGAAGATCGCATGCGAGATTTTCGCCGATCGCGTGCTTGCGGGCCGCATCGCGGAAAACGGCAGTACCGTGGAGATGTGCTCGGCCCGCGAATTGGCGCCCGGAAGTGTCGTTCCCGACCTCACGGAACCCAATCTGCGGCAGCCCGAGGCGATTCGCAAGGCGATCAACGAGGTCATCGGTTCAGTGGCCGGGCGTTCGCGCGACGTGATTGCGGTTTTGCCCGACGCTGCGGTGCGGGTTGTGTTGCTCGATTTCGACACGCTCCCCTCGAACGTTGAGGAGGCCGAGAGTGTCGTACGCTTCCGGCTCAAGAAGTCCTTGCCGTTCGACGTGGACAAGGCGAAGGTTTCCTACCACACCCAAGCCTCACTGGGAGGGTTACGGGTGGTCGCTGCGGTCGCGCTCGCGAGCGTGGTGGAAGACTATGAGATGGCGTTCCGGGATGCTGGATACAGCGCGGGCATCGTGCTGCCGTCGATGCTGGCGGCA
>Ga0137409_10003621_pt1 | contig 16319 bp, 7 predicted proteins | sample CZODoug1_16funga_FD_122059 | JGI IMG/M metagenome (GOLD analysis project Ga0137409, IMG submission 122059) | Vadose zone soil fungal communities from Angelo Coast Range Reserve, California, USA - CZODoug1_16fungal (Hybrid Assembly) | ecosystem: Environmental > Terrestrial > Soil > Vadose zone... | reverse complement strand
CCGCCGTTCGAGAAGACGCACAGCCGCATCACGCTCGGAACCATGGACGAAATGCGGCAGGCGGTGCAGGTCTTCAAGAAGGTGCTGACGGCGAGCTCGACGAGCGCTGGGGCCCGTTAGCGTCGGCGTCATGGCGTGAAGACCCCGTAGCATCGGTCAGAGGAGCCGACGAGCCAGTCGGTTCCTCTCTCCCTTCCGCTGTTTCATAGCTGAGGCTCCAGCCACTCCAACCTGCCTGCGTTGGCTGCTCTCCCGATCCCGCCGATCCCGTTCGTCGCCCTCGCCTCGATCGAGCGGCGTTGTTTGGACTGTCAGCAGAGGCGATCGACGCAGCGTCAAACGTCACCGGACGTCATGGCTTCACGCTCTTCGCGCGCTGGCGCTCTTTGGCGGCCTCGGCCGTATTGCCCGTCTTCTCGTACGCGTCCGCGAGAAATGAATGCGCCTCGCTCGATGCCGGATCGGCGTCGGTCGCCATGCGAAGGTGCGGAAGCGCCGCCGCGGCCTGACCCTGTAGCGTGAGAATCCGTCCCAGCAACAGGTTTCCGCGAAAGTGGCGCGGCTCCAGGTCGATCGCGGCTCGCAGCTCGCGGACCGCATCGGGCACGCGGTCGATGCGCGCATACACGGAGCCGAGCGAGTAGCGCGCATCTGCCCACCGCGGCATGCGCGCCGCGACGAGCTCGAACTCCTGCGCCGCGCGCCCGAGGTCGCCGGTTTCGTACAGCCCGACCGCCAGCTCGTAATGCGCGAACATGTTCTCGGGCTGCAGCGCGACCGCCCTCTTCAGCGTCGGCACCGCGCGCGCGTACTGTCGCTCCCGCGCGTACGCGACGCCGAGCTGGAGCTGCGCGATCGGGATGTTCGGCTCCGACGCCGTCACGCGCTCGAGCATCGGAATCGCTTTCCGGAATCCGCCGTCTTCGACCGCGACGACGGCGTTGTGGAGCGTGTTGGCTATGGCGATGCGATCTTTCGGGTCGACGCTGCCGGGGGCGAACGCTCCGTCGCCTGACCCGCTGACGTAGCCGAGCGCCGCCAGGCGTCGGGCGAGATCGGGATCGACGGCCGGTTTCGCAACGGGCGCCGCCGTGCCGCTCACCTTTCGTCTGAACTCCTCGAGCTCGGCGCTCATGCCCTGCACGACGCGGCCTCGTGCATCCGCGAGGTTCCGCGTGGCGCCGCGATCCGCGATCGAATCGTAGAGCTCGGGGCGAGGCGCGCGAACCAGCAGAAAACGATCCGCGCGCCACGCGACGAGCGGCGACCACCCGAACGCCTGGCGCGGATAATCGGTTTCGGCGTACGCCGGGCGGTCGCGCGCGTCGCGGGCTTGCGCGAGCGGAAGCATCGACTCTCCCTGCATCGACGAGGGCGTCGGGACGCCGATCGCGGCGAGCAGCGTGGGCGCGAGATCGGCGAGCCGGACGCGCGCCGTGACGCGCGCGCCGCGCGCGCCCGGCAATCGCAGCACCAGCGGCACGTGCAGGACCGAGTCGTACAGGAACACGCCGTGGGTCTCCTCGCCGTGATCGCCGAGCGCTTCGCCGTGGTCCGCTGCTACCGCGACGATCGTCGAGGGGTGGACGCCGCGGAGGAGCCGGCCGACGAGACGATCGACGCCGGCAATCTCGCCGTCATAGGGCGCGGCCGCGAACCGACTCGTGAGATCTGCCGGAGGCTCGTAGGGATCGTGCGCGTCGTAGAGGTGCACCCACGCGAACCACGGTCCTGGCGCCGGGTCGGCGATCCACGCCAGCGCCCGGGCAATCACCTCGTCGCCGCGCCGCTCGACGGTCCGGTAGCGATCCTCTCCCGGCCGCCGAATGCGGAAGCCTGCGTCGTACCGATCGAAGCCGCGATCGAATCCCGGCGCCGTGCCGCTGCGCGGATCGAGGACCAGCGACCCGACAAAGGCTGCGGTGCGGTATCCCGCCTGTCGGAACACGTCCGGCAAGTACGGGACACCGCTCGCGAGCGGCGCGCCAAAGTCGGTCACCCTGTGAAACGGCGGATACGTGCCGGTGAGAATCGTCGCGTGCGAGACGGTGGTGATCGGGGCTTGCGCGAACGCGTTGGTGAAGACGACCGATTCGCGCGCGAACGCGTCGAGTGCCGGCGTCAACCCTCGCTGCGAGCCGAGGAAGCCCATGCGGTCGGCGCGGGTCGTATCCAGCGTGACGAGCAGAACGCTGGCCTTGCCTTGTGCCTGCGGCCGCGTCGACCAGGACGGGAGCGCCGCGACGGCGATCGCCGCCAGACACGCACAACCGCGGAGGATACGGTGCAGCACGGGAGGACACGATAGCCTGAATGTCCGTGCCCTTCGCCGTGACCGCGTCACCTCCGCGCTGAGCCTCTCTAGAAGAGCACCTTGAGCGCCCACTGCATCGCGCGCGGACCGCCTTGCGCGATGACCGGATTGCCCGCGTCGACGTCCGGCGTCGAGCCGATCGTCCCGAAGAGGCCGCTGCGCACGTTCGTGCTCTGGGGCGCGCCGAGGTTCACGCGGTTGAGGAGATTGAAGATTTCCCACCGCGCCTGGATCCGCGTGTTCCCCTGGACCTTGAACTCCTTGATGATGTTCACGTCCCACTGCGCGAGGCCCGGCTGCCGGGCGCTGGTGCGGCCGCAGGTGCCGAGTGTGCCCGCGGCAGGCGTGGCGAAGGCCTGCGCGGCGTTGGTGATGAACCCCTCCGGATTGGTGAAGTCGTAAATCGGATCGGCGACGCAGTTCGCGCGAACCGACCCGGTGTCCTGCCCCGACTGATCGCGGCTGCTGATGTTCGGCGTGAACGGACGGCCGCTCAGCGCCGTGAACACCGTGCCGACTTCGAGGCCGCGGGTCACCGGGTTGCTGCCGGGGATGGCGTAGACGCCGCCGACGTTGAAGTTGTGGCGGCGATCGAAGGTGCACGGTCCGCGATTGGCCGTGGGATCGTACGGGTTGTCGGCCTGCGGGAAATCGTTGCGGCCGCGGCTATTGTCCGAGTTGTAGTCCTCGCACTTCGAGAGCGTGTAGTTGTACTGCGTGTTGATCCCGTGCCAGTTCTGCTGGCGATACGAGAGCTGCAGCGCGTTGTACCACGACCGTCCGTCGTTGGTGAGCTGGATGATGTGCTTCAGGTTCGGGGACTGCGCGTTGAACGGGCGGTTCACCTGAATCGCGCTCGTTGGCGTACCGAGCGGCGGCGCGTTGATGTCGCGGAACCACGATTGATCGACGCCCCGCGATCCGAGGTACGTAATCGTGACCGCGTTGCCGCGGAACAGCTCGCGCTGCAGCGTCGTGTGGAAGTAGTGGTACATCGGCGTGCGGTAGTCGCTCGGGATCGTGAAGGCGTTGAAGGGCGGCTGCCCCGACGGGCTGCTGCCGAACACCGCGACGCCCGGCTGGACGCAGACGAAATTGCCGCCGGCGTTCGGCGTGTTCGGATTGATGCACGTCACGCCGGCCGCATCGGGCGCCCTGGTCTGCGTCCCGTTCAGCGACACGGAGAAGACGCCGAGATCCGGGTTCGTCATCGCACCCGCGCTCGCCGCCAGGCCGCTCCATGTCGTGTTCGGGGAGTGGATCGTCTTGAAGTCCGGCAGGTCGTAGGTCAGCGCATACCCCGCGCGCAGGCTCGTCCGGCCGTCGCCGTTCACGTCCCACGCGATGCCGGCGCGCGGCCCGAAGTTGTTCTTGTCGATCGGATACAGCCGATCGAGGCCCTGGCCGAGCCGCACGAGCCCCTGCCCGGGAATGAAGAGCGACGCCAGATCGTTCACCTCGCGAATCGGCAAGTTGACGTCGTATCGCAGGCCGAGGCTGACCGTGACACGCGACGACGCCTTCCAGTCGTCGTTGACGTAGGCGCCGATCGAGTGCTGCGACATGTCGCGCGCGGTCGAGCCGAACGATCGCCCGATCGTATCGAAGCGTCCGAGCAGCAGCCCGGTCAACGAATCGACCTCGTCGAACGATCCGCCGCCGGTGACCGTGATGCTGGTGCGCGCGCGATTGCGCACGCTGTGGTTCTTCCCTTCCTGCCAGTTGCCGCCGACCTTGATCGTGTGCGCGCCGCGCGTCTGCGTGAGCGAGCCCGAGACGTCGAAGGTCTCCGTCGGCGACGTCGTGATCGGATAGCCGCCGACGCCGCCGATGTAGCCGAACGTCCCGAGCGTCAGCGCCGGCACCCCGAAGTCCGCCGCGTCGAGCGGCCCGGTGTTCAGGCCGAGGCTCGCAGGATCGACCTTGTTGTTGACGTCAATCGTCTGCGAGATCCGGTTGTAGCCGAACCGCATCTGCAGCAGCGATGTGTTCGAGAGCGTCGAGTTCCAGACGAAGCCGACCAGCGCCACACGCGTTGGATCGGTGACCGAGTTGAACATGTCGGCCGGTCCGTTCGCGGGCGTCAGCTCTCCGACCGTGGCGGGCGCCGACTGGAAGCTGTTGCCGAAGAAAAAGCGGCCGTTGACCAGGTTGTTGGCGTTCACCTGGTGATCGACCTTGATCGAGAACGTGTTCATGTTGGCGACGTTCTCCGCGTTCACCGTCGCCGTCCCGCTGTCGGAGGTCGGGAAGTACTTGAGCAGGCTCTCCCCGATCGAATTCGTCGTCAGGCCGGCGGCGGCGATGCGTGCCCGGGCGGCCGCGATCTGCGACGGCTTGGGGAGCTGCACCTGGAACGGAGACGTCACCGCGAGCCGCTGTCCCTCGTAATAGCCGAAGAAGAACGTCTTGTCCTTCTGGATCGGGCCGCCGAAGGTGCCGCCGTACTGCTGGTTCCTCACCGGCGTCGTCGAGCCACCTTCCTTCTTGACGAAGTAGTTCGGCGAGTCGGTCCAGTCGTCGTGGCGGAAGTAGTATGCGGTCCCGTGCGGCAGGTTCGTGCCGCTCTTCATCACGACGTTGATCGCGCCGCCGCCCTTCACGCCGTTCTCGGCCGACGGCGTCTGCTGGACGGTGAATTCGGCGATCGCGTCCATCGGCACGAGCGTCGCCGGTACGCCGACGACGCCGGTCTGGTTGAGGACCGAGTCGCCATAGTACCGGTCGTTGTTCGAAATGCCGTCGATCATGTAGTTGTTCGACGTGCGGCGCGCGCCGCTGATGCTGACCGAGAGGAAGCCGCCTCCGGGATCGCGCTGCACCCCGGGCGTCACGCCGAGCAGCGAGTTGAAGTCGCGGCCGCTCAGCGGAATCTGCTGGATGCGCTCGGTGTCGACGTTGTTGTTCAGCTTGTCCGAGAACTCGACCAGCGGCGACGCGCCCACCACGGTGATCGTCTCCGATTGCGTGCCGACCTCGAGCCGGAAATCGGCCTTGGTGACCGTGTTGACGGCGACCTGCACGTCGCGCGCGATCGTCTTGAAGCCGGCGATCTCCGCGGTGACCCTGTAGACGCAGACCGTCAATTCCGGCAGGCTGAAGCCACCGGCCTGGTCGGTCGTGACCGTGCGGGCGGCGCCGGTATCGCCGCATCGGGCCGTCACGGCGACGCCAGGCAGTACACCGCCGGTGGCGTCCAACACCGTGCCCGTGATGTCCCCCGTTGTCTTCTGCGCCATGGCCGGTGCGGCCAGCGCCGACAGGAGCGTTGCAATCAGAACTCGGTCCTTCATGGATGGCATGCGCGGCACCTCAGAGTGGTTTGTCGCTGCTTGTGTAGCGCCAAGGAACCTGCGTGTCAAGCGGATCCGTCGATCCAACTGGAATACGCGGAGCGCGGAATCCACACGATTGGAGACCGGACGGAGCTGCAATCCAGAAGTGGGAATTGGAAATGAGAAAGAGAAGGGAGACATCAGGAAATATCAGTAGGGCGTAAGTAACCTGAGGCTGTCCCGGCCGCTCCACAACCCGAGACCCTGGACTGCGCGGGGCTCGTCAGGCGTGGACTACCGAGAGCTGGAGCAGCTTCTCGAACGGATCGAAATCCCGATCCCGATGGAGCAGCGAATGGCGCTCGCGTATGCAAGAGCGCAGTGGATTCCAGTTCTGACTGGCAGCGCGGGCTGAGAGGTCGTGCCCGCCGATACACGTGTCAGCGTGGCTTTCGCCTGGCGGTGCTCTCATCCGACACGCCGGTCAGGCAGTAGCCGTCGCCGTGTGCCGTGCGGATGAACTGCGGGTGATGATGATCGACTTCGAGCTTTCTGCGTAGCCGCGCGATGGCGAAGTCGACCGTTCGAGTGCTGATGTCCGTGCCGAGATATCCCCATACGGCACGGAGCAGTTCGCTGCGGCGTACGACCATGTCGCGATGTTCGGCGAGGTAGCTCAAAAGCTCGAACTCGCGGTGTGTGAAAAGAATCGTCCGGTTTCCAGCCGACGCGTGCTTGTTCAGAAAGTCAACCGTCACCTTTCCCAATCGTATCCGGCTGATACTCGGACGCGCGCGGCGGAGAACGGCGCGAACCCGCGCCAGGAGTTCCTCGAGATCGAATGGCTTCGTGATGTAGTCATCCGCGCCGAGCGTCAGTCCTTTCAGTTTTTCTGCCTGCCGCGTGCGGGCGGTCAGCACGATGATCGGGACCTGACCGCTCTGCCTGAGAACCGGAAGGAGCTCGAACCCGTCGCAGTCGGGCAAGGTGAGATCGAGCACGATGAGGTCCGGGGTGATCGCCTGGATATTCCTGACGCCGGCAACGCCGTCGGCAGCGACCTCCACGTCATATCCTTCGGATCGGAGATTGTCCTGAAGCACGAGCCTCAGCGTCGGATCGTCTTCGACGACAAGAATGCGGTGGCGCATCGGCCTCAACACGCCGGGAGCCCGATCGTGCACCAGGTCCCGACTCCCAGCTCGCTGTCGACAGTCAGCGTGCCTCCGTGATCGGCCACGACCTTGCTGACAATCGCCAGACCGAGCCCGCCGCCATCCGACGGTGAGAAGGATCGGCTCGCAATGCTCTCGCGAAGGGCCGCGAGTCTGGCGGTCGAGATGCCGGGTCCATCGTCGTGCACCTCGATGAAAACCGTCGAGTCGGCCCGGCTCGCGGAGAGGCGGATGTGGCCATTGTTCCGCACGTGGCGGATCGCGTTGTCGATGAGGTTTCGTAGCGCCAGCACCATCGCCCGCTGATCGGCACGAACAAACGGGAGCTCCTGAGACGTGTCGACCTCGATGCTGATTCCGCCTTCCAGGAGCCGCGGTTGGAAGCTCCTCAGAGCCTCTGTGTCTCGGTGTCTCCGTGGCTATTCGGCCACCTCAGAACAGGTACTTCAGGGCGAACTGCATCTGTCTGGGAATCGCATTTCCCGTGCTCGAGATGCTTCCGAATGTCGTCGAACCGAAGTTTCCGTCTGGCGGCTGGAAGTTCGGATTATCGGTGATGTTGTACACCTCGATACGGACCTGGACGATCTTCGATCCGGTTTGGCGCATCGACTTGCTGAGCGAGAGGTCGATGCGGCGCTGAGACGGGCCGTGCATCGTGCCGACGCCGACGTTGCCGGGCGTGAACTGCGGTTGAAGCGCGAACGCCGATGTGTTGAACCAACGCTCGAGGGTGCGCTCGCTGCTCGGCAGGTTGGGATCGCCGACGAGGTTGGGTCGATCGCTGCCGCCGACGTTGGTCTGGGCCGACGCGTTGACGATCGTGAACGCCCCTCCGGATGAGTAGTTGGCGACGACATTCACCTGCCATCCGGCAAGGAATCCATGGGTGAGACCTTGCAGTCCCCGCCCCCAGGGCAATTCATAGCCGACGATTCCGACCCAGTGGTGCCGAATGTCATAGGTCGGAATATCGCCCCATTCGAGGATGGTGGTGTCCCACGGAGCCAGCGTGGATTGACGCGCATGCGCGAATGTGTAATGCGTATTGAAGTTGAGTCCGCCGGCATAACGCCGCTGGAACAGCGCCTGCGCTGCATCGTAGGTCTTCTCTCCCAGGTTCGTGATCATGTTGATGTTCGTCAACAACGGATATTGCGCGAACAACGGCCGTCGCGCCTGCACCGATCCGGGACCTGGCTTGGGCAGGTTGATGTTCTGGTTGAGGTTGATGCGATCGGAACGTGACGCGATGTAACCGATCGATACGACATTGCCACCCAGTTGCTTCTCGACAAAGAAGTTGTACTGCATGGATCGAGTGGCCTTGTAGTCCGTCACCTGCTGGCCGACTTGTCCTTCTGGACGAGTCGGGTCGTTGAAGACCAGCGGCGGCGGTACGTCCGACAGGAACAGCGTCGGCCGCCCACCGGAAGTCGCTGCGCTCGTGAAGGGTCCGTAGTTCTGCGTGAAGGGAGGATTCTTCAGGAACGACCCTGCTCCCCGGAGCACGGGCGTGTAGGTGATCCCGAAGCCGCCACGAAAGACCATCTGATGCGGGGCCGTTGCCGAGAAGCCGATTCTCGGCCCGATATCGGAATAGTCGGTTTTGACACCGACGGTGGGATCGGAATCCGACGCGACGATGATCTTGCCAAGCTCGGTCCGGAACGCCGCCATCTGGTTGTCGACCTCGGTGATCGGTGTGTAGATCTCGTATCTGAGGCCGAGGTTGAGCGTCAGCCACGACGTCGCGCGCCAATCGTCCTGCACGAACACGCTGGGCTCCTGGGACCGATTCCGCGGATGGATGGGAAAGTGCGTGCGCTGCTCCACGCTCGGCAGACCGAGCAGAAGTGACGCGAATGTGTTGCCTCCGCCGCCAGTGCCGCTGTTGGTGATGGCGGAGTCGAAGGCGAACAGGCCTCGTGGATACTGCGACTGCTGGACGGCGAACATCCTGAAGATGATCCCGCCGCCCATCTTGATGCTGTGCGCGCCCTTGGTTTTGGTGAGCGAGCCGGCGATCTGATGATTGTGATCCTCGGTCTCCATCGGGATGAACGTGGGATCGCCGATCGCCGCGTAGCTCGTGGGCCGCATTTCAAACCAGGGCAACCCGCCCGTGATCGGATCGCTGTCGTAGTTCACGTTCTTGAACCCGAGATACGCGGCAAGATCGGCGGAGTTCGCGCTCGGCCGGCTCGCCGATGTCAATGGCCGGACGAAGTTGTACTTGACCTCGGTGATCAACGTCGGGCTGGCGACGCGCAGCCAGCTGGCGACCACGTTGTGAGCGTAGGTGTGATAAGGCCCGGAGTAGATGCCTTGCGTGCCGTTGGTGTTGCAGGTGGGATCGGCCGTGCGGTCGCCGATCTTGGTCGCGGGGCACTGGCTCGGTGTCAACCCATTGGTCAGGTTGTACGAGTATCTCGTGAAGATGCTGTCTTTGTCGGTGAAACGGTGATCGATTCGGATGTCCGTCGTCTGGTTCGTCTGCCAGCCTTCGCCGTTGTACGCGAAATTGTTGGCGAGGCCGGCTTGAGTCGGCAGGGGGTAGAGCGACATCAGGTTGACGGCCATGGGATCGAAGCGGCTGGCCGGAATGATGTTGCCGGGAAACGGCGTCCGGGGACTGGTGAGTGGATCGTAGATGGGGACGCCCAACTCCGAAAAATCGCCGCTGCGCATCCTGGCGGTCGGGACCGTCACGATGAACGGCGTGTCTTTTCTGATGCGGCCCTGATCGTAGTCCACGAAGAAGAACGTCCTGTTCGACTTCAATGGTCCGCCCAGGCTGCCGCCAAACTGATTGAGATGATTGAGAGGTTTGGTGACGGCGAAGAAGTCCTTTGCGTCGAAATGCTGGTTGCGTCCGAAGTAGAACCCGGAGCCGTGAAACTGATTCCCGCCGGATTTCGTGATGATGTTGATCACCCCGCCGAGCGTCCTGCCATTCTCAGCCGAGTAGAGATTGGTCTGCACGACAACTTCCTGAATCGCGTCGATGGACGGCTTGATGCCCATGCCCCCCATCACGCGCTCGGTGTTGTCCAGGCCATCGACCAGTTGAAGGTTGTCGTTCTCGGGGTTGCCATTAATGGACACGGCGGAAGTCTGGCGCCGATCGTCGGGCCGGTTGCCGCTGATCGTCGCGTTGGCCGCGCCTTCGCTCGCGCCCGGCGTCAATTGCACGATATTGATGATGTTCCGGCCCGCAATCGGTGCATTCTGGACCGTTTCCGCCGTCAGCCTCGAGGACACGCGCGATGTGTCGGTCTGCAGCAGCGGCGATTCGCCGGCGACTGTCACGCTCTCGCTGACCGTGCCTAGTTCGAGCCTGACGTCAACGCGCGCTCTGTCGCCGGTGCTCAGCGTGACTCGCGTGGTCTGCGTCTTGAAGCCTGTAAGCTCGGCCTTGACTTCGTAGAAACCGATTGGCAAAAGGGTGAATGCGTAGTCGCCCGTCTCGCTCGTCACCGTCGTTCGGCTGATATTCGTCGCAAGACTGGTGGCTGTCACTGCGACGCCGGGCAGAACGCCGCCGCTCGAATCAGCCACGCGCCCGACGATATCCCCGGTTCCCTGTGCGGCAGACGAGGCGGCCAGACCGACAACCAGGATCACGACGCCCGTAACGGCCCGTACCCGCGCCATAGAGCCTCCTGTGGGCGAAAAACGACTGAAAGGTGCCTGAGCGGCGGAGCATAGCAGACGAAGACGCGCCGATTTGTTGCAGATTGTGCGCGGAACGCTTCCTAGCCCCACGGTCGAGGCATTCCGCATAGAAAGGCCGACGGGCGCCGTCAGCGCCCGTTGCCATCACGTATTCCTCAGAAAATTGCGATCGGATTGAGCGGCGAGCCGGTTCCTTTTTCAACCTGGAGCGGCGCGGCGGAGAACAGGAACTCGTAACGATTCAGACGCTTCGCCGTCTCTGACACACGTTCCAAGTCGAGGTTGTCGAAGATGTCGACGCCCAGCGCGACGATGGCAAGCTTATGGATCGTGAGGCCGACGGACTGCGGCAACGTCGTGGGCGAGACGTCGTTGTATTCATCGTGACCGATGAATGAGACACCTCGCTCCTTGAGGAAGAACGCGACGTCCGCGTGGTACCCCGCGACTCCTTCCGACGTCTTCCAGGGGCCGCGCGCCGCTCTCCGCTTCCACCGGCCGGTGTGGAGCAGGATGATGTCGCCTTCTGACACTTTCACCTTTTCGATCTTCTCCAGCGCTTCGAGATCCTGATAGTGAATCGCCGTACCGGGCTCGATCCAGCCCTCCGGCGCTTTGCCAGGGAGCAACGTGGCATCGAACAGCACCGCCCGCGTAAACACCCCGTCCTTCAGCGCCATGATGTCGCCCTTGGGACAGCCGTCAGCGGCCTGGACGTCTTCCCACGATCGGCCGTTGTACCCTTTGCCGTCGTGCACCATGTGGCAGTCGAGCGCATCGAGGTGACTGATAATGCTCCCATGATACGTGCCGGTAAAGGCGTACACGTCGGAGGACCCTGTCGCGCGAGCCGTGACGGTACGAACCAGATGGCCCCTGCCGTCAATGACCTCTTCCTGGAAGATTGGATGCGCAAGCGAGACAGCGATCCCTTCCTTCACGAGCCCGGCGGCCTGCTTTCGTTTGGAGGGGGTTATCAGGTTCGCCGCGCCCAATACGTCGTCCTGTCCCCATCTCCCCCAGTTGGAGAGGTCTTTCATGGCCTGATGGAATTCTGCTTCGGTCGTGATTGTCTTGTGCGCGATTGGAACGGTGTGGGCGGGCCGACCCCACAGCAGGAGAGCGATTACCGGTGCGCTCACCAAGCCGCTAACAAGAACTCTCTTCAGTTGTCTCATCATGTCCTCCGCACAACGCTGAGCGCTTCCGGACCCTGTCCGCGAGAGAGATCAATCTCCGAGCTCGTGGCGCGCGCGACCGGATAATGCAGCGACATGCCCGCTAGAAGCTCATCTTCACGCCAAACTTCAACAAGCGGCCGGCCAGAATCTGTGTCGGCGTGCGCCACGCCGGACCGTAGCTGTTGTTCACCGACAGGATCGGGCTCGCGTTGAACGCGTTGTAGATGTCCAACTCCGGTTCGATGCGCTTGCTGGAGATCCGGAAATTCCTGGCGAACCGAAGATCGAGCTGCTGGATTCTAGCCTCGAACTGGCTTACGGGCGCGATCAGATCAACCGTGACGGTGCCGTTCGCGCCTGCGGACAAATTGCGACCGAGCGACGGCGCGATGTCTGCGTTCCTGAACACCTGACTCGCGTAGTACGGGATACCAGGCAAATTCTGGTACGTGACACCGGCATAGAACTGGTAGGGCAGCGGAATCGTGCCGGACAGCTTGACCTGAGTGTCCGCTGACCAAGGCGGGACGGCGTCACAGTAGGCGTTTGTGCGCGGCGCCGTCGTCCCGCCGGGAGCCCCGGCTAATGTGCCGCTGGCGTTACTGAATGCAATCTGCGGGCTGTTCAGCAAGGCGCAGTTGTCGTATTCCGTCCGCCCGGCATTCAATCCGCCATTGACACCGAAGCCCTTCGGCAGGCGAACGTCGACGGCGATATCGAAGCCGTTGTAAACCTCCGTCAGCTCGGCGTTCCGCGAAACGACAGTCGTCGACAACCCGAAGGAGGCCTGCGTGGGCTCATAGAGCCCGCAGATCGGAAAGCCGCCACCGCCCGGGAGACGCGAATCGATTGGTGCGGTGACGCAGTACGAATTGAAGTCGCCGGCGCCGACTGCGGTGTTTGTTGTCGCCTGGATCGCGCCCCACGACGTCCGAAAATAGCCGGCGGTCAGGCCTATGTTGCGCCGCAACTGGTGTTGGACCTGCACCGACCTCTGCCAGTTGTACGGACGCGCGCCGTACCCGCGGAGCACGCTTGGGTCGTAGGTAGCCGCGTTCGGATTGTTCAATCCGAAGTTGCGATTGCCGATTGCGCCGCAGATGTCGCCACCGACGGCGCTGAGGTCTTGCGCGGCCGGACTCGTGAGATTGCAGTCGGGCGTGAAATTGCCGTTGGAATCGGTCCAGGTCCGAGAGGCGTTCAAGATCGCCCGCGTCACGGGGTTATTGGCCCGCGCCATCGTGTAGATATCGGCTCCCGCAAATCGCCCGATGTTCACCTTCACCGCCGTTTTTCCGTTGCCGAACAGGTCGTAGGATGCGGCGAGGCGTGGATTGATGTCTTGCCAGCACGGCACGCAGTCGACCTGGTCGTAGTGGCGCGCCGGCACGAAGGGACCGGCCCCCAGATCCTGTGCGGGAACAAACGCGTTGAAGTAGTCGTAGCGGAGCCCCACGTTGAGCGTCAATCTCTTCAAGGTCCACTGATCCTGGGCGTAAATTCCCAGATTGACTTTCAGGCGCTCGCTGAACGTGACCGGCTCCGCATACTCGGTGATCGACGACGGCACGACGCTACCGGACGGCCCGTTCAGGAATGTGTAAGCCACGAGCCCCGGCCCGATGCCCGCCCCCGGGCCGTTGTCGTCATACCACGCGTGGTGCCAGGCTTCCTGTGTGGTGAACCCCACCTTGAACGCGTGTGATCCGGTGACGTAGGTTACCGACCCCCGCTGGTTGGATTCGCTGGCGACTCGCTGACCCAGACTCGATGCCAAGGGCGCGTTGTACCGGAAGCCGGTGCTGCCGTTCAGAATCGAGATGGCGTTCGCCGCCTCCGGTTTCCGCTTGTTAGGCCAATTGAATATGAGCGTGGAATCGGCGATTTCCCAAATCAGCTTGTTGCTGGCCAGGTGGGTCCACTTGCCTTGGAGCAGGTAATTGGGATTGGCGTAAGAGGTGGTGTAGGTCGCTTCGGGCGCAACCAGCGGACTGCAGCCGAGGCAGAGGTCCGTGTGCTGGATGTCGTACGAGACATTCAGCTTGTCCTTCGAGGCCACCTGGTAGGTGAATCGGACGCCGGCCGAGCGGTTGTCCTGCTGTTGAATGGCTGGCCGGCTCAGGTCGGGCGTGTACACGGGCGTGTTTTGTGTGAGGTTCGAGTAGTCGGCCGCCATGAGGTTTTTGTAACCAAACCCTCGAATCGACGCGAAGAACCACAGCTTGTCCTGTTTGATCGGCCCACCAACCGCCACATTGCCGTCGTAGGTGCGATCCGTCGTGTTGACGAGCTTGAGACCACGTGCCTGCAGTTCGGGCGTGAGATTGTTGCTGGCGAGACCGCTGCCCGCATAGTTCACGCTGAACAATCCGGAGAATCTGTTCCCCCCGTCTCTCGGGACCAGGTTCGCTTGCGCGCCGCCGTTCTCGAACTCGGCGGTCTGGCCGCCGAGCTGGACGCTTATTTCGGATGCAGCGGCCGGATTGAAATAAAAGCCACGTCCGTTCCCTTCGCCGTTGAACTGCATCCCGTCGAGGAGGGCGCGGTTGTCGGTGTAATGCCCGCCGTGAATCACCGTATAGCCGTTCATGGGATCGATGTTGCCGCCGACGTCCTGCGCTGTAGGACGAATCGTCGCGCCCACCGTCACTTTCGCGAACCCGCCCATTTCCTTGGTGAGTGGCAGCGAGTAGAGCAGATCGGCCGACACGACTTTGTGCTGAGCGGTGGTCTGCACATCGACGATCGTGGACTGACCGGTGACGGTAATCGTCTCTTCCAGTTGTCCGACGCGCATCTCTACGACGACGTTCGCCGTGAAGTTCGCTGTCAGCTCGAGGCTTTCCCGCTTGATGGTGCTGAAGCCGGTCAACGCGAACGTGACGGCATAGACGCCGCCCGGCAGATCGAGGATCTTGTATTGGCCCTCTGAGTCGGTGACGACAGTCCGGACCTTTTCGATGAGGGCTGGACTGGACGCCTCGACCGTTACGCCCGGCAGCACTGCCCCCGAGGTATCACGGACGACACCCGCGATGGCGCTGGTGCCTTGTGCGCTCGCGAGCGCCGACGCGAAGAGCACACACGCGCAGACCGCGGTGGCCCGGAGTGTCAAGGCGGCGAGGCCCGACACCGCTCGGCACATGATTCGCCGCCGGAGGTTCGTGGTGCTCCCACATCTAAAGGCTCTCATCTTTCCTCCTTTTGCGTGCACTCACCCATGCCCGGATGAAGGACGTCCAGCTGGAACCCTGCTGCGTCGGTTTGATTCCACGAACCGCTCCGCGTGCGCGTTCGCGCCTGGCAGTGGACGGCAGGCACGATGCCTGAAACCGTGTCGGAGCCAGACGAATCCAGTCTCGTCCAAAAGCTGCCGCGCAGGCCCACCTGGACGCCGTCATCCGCCGCATTGATGGGTGCCACGGACCTGATACACGAAAACCTCGTCGGGAAGTGCCGCCGAACGGGCAATCTACACCCGTCGCGATGCCAAGTCGATCACGAATAGCGTGTCATACCAGCCGTAGTCGCCAGCTTCTGGTGAACGTGATTTGGAACATCGTGAAGGCTTCGGTTCGGTATAGTCTGACATCCATGACTCGCCGCGAGTACATGAAAGGTTTGCTCGGTCTGGCTGCCGCGGTGGGGGCCCCGCTCGGGGTGCGCTCGGCCGGACAGACCGGACAATCTTCACCGGCTTCACAGGATTCCCGGACCTCCATTCCGTGGAACGGCATCGGGCGGCGGATCCGGCACGTGTCGTACAGCGATCAGGGCGGGCGACCCGACGGTGTGCAGATCATGGTGAACCGCCGCCATGTCTACGTCGGCCACATGTTCAACGATGGCGTCACGATTCTCGACGCCGCGGATCCTCGCCGTTTGAAGCCGGTCGGCTTCTTCACCGCCGGCGCCGGCACCCGCACGCATCACCTGCAGGTCGCCGACGATGTGATGCTGCTCGCCAACGGTGCAAATATCGTGGCGATGCAGTCCTACGACAACATGCGCGGCTATTTCGAAAACAACCTCGCCGACAGCATCACGAATCGCAAAAAATTCCGCTCGGGCCTGAGCATCCACGACATTTCCCGCCCCGCGGAGATGAAGGAGATCGCCTTCCTCGAAATGCCTGGCTTCGGCATCAACCGTCTGTGGTGGCCGGGCGGGCGCTACGCGCACGTGTCCGCGCATTTCGACGGCTTCATCGACCACATCCTGTGCATCGTCGACCTGAAAGAGATCATGAGACCGGAGATCGCGTCGCGCTGGTGGCTGCCTGGAATGAATCGCGCGGCCGGCGAGACGCCGACGTTTCCGGCGGGACGGCGGGTCGCGCTGCACCACATGATCACGGCCGGCGATCGTGGTTATGCGGCATGGCGCGACGGCGGATTCACCATCCACGATATCAGCGATGCCGCGCGACCGAAGCTGCTGTCGCACATCAACTGGTCGCCGCCGTTTCCAGGCGGCACACATACACCACTCCCGTTGCCGGGTCGCAATCTCGCCGTTGTCGTCGATGAAGCGAACGCGGAGAAATGCGCGAAAGGCACGTTCTACACGTTCATTGTGGATGTGCGAGCGCCGGAGAACCCGGTGCCGACCTCCACGCTGCCGACGCCGAGAGACCGGGACTTCTGCTTTGCTGGCGTGTTCGGACCGCACAACGTCCACGAAAATCGGCCCGGTT
>Ga0137409_10003619_pt1 | contig 16324 bp, 14 predicted proteins | sample CZODoug1_16funga_FD_122059 | JGI IMG/M metagenome (GOLD analysis project Ga0137409, IMG submission 122059) | Vadose zone soil fungal communities from Angelo Coast Range Reserve, California, USA - CZODoug1_16fungal (Hybrid Assembly) | ecosystem: Environmental > Terrestrial > Soil > Vadose zone... | reverse complement strand
ACGAGACGGCTACGGATCCGTGCGCGGAGCTGGCCCACGCCGTTCACGCGCCGCCATTGTAGCGCGGCGCCCGGCGGATTCCGGCGCGCTGTCTAGCCGGGCCGGACGCGGTCGGGCACGGCCTTGGCGAGCCCGCCGAGCAGGCGCTCGCGGGTGACGGGCTTGGCGAGCACGACATCCACGTGCTGGGCGTGGCTGGCGTCGAGCTCGTCGGCCCAGCCCGTCAGGAGCACGACGGGCACGGCGCGCCGGCGCTTGAGCTCCTCGGCCAGCACCAGCCCCGTCATCCCCGGCATGCCGAGATCGGTCACGACGACGTCCGCCGGCTCGCGCTCGAACAGCTCGAGCGCCTCGCGGCCCGAGGCGGCGCTCGCCACCGTGTGGCCGGCCGCCGTGAGCATGGCGCGGATGACGTCGAGCACCTCGGGCTCGTCCTCGACGGCCAGGATGCGCATCGGCTCCAGCGTGGGCAGGAAGGCCGGCGTGCGCGCGGCGTCCACGCTGATGGCCGGGAACGACAGCGTGAAGGTGGTGCCGACGCCCTCGCGGCTCATCACGCTGATGGTGCCGCGGTAGCGGTGGACGATCTCCTGGGCCAGGCTCAGACCCAGCCCGGAGCCGCCCTCGCTCGAGCGCGTGGTGAAGAACGGCTCGAAGGCCAGGCGCTGCACCTCGGGGTTCATCCCCTTGCCCGTGTCGGAAATCGACACGATCGCCCGCTCGTCCTCGCCGCGCACGTGCAGCGTGAGGCGCCCACCCTGCGGCATGGCGGTCAGCGCATTCTCGAGAATGTTCAGCAGGGCCTCGCGCACCTCGCTGGCCACGGCCAGGACGGCCGGCGCCGGGTCGGCCTTGAGGTCGATCTCGTAGCGGATGCCCCGTCGCGCCGCCTCGTTGTCCCACTGCGGCCGCGTCAGCGCCAGCAGCTGCTCGAGCACGTCGCGCAGCTGCACGGCCTCGGGACCCTTCACGCGGGCCGGCCGCGAGTACTCCTGCAGCCGCCGCACGGTCTCCACGCTGTCGGAGGCGCCCTGGTGGATGACGTTGAGCGCGTGCTTGAGCTCGTCGCCCGCGATCGCCTCGTCGGCGCTGAGCCGCTCCTGGAGCATCTCCGTCCAGCCGAGCACCGGGGTGAGCCGGTTGTTGATGTTGTGGGCGACGCCGGCGGCCAGCGAGCCGAGCGTGCGGAACTTCTGCTCGCGGATCACGCGGAAGCGCAGCTCGTGCTCGCGGCTGATGTCGCGGAAGACGCCGATGCGCTGGATGCCGCCGTCGTCGTGGCGCTCGGCCGCCGACAGCGTGGCCAGCACCGGCCGCGGATCGCCCGCGCGCGTGAGCAGCAGCACCTCACCCTGGAACGACGGCGCGCGCATCTGCGCGGTGAGGGCGGCGACGTCCTGGGCGCCGGCCAGGAAGTCCGTCCAGCGCACGCCGACCAGCGAGTCGCCGGCGCCGATCATCTCGTGGAAGGCGCGGTTGGCGAACACGATGCGGTCGTCGCCGTCGGCGACCACGACACCCTCGCCGATGCGCCGCACCACGTCGGCCAGCTCGCGCGCCTCGTTCTCGAGGCGCGCGTGCTCGATGGCCACCGCGGCGCGGTCGGCCACGATGCGCAGCAGCCGGTCGGCACGGCCGCCGAGCCGCCGCGTCCGGCACGCGACCTCCAGCACGCCGATGGGCGAGCCGGCCACGACGAGCGGCGCCACCATCAGCGAGCGGAACGCCTCGCGGCGCGTCAGCGGCTCGCCCGCGCCGGCGGCCCCGTCGGAGATGAGGACGGGCTCGCGAGTGGCGATGGCCGTGGCCACCGCGCCGACACCCATCGGGATCGGTGCCGGCTCGACGCCCGGCGGCAGGCCGACGGCCGCGCGCGGGCGCAGCTCGGCGCGCGCCTCGTCCAGCATGTAAATGACGGCGACGTCGGCGTTGAACACCTCCACCACGATCTCGACGAGCCGGAAGAGCAGCAGCTCGGGGCTGGGCGCGGTGAGCGCGGCCTGCGCGATGCGGCTCAGGGCCTCCAGCTCGCCCGTGCGCCGCGCCAGCAGTTTCCGCGTGACCAGCGTGCGCGCGCGCGCGACGATCTCCTCGGGCAGGAACGGCTTGGTCATGTAGTCGTCGGCGCCCTCGCGCAGACCGCGCACGCGCGCCGAGGCGCTGCCGAGCGCGCTGAGCACGAGGATCGGCAGGTCAGACAGGTCGGCCTGCGCGCGCAGCCGCTCGATGACCTCGTAGCCGCTCATGCCGGGCAGCATGAGGTCGAGCACCATGAGGTCGATGTCGGGCGCCGCCGCGAGGGCCTCGAAGGCCGCTTCGCCCGTCACCGCGGTCTCCACCTCATAGCCCTCGCCCTCGAGCAGGTCGCGCAGGAGGGCGGCGGTGTCGGCGTTGTCTTCGACAACGAGGATGCGCGCGGCCTGGGTGGGGCTCATCGCGCACCCACGTCCTGCGTTTCGAGGGTGGTCGCCATCAGCCGCGCCAGCTCGTCCGGCGTGAACGGCTTGGCCACGTAGGCATCGCACCCCGCGTGCAGCGCCGACTCGCGCTCCTGCGAGCGGGCCAGCGCGGAGACCGCGATGATCGGCACCCCCGACGTGCGCGGGTCCTGGCGCAGCCGCCGCGCGACCTCCCAGCCGCTCAGCCCCGGCAGCATGAGGTCCAGCAGTACCAAGGCGGGCGTCCGCTCGCGCGCCAGCTGCAGACAGTGCTCCCCGTTGTCGCACATGCGCGCGTGGCCGCCGAGGAGGTCCTCCACCACCGTGCGCATCAGCTCCTGCGTCGCGCTCTCGTCCTCCACGACGAGCACGTCGCGACCCGCGAGCACCGGCTCGATCGGCAGCGGCGGTTCCGTGGTCCGCGCGCTCGAGTCGGCAGGCGTCGTGGCGACGGGCAGCGTGAAGGTGAAGCGGCTGCCGCGGCCCTCGCCCTCGCTCTCCGCGCGAACGACGCCGCCGTGCAGCTCGACCAGGCGGCGCACGATCGCGAGGCCGAGACCCGAGCCGCCGTGACGTCGCCGCATCGGCGCCTCGACCTGATAGAACGGATCCCAGATCCGCCCCAGCTCGTCCTTGGCAATCCCGACGCCGTCGTCCTCCACCGCCACCCACAGCTGCTCGCGCTGCCGGCCGGCGAGAATCCGTACCTCGCCGCCCGGCGTGCTGAACTTCACGGCGTTGCCGACGAGGTTGACGAGAATCTGCTGCAGCCGCGAGGGATCCGCCTGCACCGACGGCAGGTCGGGAGCAAGCACGGTGCGGATGTGGATGCGGCGCGCCTGCGCCGCCGCCGTCACCACGGTCCCCACCTGCTCGACGATATGACGCAGGTCCAGCGCGCGTGGCGTCAGCTCGATGCGCCCCGCCTCGAGGCGCGAGACGTCGAGCAGATCGTTGATGAGGTCATTCAGGCGTTGGGCGCCGCGGAAGATCGCCTCCTGGTGCTCCAGCTGCTTGGGCGTGAGCGTGCCGTGCGCCTGCCGCAGGAGCAGACGGCTGTAGCCGACGATCGCGGTCAGCGGGGTACGCAGCTCATGACTCACCATGGCCAGGAACTCCGACTTCAGCTCGTCGAGGCGGCGCAGCTCCTCGTTCACCTGTGCGAGCGCGCGCGCCTCGCGATCCTTTTCCGCGTACTCGCGGACCATCTCCGCGTTATCGATCAACACGCCGTACCGGCCGTGGAGCGCCAGGAACGCCACCGCCGCCGCCGCCGCCAGCCAGTCGACGACCACCAGGACCGGCTCGGCCGTCGCCACGTTGCCCGTCCAGACGCGCACGGCCGCCCGGACACCGATGGCGAGGAAGACCAGGCAGAACACGACGCCCAGGGGCTCCGGCCGCCAGGCCCGCCGCCGGCCGATCGCAACGACGATCAGCGTCGCGACGCCGAGCGCCGAGACGGCCAGGACGGGGTTGGCAAGCTGGTAGAGGGACTCGGCTGACAGTGCCGCGGCTCCTTTCTCGAATCATCACACGAGCGCACCGTAAGTCGAAGTGGGGATTACGTTTTCCTGTGAAAAGTTTTTCCCAGCCTGTTGGCGCGCCGCGAACTCCAGCACTTACAACGCGCCGTCGGGCTCGTCACGCGATTGACGCGCGCGCGTCGGCCGCGCACGTTTGAAAAATCTGGGATGCGGCGCATCTGCGCGCCAGAGTGCACGAAGGCGAGCCGGACGGCGCGGCATGCGAGTTGCTATTGCCGCACACATGCTCCGCACACGGCCGGTCTGGATGCGCGGCCTCAGGACCTTCCGCGCAATGGCCTCGGCGAGCCCGATCGACGGGCTCGATGGTGTCGACGATCTGCTCGATGCCCGCGTCCATGCCCGCTCGCGCTTCCGCAGCCAGGAGGATCCGGCGCGTTTCGCCGTCTACACCGTCCACGACGCGGAGGCCTGGGCGCCGCCCACGCCGGTGAGCGAGCCCGGCGACCACACCCTGATCGTCGTGCGCGAATTCCGGCGCGTGCCGCTGCACGCCTCGGCCCTTGCCATGCTCCTGCTGACCGCGCGTCCCGGCTACTCGGCGCCCCTGCTGGCCGCGCTCGCGCACTTCGTCGAGCGTGCCGTGAGCGTGTACCAGCCCGCGTATCTGCTGCTGGCGCACTCGCTCGAGCAGCCGCGCATCTCCACGCTCATGATGGGTGTGCACGAGTGCGCGGCGCTGGCCGCCGCGAGCCCCACCGCGTTCAGCGTGGAGGCGCTGCTGCCGGAGCTGGAGCCGCTGCTGATGGTGCGGCCGGAGTGGTTCAGTTACTGTCCCGAGCTCGAGGCCCAGACCGTCACCAGCAGCCTCGTCTCACCCTACGCGGTCTAGCTCGACTCGCCGCAGTTGTTCGGCGACCGACCGATCGCCTTCCAGCCGTAGAACGGACGCCGGCAAGGCCGCCAGCCACGCCTCGTGGAGCGCTCGGCTACGCATCTGGATATCGCCCGCATCGTAGCGGGCCGCCCATTCGAGGAACTCGACGCTCACCCGATGACGCGCGCCGCCCGGGGCGACCGCCTCGGGCCCGTAGCGGGCCCTCTCTCGCGCCCGCAAGCGCGCGAGTCGAACCTCCGCGGGAACGACCAGGAAGATGACCAGGTCGAATTCGGCAATGAGCGGATCTCCCCATCCACAGAGCGACCCCGAGAGCACCCAGCGCGGCGATTGGGCAAGGGCGCCGCGAAGCAGTGCGAGCCGGGCAGCGGGGGCGCGCGGCTCGCAGTAGGGCGGATCGGTGGGGAGCCAGAAGAAGTCGTCGGTGTCCAGGTGACGGTGGCCGTGCCCGCCGGCGATCGCGGACGCGAGCGATGTCGTCCCGCTGCCCGACGCGCCGACGACATGGATGCGGGCGGGCATCGGCACCCTCGCCTCCGCGTGAGCTACCGGACGCCGTTGCTCGCGTGCAGCCGCACCGTCTCGACCAGCAGCTCCGTCGTCGCCACCATGTCGTTGACGTCCACCCACTCGTTGACGGTGTGGATCTGGCGCATGCCGCAGCCGAGGTTGGCGACCTCGACGCCGCGCCCGCTGAACACGTTGGCGTCGGAGGCGGCACCCGTGGAGCGTGTCTTGAACGGCTTGCTCAGCCGCTCCGCCGCGCCCCGTACGAGCCGCACGATGCGCGTGTCGTCGGGGACGCTCAACGGCTCGTAGTCGCGCTCGACGCGGGCCTCGACGCGGGCGGTGGTCGTCTTGCCCGCGACGGTCACGGAGCGCCGCGACGCGGCCCGCTCGAAACACTCGAGCATGTGCCGCGTCTGCGCTTCCAGCGCCTCGAGAGTCAGGCTGCGTGTCTCGGCGCGCAGCACGACACGATTCGGGATGATGTTGCTGGCCAGCCCGCCCTCGATGCGGCCGACGTTGGCGGTGGTCGCGGCGTCCACGCGGCCCAGGCGCATGGCCGCGATGGCCTCCGCCGCCACCTGCACCGCGCTGATCCCCTGCTCGGGCGCCAGCCCCGCGTGGGCCTCGAGCCCGTGCACGGTGAACTGCATGCGGTTCGCGGCCGGCGCCCGCGTGATCAGCTCGTGCACGCCGTCGCAGTCGAGGACCAGCCCGGTGCGCGCGCGCAGGCGGCCGACGTCGAAATGCTTGGCGCCGATCAGGCCCAGCTCCTCGCAGATCGTGAACAGCACGTCGACGGGACCGTGGGGAATCCTGCGCTCGCGCAGCAGCCGCACGGCTTCGAGGATGGCCACGATGCCCGACTTGTCGTCGCCGCCGAGCACCGTGGTGCCGTCCGTGCGGATGACGTCGCCGTCGACGACGGGGCGGACGTTGTCGGCGGGCGGTACGGTGTCCATGTGGCCGCACAGCAAAAACGGCGCGACGTCGGGCGCCGTGCCCGGAAAGCGCGCGACCAGGTTGCCGGTGTCGCTGCCGATCTTGTCGCCCGCGTCGTCGACCTCCACGGTGGCGCCCATGCCCTCGAGGATCGTGGTGAGCCGCTTGGCGACGTTGCCCTCGCGCTTGGACACGCTGGAGATGCGCACCAGTTCGAGGAACTCGTCACGCAGGCGCTCGCGGTTCATGGGAAAAACTTCTTGAGCCAGGCCACGCTCGCCGTCACCGCCTGGGCGCGATGAGCGGGATCGGTGAGGCGGTGGTCGCCGCCGGGAATCACCAGTATGTCGCAGGGCTCGGCGGCCTGGTCGTGCAGCTGCATGCCGTGGTCGAGCGAGACGACGTCGTCGTCTTCGCCGTGGACGATCAGGTGCCGCACGACGCCCTTCGGCGCCAGCGCATAGCGGCCCTCCATGTACTCCATGGCGAAGGGCACGCCGAGGCCGCGGTTGTCGTCGAGGTCGTCGTTGGCCAGCTCGGTCAGGCTCGCGGGCGCGTTCCACGTCACCACGGGCGTGTCCGGCCGCCGCGAGGCCACGAACAGTGCGACGAAGCCGCCGAGGCTCGAGCCCAGCAGCCCAACGCGACCGTCGAGCCGCGGGTGGTCCTCGAGGCGCGCCAGCACCGCCTCGACGTCCTCGATCCGCATCGCGATCGTCGTCTCCTCCTCGCGGCCGCTCGACTCGCCGCAGCCGCGGAAGTCGAAGCGCGCCAGCGCCAGGCCCGCCGCGGGCAGCGCGTCGCCCAGCAGCAGGTACTTGTCGGAGTCCTTCGAGGCGGACAGCCCGTGGCACGCGATCACGCACGGAACGCGACCCGGCGTGTCAGGCACGTGCAGGACGAGCGAGAGCTGGCCGGCGGGCAGCGCGACCGAGTGGCGCTCGACGCTCACGCCCACGCGAGATGGAAGAGGCGGCAGGCGTTCGTCGACAGGCCGAACATCGTGTCCTCGATCGGCGCCCGCTTCAGCTTGCCGACTTCCTCGGCCACGCGCGCGGCCAGCCACGGCCCCGACTCGAGCCCGGCGAACTCGCCGCCGTACTTCCACGGCGCGTCGCTCTCCACCAGCAGCGACTCCAGCGGGACCTGCTCCACCAGCGCGCGGTCACGTTCTCGGTAGACGACCTCGGGGGTGACCGAGACGAAATAGCCGGCCGCGACGATGTCACGCGTGACCTCGGACGACGCCTTGTGCCAGTGGAAGACGGCGCGCTCGATGCGGTGGCGCTGCAGCGCCTGCAGCGCGTCGCCGGCGGCGCCGTGCGGCGCGTGCAGCGACACGGCGAGGTCGTAGCGCGCGGCCAGCGCCAGCAGCCGGTCCAGGCGCGCGCGGCCACGCGCCATGCGCTCGGCGGCGTCGGCTTTGCCCTCGAGGGAATACCACGGCAGCCCGACCTCGCCCAGACCGACGACGCGCGAGTGATGCTCGGTCAGCTGCCGCTCCACCGCCTCGAGGTCCGCCTCGGTGAGCCGGTCCTGATCCGGATGGAAGCCGAGGCACGCCCACACCCCTTTCGGTGCGGAGGCGGCGAGCTGGAGATTGCGGGCGTTGGTCGCGACATCGCAGCCGACGGCGATGACGCCCCAGACGTCGAGCGACTGCGCCACGCGCAGCGCGTCGAGCGCGTCGGGGAAGGCCGGGTCGTGCAGGTGGCAGTGGCTGTCGATGACCATCTAGTCGCCCGCCACGACCATGCGCGCGATCTTCAACGTCGGCGCCGAGACGCGGTCGCGCAGCACGAGGTCGTTGCCGATGCCCTCGATGCGGTCGAACATCTCCAGCAGATTGCCCGCCACGGTGACCTCCTCGACCGGAAACGTCAACCGGCCGTCCTCGATCCAGAGTCCCGCGGCGCCGCGCGAGTAATCGCCGGTGACGCCGTTGACGCCGAACCCGATCAACTCCGTCACGTACAGGCCGCTCTTCACCGAGCCGATCAACTCCGCGGGCGGTGTCGTACCGACGAGCAGCATGAGATTCGTCGTTCCCACGGAGACGCCGGCGCCGTCACGGCTCGCGTGGTGCGTGGAGGGCAGCCCGAGCTTGCGCCCGGAGTACGTGTCGAGCAGGTACGACTCGAGCTTGCCCTCGCCGACCAGCACGGTGCGGCGCGTGGCGAGCCCCTCGCCGTCAAACGGCCGCGAGCCGAGCGCGCCCGGCAGCAGGCCGTCGTCCACGATGGTCACCGTCGGCGCGGCCACGCGTGTGCCGAGGCGCTCGAGCAGGAACGAGGCGCGGCGGTACAGGCCGGGCCCGCTGGCCGCGCCGGCGATCGAGCGCAGCAGGCTGGCCGCCATGTCGGGGTCGAAGATCACCGGGACCTCGGTCGTCTTCACCTTGCGCGCACCGAGCCGGCGCAGCGCGCGCGCGGCGGCGGTGCGGCCGATCGACTCCGGATCCTCGAGGCTCCGCCGGCGCCGGGCGTACGAATACCAGGCGTCGCGCTGCATCTCGCCGTCCTTCGCCGCGACGGGCGAGACGGTGAGGCCGAAGGCCGAGGTGCTGTAGCCGCGCGCGAAGCCGTGCGACGTCGCGTAGGCATAGCGCGCGCGCCGGTCGAAATACTCCGCGCCCTCCGAGTTGGTGATGCGCGGGTCGGCCGCAAGCGCCGCCGCCTCCGCGCGCCGCGCCAGCTCGATCTTCTGCTCGGGGGTCGGCTCCGGGCCCTCGTGGTCCTCCAGCTGGAGGTCGGGGACGCGGTCGATCAGCTCGCTGTCGTCGGGCAGGCCGGCGTGCGGATCCTCGGCGGTGACGCGCGCGAGCGCGGTCGCCTCGTCCACCACGCGCTCGAGCGAGTCGCGCGAGAGGTCCGAGGTCGACGCGGCGGCCGAGGCGCGGCCGGAGAACACGCGAAGCGCCAGCCGTTGCTCGCGCGAATGGGTGACCGTGTCCACCTGCCCCAGGCGCACGGAGGCGCTGAACGACCGCTCTTCGATCAGGAAGCCGTCGGCGGCGGTGGCGCCACGGGCGCCGGCGCGCTTGAGGACATCGACGAGCAGCGAGGTGTCGACCTCGCTCATCGGCCCACCGCCGTGCCGCCCACGGTCATTTCATCGATCCGGATCGTCGGCAGCCCGACGCCGACGGGCACCGACTGGCCGTCCTTGCCGCAGGTGCCGACGCCCTCGTCCAGGGCCAGGTCGTGACCCACACGGCTCACGCGCGTGAGCGCGTCGGGCCCGTTGCCGATCAGCGTGGCGCCCTTCACCGGCTTCGTCACCTGGCCGTCCTCGATCAGATAGGCCTCGCTGGCGGAGAAGACGAACTTGCCGCTCGTGATGTCCACCTGCCCGCCGCCGAAGTTCACGGCGTAGAGGCCGCGCTTCACCGATCTCAAGATGTCGCCCGGATCGTCCTGGCCGGCGAGCATGAAGGTGTTGGTCATGCGCGGCAGCGGCGGGTGCGCGTACGATTCGCGGCGCCCGTTGCCGGTCGGCGCCGCGCCCATGAGCCGGGCGTTGAGCCGATCCTGCATGTAACCGACGAGCACCCCGTTCTCGATCAGCACGTTGCGCCCGGTCGGTGTGCCCTCGTCGTCGACGTTGAGCGAGCCGCGGCGGTTGACCATCGTGCCGTCGTCGACCACGGTCACCAGCTCGGAGGCGACCTTCTGACCAACGCGGCCCGCGAACGCGGAGACGCCCTTGCGGTTGAAGTCGCCCTCGAGCCCGTGGCCGATCGCCTCGTGCAGCAGGATGCCCGGCCAGCCCGGACCGAGGACGACGGTCATCGCGCCCGCCGGCGCGTCCACGGCCGTCAGCTTCAGCGTTGCCTGGCGCGCCGCCTCGGCGGCGAAGCGCTTCCAGCGCTCGGCCTCGAGATAGAAGTCGAACGGCACGCGGCCACCGCCGCCGAAGGAGCCGATCTCGCGCTTGCCGCCATCCTCGGCGATCGCCGTCACGTTGAGCCGCGTGAGCGGGCGCACGTCGCCGACCGTCCAGCCCGACGCGGTGGCGATCAGCATGACGACCTCTTCGCTCGTCAGGGCCACGATCACCTGGCTCACCCGCGCGTCCGCCGCGCGGCACGCGGCGTCGATCTTGCGCATGAGGTCGAGCTTGCGCGCGAGCTCGGTGACGACCGGCGCCTCGGCGAGCGTATAGAGGTCGTGCGGGCGGCCTCGTCCGGCCACGGCGACCACCCCGGACTGGCCGGCGCGGTCGGCGATCGCCCGCGCCTGACGCGCGGCTTCCTCGAGGTTCTTCACGGCGAGATCGTCCGTGTGCGCGTAGCCCGTGCGCGTGCCCGACTGGGCCCGCACGCCGGCGCCCTGGCTCACGTGACGGGACGCCTTTTTCACGACGTTCTCCTCGAGAACCAGCTCTTCGTTGACACGGTACTCGAGGTAGATGTCGGCGTCGTCCACGCGGCCGACGAGATTGCTGCCGAGCAGGCGCTCCATGAGCCCGGGCGTGACGTTGAACCGGTCGGAGAAGAAACTTTCGGGACGCGTCCGCGCGATCTTTTCAGTCATCTGGAAGGGCCCAATCCTAACCGCCGGCGCCGGCCGGCCCCAAACTTTTCCAACGAGATCATTGTATCGGCTCTGCCAAGCCGCTATCGCGCTTGAAAGGCCTGAATTATCTCGTGGATACGCCGTAGGCCGTGCGCGAGCGAGGGCCCCGGTGAGAGCACGTCCTCGCCGGCGATCTCGTGAATCTCGCCGGCGGCGACGGCGGCGACCGTGTCCCAGGCCAGGCGCCCGGCGATCGCGGCGGCGTCGACGGGCTTTCCGCACCACGACGCCAGGATGATCTCGGGATCACGCGCGGCCACGTCCGCCGCGGTCACGACGCGCTCACGCGCGGAGCGCCGGTCGCGCAGGTCCGCGAAGACGTCGCGGCCGCCGGCAACCTCGATGAGGTCGGAGACCCAGCCGATGCCCGCGATGAGCGGGTCCATCCACTCCTCGAAGTACACGCGTGGGCGATCGGGCCACACGGAGGTGTACTCGTGCATCTGCGTGATCTCGTCGCGCATGTCGGCCACGACATCGCGGGCGGCGGCCTCGCAGCCGAGCGCGCCGCCGATGAGGAGGATGGCGGCCAGCACCTCGTCGAGTCGGCGCTGGTTGGTGCAGAGCACGGTGACGCCGGCGCCGATGAGCTCGGCGACGATATCGCGCTGCAGATCCGAGAAGCCGAGCACGAGGTCGGGCTCGAGGGCCAGGATCCGATCCGTGCGGAACGTGGTGAAGCCGCCCACGCGCGCCCGATCGCGCGCCCTCTCCGGACGCCGCGCGGTGCCCGGCACGCCGACCACGCGGTCCCCCGCCCCCACCATGAACGCGATCTCCGTCGTCTCGGCGGTGAGGCAGACGATGCGCTGCGGGAACTCGACGGGGCTCTTGCCGTACATCGACCTCTCAGTCCGCGGGAACGACGACGTCCAGACCGCGCGCGCGTCTCATCCCTCGTAGGTCTCGCGGCGCGCGAGCCCGCGCTGGAACGCCAGGTACTGCTCGCGCGTCATCGGCGGCTTCGCGGCCTTGAGGACCTCGCGCGCTCCCGTGGCGCCGTCCGCCAGCATGTCCACGGCCATCGCGGCCAGCGCCTTCGCGTTCGTCACGTACGCGAGCTGCGGATCGACGATCTTGTAGTCCGCGCCGTGACCGCTGCCGGTCGCGCCGCCGACGTAGGGATGCAGGATCGGCATCACCATGCTGAGATCGCCCATGTCGGTCGAGCCCGTGCGGTGCCCGATCTGGCGATAGTGCTCGGCGCCGACGAGCGCGCCGGCGTTGGCCTCGTGGTGACGCGCCATGGTCTGATCGCAGGCCATCGGCATGTAGCCGGGCAGCGTCTCGATCTCCACCTTCGCTCCCAGCGCGAGGGCGCCCGCCTTGAACGCGCGGTCCACCTTCTTCTGCGCGTCGAGGATCGCGTCGACCGTGCGGCCGCGGACGTAGGTCTCCAGGCGCACCTCGCCCGGGATCACATTCACCTGCGAGCCGCCGTGGGTGATGATCGGATGCACCCGGATCGTGTCCTCGTCGCGGAACGTCTCGCGGATGGCGTTGACGGCGGTGAGCCCGACCTGCGCGGCGTAGAGGGCGTTGATGCCCATGTGCGGCGCGCCCCCCGCGTGCGAGGCGCGGCCGACATAGCGGATCGTCTTCACGATGCAGCCATTGTTGGACGCGGGCACGCCGGTCTTGCCGTCCTCGGGCCGCGACGTGAGGTGAATCATCATCGAGAGGTCGACGTCGTCGAAGTGGCCGAGCCGGAGCAGCTCGGGCTTGCCCCCCAGGAACTCCAGCTTGCCCGCGCGCGCCTGCGCCACGCGCCACTCGATGTCGCCGTACTCCTCCGCGGGCACGGCGAAGAACACCACGCGACCGCTGAGCGCGTCGAACGCCCTCGCGTCGAGCAGTCCCATCGCGGCGCCCATCAGCGCGGCCACCTGCGCATTGTGGCCGCAGGCGTGGGCGGCGCCGGTGGTGGCATCGCCGTCGGGGTGCCCGGCGACGACGAGGGCGTCGAGCTCACCGAGCAGCGCGAAGGTCGGCCCGTCGCCCGCCCGTCCCGGCGCCTCCGCGCGCACGCCCGTGAGCGCGAGGCCGGTCCTCGGCTTGAGCCCGAGTCCGGCGAGGGTCTCCTCGATCAGCCGCGCCGTCTTGACCTCCTTGAAGCCCAGCTCCGGATGCTTGCGGATCCGCTCGCCGAGCCGGACGATCTCCTCGGCGCGCCGGTCGATGGCGGCGTACACGCGCTGCTTCAGCTCGTTCTTCGTCATGAAGACTCCTCTCCGGCGCTATTCTACCCGCCATGGACTACCACCACGTCATCGAGGCCGCGGGCGCGGTCGCGCTGGCCCTGGTCTTCTACTCCTACGCGTGGCGCTGGTTCGACGCCGCGGAGTCGCCGCGCCGAGCGCGCTGGCGGCCGGTGGTCAATGGCGTCGCCTTCGGGATGCTGGCGGTGTTCCTCATGATGTCGCGTATCCAGGTCGGCGAAGGCCACTGGGTCGACGCGCGCGCGGTGCCACTGGCGCTGATCACGCTCGTCGAGGGAACACCGGCCGGCGCCATCGCCGGCGGCATTGCGCTGGCGCGCCGACTCTGGCTGGGCGGCGCCGGCGCGCTCGCGGGCGGCCTCGCCATCGTGGCGGTGGTGGCGGCGGCGGCGGCCGCGCACGCGTGGGCCAGGCGCGACGGCGGCGTCGGCTTCCGCCACTCGCTCGCGCTGGCCGTCGCCGTCTACGCGATCACGTGGGCCTCGTTCGTCGTCCTCGGTCCGCGCGGCGCCGCCATCTTCGCGCCGGTGTGGCTGCCCGTCCTCCTGCTCAACGTGGTGGGCATCGGGCTGGTGGCGCGGCTCTTCGGCGACGTCGTGGCGGGCCGTGCCGCGGAGGCCGCGCGCCGCGACGCCGCGCAGCTGCGCGCCGTCACGCTGCTCGCGCGCGCCGCCGCGCACGAGATCAACAATCCCCTCACCGCCGTGCTGGGCGGCCTGGGCCTCGCGGCGCGCCGCGTGGCGCCGGACAGCGAGGAAGGCAAGTGGATCGAGCGCGCGCGCGAGGGCGGCGAGCGCATCCGCGACATCGTCGTGCGGATGAACCGCATCACGCAGGTGGAGGAGGCGCCGCAGATCGGGGCGCTGCCCCCGATTCTCGACCTCAAGAAGTCGAGCGAGTGAAACTCGGAGGGGGCCTAGACGGCCCCCTCCGATGCCTCCCCCAGGAATAGGATTGCGCCGGCAAAGCCGGCGCTCGGACACGCGATCTCAAAACGTCGTGTGACCCCTTGTGAGGAAGCGCTCGGGCGCGAACTCGTCGACGTCGACGCCCGGCGCGCCGGTCGTCATCCAGTCGGTCATGAGGCGGGCGGTGATGGGGGCCAGGAGGATGCCGTTGCGGAAGTGGGCGGTGGCGACCCAGAGGCCCTCCACGTCGGGCCACGGGCCGAGGATCGGCAGGCTGTCGGGCGCCCACGGGCGAAAGCCGTACCACGTGCGGGCGATCGGCAGCGCGCCGATCGAGGGCACGAGCCCGATGGCGGCGGCAAGCAGACCGGCGATTCCCTCCGCCGTCACCGAGCGCTGGAAGCCGACGCGCTCCACGGTGGCGCCGATCAGCAGCTCGCCCGACGGCCGCGGGACCAGATAGACGTCGTCGGAGTGGACGACGTGATTGAGCAGGGGCGGCACGTGCAGGAGCGCCACCATCTGGCCACGCGCGGGCTCGACGCGCAGACGCGCGCCGAACGACGCCGCCAGCGCGGCCGTCCACGCGCCGGCGGCGAGTAGCACGGCGTCGGCCTCCCAGCGGTCGCCGTCGGCGACAACGCCGTGGGTGCGTCCGTCCTCGACGATGATCCGGCTCACCGAAGTGCCGGAGCGGAGCACGACGCCGGCCGTCACCGCCGCCTGCGCGTAGGCGACGACCAGCCGCTGGTTGTTGACCCAGTGATCCGCGCCGACGAACATCGCGCCGCGCACGCGCGTGGCCAGCGCGGGCTCGCGCGCGCGCACCTCTGCCGTGTCCCAGGCCTCGATGCCGAACTCGCTCGACAGATACCCGGCCACGCGCGCCTCCGCCTGCCGCACGTCCTCGGCGTCGAGGAGCGGATAGATCGTGCCGCGCGTGACGTACTCGACGTCGATGCCGGTGCGCTCGCGCAGCTCGTCGACCAGCTCCGGGTAGAGTCGCCAGCTCGCCAGCGCCAGACGCTCGAGCGCCGAACCGGTGGGCGCGCCGAGCGGCGCCAGGAGCCCGGCGGCGGCGCCGGAGGCCTCCGCGCCAGGCGTGGCGCGCTCGAACAGCGTCACCGCGCAGCCGGCCTTGGCCAGTTCGTAGGCCGCCGCGCAGCCGATGATGCCGCCACCGACGACGGTGATCTTCACGCGGCGGCCAGCGCGTCGAGGAAGCGGCGCACGGCGTCGGCGGGCGACGGCGCGCCGAGGATGGCGGCGATGGCGGCGACGCCGAAGGCGCCGCTGCCTCTCACTTCCGACACGCGTGCGGGCGTGACGCCGCCGATGGCGATCACGGGCAGCCGCACACGCCCGGCCACCTTGGCGAGGGCGTCGAGCCCCTGGGGCGCGCCGTAGGGACGCTTGGACGGCGTGTCGTAGACGGGGCCGAACACGACCCAGTCAGCGCCCTTGGCCTCCGCCTCGACCGCGTCCTCGACGGAATGAACGGAGGCGCCGACGCGCAGCCGGTCCCCCGCCAGCGCGCGGACGTCCTCGAGCGGCAGCGAGGCGCCGGTGCGCTGCACGGCGTCGGCGCCCGTGGCGAGCGCGACATCGACGCGCTGCTCCCGTACATGACCCGCACGCTCCCGACGTCCGATCTGGGGGTCGCCGATGCACACGCCGAGCTCCGATTTACCCCGGCGGTCGGACGCTACGACCTCGATCTCCGGCGCGTGCTCAGGATTTGATCCTTCGTCATCGAGTGAAGGGCTATAAGTCGGGCGATCTGGAGCGGAGATTCGCGTCCCTGGATATCGAAGAAGACAGTCTCTATGCATACGGCTTTGTTCATCACCGCGTATGGGAATTGTTGCATCCGCGTCAGTCCGTCCGACTTTCGAAACTGGAGAAGAAAGTTTTCGACGCCGTGCTCCAATCCGGTCCGACGCATCCAGCCACGCTGGAGACGCAGAGACAAAGTTGCGGCCGGGCGAAGCCCGGCTGGCTCTCTGCCCGCGTCACATAACCGATCCCACGCGGCAAATGCCTGCGGGGTTGAAACCCCAACTTCGGGTGTGACCACGACACATGCCGCAGCAGGAAGATCCTGCAGCGGATACACCTGCTCGCCGCGACTAACTCCCAGCACTGTGCCGCCGACAAGAAACAGAGGCAAGTCCGAGCCCACCTCCGCCGCCAGCGGCTCCACCCGCTTCTTGAGCGCGTCGCCCTGATAGGTGAAGGCCAGCGTGGCGCCCTGCGCGGCGACCGCCTTGGCAATGCCCCAGGCAATCGAGCGGCTGTTGGCGACGCCCATGACGAGCCCGCGCTTGCCCTGCATCAGGGTGCCGGCG
>Ga0137409_10003617_pt1 | contig 16329 bp, 14 predicted proteins | sample CZODoug1_16funga_FD_122059 | JGI IMG/M metagenome (GOLD analysis project Ga0137409, IMG submission 122059) | Vadose zone soil fungal communities from Angelo Coast Range Reserve, California, USA - CZODoug1_16fungal (Hybrid Assembly) | ecosystem: Environmental > Terrestrial > Soil > Vadose zone... | reverse complement strand
GGTTGATGCGTCGGACCGTCCTCGCCGAGACCGATCGAGTCGTGCGTGTAAACGTAGATGACGTGGCGATCCATGATACACGCCAGTCTCACCGGCGGTCTCATGTAATCCGAGAAGATCAGGAACGTCGCACCATATGGAATGATGCCGCCGAAAAACGACATGCCGTTCATGATCGATCCCATCCCATGCTCACGAATTCCGAAATGGAAATTGCGGCCGGCATAATTCTCCGCCGAGAAGCTTGGCTCGCTCTTGATGATGGTGTTGGTGGAGCTGGCCAGATCGGCGGAGCCTCCCATCAGCTCGGGTATCTTCTTGCCAATGGCGTTGATGACAACGCCCGATGCGGCGCGGCTCGCGACATTTCCGTCCTTCGCCGTGAAGACGGGGATCAATTCCTCCCAGCCATCCGGCAAATCACCTTGCAGCCGACGCTGCAGCTCCTTCTCGAGAACTGGATTCGCAGCCTTGTAAGCGCCGTAAATCTTTTTCCACTCGTCCTCTGTCTTCGCTCTTTGTTTCGCGGCTTCACGCCAGTAGCGGAGGGCTTCTGGCGCGACGTAGAACGGCTCCAGCGACGGATAGCCGAGCGCCTTTTTGGTGAGAACGATCTCGTCCACTCCCAATGCGGAACCGTGCGCCTCGGCGGTGTCGTGCTTGTTGGGACTTCCGTAACCGATGTGCGAGCGAACGACGATCAGCGACGGCTTCAACGTCTCGGCTTTCGCCGCCTCGATCGCACGATTCAGGGCGGCGAGATCATTGACGTCCGCGACGTGCTGCACGTGCCAGCCATAGGCCTCAAACCGGGCACCGGTATCATCGCTGAAGGTGAGCGCGGTGTCGCCCTCGATCGTGATGTGGTTGTCGTCGTAGAAGCCGATCAGCTTGCCGAGCTTCGCGTGTCCGGCGAACGAGGCGGATTCGTGGGAGACGCCTTCCATCATGTCGCCGTCGCTGGCGATGAAGTAGACGTGATGGTCTATGATCTTCTGGTCGCGGTTGAACACCGCCCCCATGTGCGCCTCAGCCACCGCCATGCCAACCGAGTTGCCAACCCCCTGGCCCAGCGGTCCAGTCGTCGTCTCGATCCCGGGGGCGCAGCCGTACTCGGGATGGCCGGGCGTCTTGCTCTCCCACTGCCGGAACTGCTTCAGGTCATCGAGTGTGAGCTCGTAGCCGGTGAGATAGAGCACGCTGTACAACAGCATCGATGCGTGCCCCGCCGACAACACGAAGCGATCACGATTCAGCCAGCCGGGATTTGCCGGGTTGTAGCGAAGGTGCTGCGTCCAGAGGACATAGGCGAGCGGCGCCAGGGCCATCGGTGTGCCGGGATGACCGGAGTCCGCTTTCTGTACGGCGTCCATCGCGAGAACCCTGATCGCGTTGATGCAGAGATCCGGCAGGGATTGGCCGGAGCCCGAAGGTGGGGAAGAATCGGCCGCTCGGGGAGCGGTCGCGGTACTGGCTTGGTCGGACATTAGAAAGGAAAACCCACTGCGAGAAGAGTAAGGTTGTAGGTGCGAGGTACTAGGTGCGAGGTGTGAGGTAAGGCGCAGACGTGTGCGGCGCGTATCGCGCCGAAGTCAATTCTCATCTTGAAGTCAGTTCTCATTTGGAAACTAGCTCATACACGGGTGCGTTGCAGGGCGAGCCAATCGGCCGCTTCGCTTACTTCGCTCGGCACGAGATTATGGCCAACCAGCTGCCATTTGAGAGTGACTTCGGCGTGCGCCGACTCGAAAAGGTCGGCCAGCCTTTCGACGCTCGCGGCCGGAGCGATGGGATCCATGCGGCCAGCTGAAATGAACACCGCGGAGCCGGAAAGATCATTCTTCTCAGTCGGTTCGTACACGAGCATGGGGCGGAAGAGAATCGCGCTTTGCAGGATCCCCGGTTCGACGAACATCACAGTCGATGCGACGTTGGCGCCGTTGGAGTACCCGAGGGCGAAGACGCGGGCGGGATCGAGCCGGTAGGTAACGACTGCGGCGCGAATGAATCGCGCCAGCTCCTCGGCGCGTGAACGCACCTCCTTCGGGTCGAACACTCCCTCGGCGAGACGCCTGAAGAAACGCGGCGCCCCGTTCTCCAGAACGTTGCCACGCGGGCTCAGAATGGCAGCGCCTGGAGCGACAGCCTTTCCGATGCCGATGAGATCGTTCTCGTCTCCACCAGTACCGTGGAGTACGATGAGCGTCTCGCCGGATCCAGAATCCTCCGCGGGCACGAAGCGATGAATGAATCCCAGATCGTCAGTCATGCATTGGGGCCGTGCAGCTCGAGTGGCGTGTGGATGTTGGGGAGGAGTGCCTCGATCTCGAATCTTCGGGGCTCGAGCCAGTCGGGAAGCTTCAGCGACTGACCCAGCGAATCGACCGGCTCGTCGACTGCGAATCCGGGACCATCGGTCGCGATCTCGAAAAGAACCCCTCCGGGCTCGCGGAAGTAAATCGACTTGAAGTAGTCACGGTCAAGCTGTGGCGTGACGTTGTAGCCGAGGGAAGTCAGCTCGGTGCGAACCTTCATCTGTTCGGCTTCGCTGGCTCCGCGGAACGCGACGTGGTGTACCGTTCCTGCTCCCATCACGCCGGGCCAGATACCGGGGACACAACGCAGGTCTACGATTGTGCCGGGTCCGCCGTCTCCGCTCGCGTAGCGAAAGATGCTTCCCTGCTCACGAACGAGCCTGAAGCCGAGCGTGTTGGTGAGAAGCTGCCCGGTGAGCTCGTTGGCATCGAGCCAGAGGGTGACCGAGTAGATGCCCCGGATCGCGTGCTCGGGGGGAACACCGGCGCCAGACCAGCCGGTGTGAGAAGCGGCGGCTGGGTGAGCCACCAGCTCGCCCATGAATCCTTCGTGATCCTTGAACGCGATGACGCGTTCGTCCTCGTAACGCGCAACCGGCTGCTCGAACTCCACTCTCTTCTTGATCAGGCGCTCGATCCAGAATCCGACCGAGCTGGGAAGGATCGAAAACGATGTGACAGCAACCTGACCGCCGCCCTGTCGGCCGCGACGCGCATCCGGCCAGGGAAAGAACGTCAGAATACTGCCTGGGGTTCCTGATTCGTCGCCGAAGTAGAAGTGATAGGTGGTTGGATCGTCGAAGTTTACCGTGCGCTTGACGAGCCTGAAGCCCAGGATTCCGGCGTAGAAATCGAGATTCCGCTGCGGATCGCTGGCGATACCGGTGACGTGGTGGATACCGGCTGTCCGGAAACTCATCGCACCGATTCTTGCTTAACTATTCTTCCCGTCGCCCTGTCCGGAAGGGGGGCGCTTGCTCTGTTTCGGCTTTCGTCTGAATGGCATCTTATCTCCAATCTGTCCCCTTCCATAAAGCAACGGACATGCCGTTTGCTGAGGCATTGATGTGAGCCGTATCACCCAGTCCGCAAAGCGCAAAAAGCAAAAACGGTTTCGCAGTCTGAGCGATCCGCACACGCTCAGCGAGCTGGCACTGCGCCTGAAAGAGGGAATTTACATCACGACACTTGATGGCGAGATCATCGACGCCAACCCGGCGTTCCTCGAAATGTTCGGGGTCGACTCGCTGGAGGATTTGAAAGGGCAGCGCACCAGCGATTTCGTGAAGCCCGAAGTACGGGCAAGAGAAATGGCACTACTCGAGCGAGAGGGATCTGTTCGGGACATCGAGTTTCAGCTCACGCGTCGCGATGGCGAGACAAGAACGGTAGTCGACAGCGCTTTTCTCTCGGTGGATCCCAAGACCGGCGAGAAATACTGCCACGGAATCCTCGTCGACATCACACACCGGAAGGAGCTTCAGACACAACTCCTGGAACTGAGCATCCGGGATCCGCTCACGGGCTGCTACAATCGCCGGTATCTGAACACCGTCACGCGTCAATGCGAGGCGCAGCCGGAAGGGGAGTGGGGTTGCATTTACCTCGACATCGACCACTTCAAGCAATACAACGACAAGAACGGCCACGCTGAAGGCGATGCGGTGCTGGTGAAGATGGCGCGTTTCCTCATGCGCCACGTGCGGGCAGAGGAAGCAGTCGTGCGTGTGGGCGGGGACGAATTTCTCGTCGTTTTATGCGATTCCGATCTGGACCAGATCGACAATGTGGCGGCGCGATTGCGGGCCGCTGCGCCGACGTCTGCACCGGGGCCGTTTTCAATGGGGTGGGCAGCGCGCAAGAACGGGGAATCGTTCGAGGATACGATGGTTAGAGCCGATCGCCGCCTTCTGGCGGTAAGGGTCGACGAGCGGCGGGACCTGCAAAAACGGCGGAAGAAGCGTCCAAAGGCTACTTAGCCATTGTTAGCGGGCCTTAACCGCCTGGAAAAGCCTAGGCACTGCGCGGGTGTGCAAGTGAAGAGCTGACGCACGTCCCACAGTAGAACCTTCTTCTACTGGTGCCTCATGCGCTCATTCCTTCTCGTACTCGCCCTCGGCTTTCCCACACTGGCTTCCGGACAGATCGTCGATGGCCCACCGCGTCCGTGGCCCTGCCCGGTCCCGCCGCCATGCGAGCGGGGCAGGCCCTGCATCATGCCGGCGTGCGGCATTCCGTCGCCCATTGTGGTACGACAGAGCAGCGACGTTCGCGTCGACCTCGTCGACCGCGTGCTACGCTACGAGATTACCGAGACGTTCGTCAATCGAGGAAGCAGAGTAGGGGAAGCGGATTTCATGTTTCCGCTGCCGAAAGGCGCCGCGTTCCAGGATCTGAAGCTCTCGATCAACGGTGAGATGGTAGCCGGCGAGACGATGAGCGCCGATCGCGCAAGGCAGATATATGAAGAGATCGTCCGCCGGCAGCGCGATCCTGCCCTGCTCGAGTGGATGGGGTACGGACTTCTGCGCGCGAGAATCTTTCCAATCGCGCCGGGCGAACAGAAAAAAGTAGTGGTGCGCTTTCAAACCGTGGCGCCCCGCGAGGGCGATGCGCTGAGGGTCGACTATTTCCGTGGCATGCGGTCGAATCAGGTCGGGATGAATCAGGATCCCGAAGGACGCACGTCGTTCGTGCTGACCTATCCCAACGACCCGATGTACGGAACGGCGTATTCTCCGACGCACTCGATCTTCGAGCAGCGTTACGGATCGACGTCGGAGTCGGACGGATATCGTGACAATTACGACGATCGCTCATTTGCGTCGAGCTATCGCGGGTCGGTGCGCCGGGTCGAGGTAAGGGATGCGCGTGGAGAGGTCACGCTCCTTATCCCAATCCGGCGCTCGACCAGCGCCGCGATTTCGTTGCTGGCCAATGCTCCAGGCAACGACGACGGTTTTGCGCTGATCACCCTGTCTCCGCCGGCGGTTCGTCCGCGAGCGGTGCCACGCGATCTGACGTTCGTCATCGACGTATCGGGCTCCATGAGCGGCCAGAAAATCGAGCAGGCTCGTGCTGCCGGCAAGCAGATCCTGGGCACGTTGTCGCCCATGGACCGCTTCCGTCTGATCGATTTCTCGAGTGATGTGCGCACGTTCCGGGACGATTTCTCGACCGCGAACCGTGAGAACATTCGCGCGGCGGAACGTTATCTCGATCAGCTGGATGCGCAGGGGTCGACGAACATCTCGGGCGCGCTCGATGAGGCGTTGTCCGCTCCAGTTCAAGCAGGAAGGATTCCGATCATCCTGTTTCTTACCGACGGTCAGCCGACCGTGGGCGAGCGGGATGCTTCGGTGATCGCGGGGAATGTCGCCAGGCAGCGTGGGTCACGCAGACTCTTCACCTTCGGTGTTGGAGCGGATCTCAACGTTTCGCTGATCGAGCAGCTCGCGCTCGAAGGTCGGGGCACGGCGAGCTTCGTGCGTCCCGAGGAATCGGTGGAGCGCGCGGTGGGAATCGTAGCCAGCCGTCTGACGAGTCCGCTGGTGACAGATGTCCGTGTTCACGCCGAGGGCGTAAGACTTCTCAAGATGCACCCATCGGGACCAGTGGACATATTTGCAGGCGAGGATCTCGTGATACTCGCGCGATATGATGGGAGCGGCAATGCCGTGTTGCGCTTCGACGGACAGACGACCAGTGGTCCGGTGAGCTGGACGACGCGGGTGTATTTCCCCGAGCGCTCGCGCGAGAATCCATTCGTCGCGAGGCTGTGGGCGACGCAGCGCGTCGGGTACCTGAGCGCCGAGAAGCGCAAGCACGGTGGATCGCAGGAGATCAACGACGAGATCCGGGATCTCGGGGAGCGCTTCGGCATTCCGACGGAGTTCTCTTCGTACCTGGTGGTCGAGCCGGGAATGAATCGGAACAGGCGCGACATGGCTGGCGGAAGCCTTGGTCAGGTGGTTGTCACCGGCGCATCGTCAGCGCGTGCTCCCGCCGCTGCAGTTCAATTCGAGGCAGCCAAGTCGGCGGCCGCCCAACGCTCCGCGACAAACCTTTCGGCCGCAGACTCCGCTGTAGGCATGGGTGATTATGCCAGCGCTGGCCGAGGGAGTAACGTGACCCGGGCCGGCAACGTGACATTTGTATTGCGCGACGGCGTGTGGACCGACGTTCGCTACAAGAAGTCTGGAATGGTGCTGCAGGTGAAGCCATTCTCGGACGCATACTTCAAGCTGATTGAGATGGTGCCCGACCTGCGTGAGCCGTTCTCGGTCGGCGAGCGAGCCATAGTAGCGGGACGCAGCCTGGCGATCGAGCTGACCCCGTCGGGGAAAGAGAGTCTCACGGATCGTGACGTTGCTCTGATCAGGGATCGCTGGTAGTCGAGTGACTGACGTAGAGCGACTCTTCCGAACGTACAACGCCGCGTTGGTGAGATATCTGACGCGGCGTCTGGGAGATCGCGACTGGGCAGAGGAAGTCGCTCAAGAGACGTTCGTTCGCGCATTGAGACAAACTTCGATACAGAACGAACGGGCCTGGCTGTTTGCGGTCGCTACGAATCTCGTGAGGGACGAAGCGAGGAAGGACATGAGACGCCGAAAGCATCTGGCACTATTGGCGGAGCAAGAGCGCGATGAGATGGTCGAGCCGGAGGAGACGACCATCGAGCGCGCTCAGGAGGCAGCGATGGCGCGCAAGGCGGTGGACGCTCTTGCGGAACGTGACAGGCTAGCGCTGCTAATGCGGGAAGAGGGATTGGACTACAACGAGATCGCTGAAGCTTTGGAGCTTTCGCCCGGTTCGGTAGGTACGACGCTGTCGCGTGCGCGCCGCCGGTTGGTGGAGAGCTACGAGGCATTGCAGAAGAGTCGAGAAGAGAGAGAGAAGAATGCAGCATCTTGACGAAGGAACGATTCATTCGTGGCTGGACGGCGCGCTGAGTGCCGATGAAGCCACGCGGGTGGAAGCGCACGTCAAAGAGTGTCCGCAGTGTGCCGCCGCGGTGGCGGAAGCACGCGGGTTCATCGCGGGAGCATCGCGGATTCTCACGGCGCTCGACAATGCGCCGCGCGGAGTCATGCCGATGGCGGCGCCGAAGAAACGCTTCGATCCGATTGTGTGGCGCGTGGCGGCAACGCTACTGGTTGTCGCAACGGGGACGCTGGTGGTGTTCAGAAATGCCGGACGGGAAGCGCAGATTGCTACCACCGGTGCCGATACGGCCTCAAGCTCGGTCAAGGTAGTCACGCCAATGACTCAAGATGGTGGTGATCAGACTGCGAGAACGACCGCAAAACCTACCTCTCCGATCGGTCAACAAGGGAATTTTCCTCGAGGGACAGCGATCGGGAGGAGTGCCGGTTCAACTGAGAAGGGTGCGGCGAAAAAGCGAGCAACTGACGCGTTGGCTGCCACTGAGCAAAGGTCACCCCCGCTTCCACCGCAGAGTAACTACTCGGCAAAACCACCTGCTGCTCCACAGACCAACATTCCACTGAAAGAGAACGGAGCGATAGCCGGAGAAGCAAGTGGTGCCGTAGCTGCCAAAATCTCCGCGCCCTCAGGGTACGCACAGGCGGCACCGCCGAGTCCTCAACTTCTTGCAGCGCGCGGGCGTGGCGCCGCCGCCTCGGATGCGGCAAGAGAGCCGGAACTGTTGAGGGAGGTCGGTCACCCTCGGCAATTTGGCGCAAAGGTCACGCTCTACGAAGTCTCACCAGGTGATACCGTGACGCTGACTGAGGCAATTCCGCTCGATCTAACCGAAGTAGTGGTTACAAGCGCGACGACAGCCCCAATGACGGCACAGGCGACCGGAAAAACCGCGGCGATTCCGTCAAAGACGCGGGCCGATGCCGCAGCGATCACAAGCATGGCCGACTCTCAGCATGTAGCGGGAGTGCCATCCCCCTCACAACTGGGAATAGTGAACGCACCCCATACGATCACGTGGACTGACCCGGCGACAGGACACACGCTGGCTTTGACGGGGCGGATGCCCGAAGCGCGGCTTCAGCAAATAAAGATCAGCATCGAGCGGGAAAGAGCAGCGGCAGCGGCGAAGAAAAAGCCCTGACCAGCCGGGTCAGCTTGGAGGCGCCGCGCCCTGAAGCGCCATCCCCATCGAGTGATATCCCTTGTCAACGTAGACGACGGTGCCGGTGATTCCGGTGGCGAGGGGACTCGAGAGAAACGCGGCGGCATTTCCGACTTCTTCCGCTTGCAATGGCTCGGTGAGGGGCGAATTACCGGCGCAGTACTCAACCATCTTCTCGATGATTCCTATCGCGCTTGCCGCGCGCGAGGCCAATGGACCCGCTGAGATGGCGTTGACCCGCAGTCCGTATTTTCGGCCGGCCTCGAATGCGAGCACTCTGGTATCACTCTCTAGCGCCGCCTTCGCCGACGACATGCCACCGCCGTATCCCGGAATCACGCGCTCGCTTGCCAAATACGTCAAAGAAAGAAAGGAACCTCCCTTTCGCATGAGCGGGGCCAGCCGCGACACCATCGAGATCAATGAATACGCGCTGACGCTGATCGCGGTGAGATAGCCGGAGCGACTCGTCTCCAGCAACGGCTTCCTGACCTCGGGACCATTTGCCAGCGAATGGATCACAATGTCGAGCGAATCCTTGCCGAAGTCCGACTCCATGCGTCGGACCATTCCGTCGATGCTGAAATCACCAGTATCCTTGTACCGCTTGTTGGAACGGATGTCCTCGGGCGCATCGGAAAGCGTGTCAAACGAAGCGTCGAGCGGGTAGACCTTCTCGAATTGGAGAAGCTGTCCGCCAGATAACTTCCGCGACTCGTCCATCTTGCCGCGCTCCAACAAGTTCGTGAAGATGTTGAGAGCGGGAGGCCAGGTCCCTACCGACACCTTAGCCCCTGCCTCAGCGAGTGATTTGGCGATCGCGAACCCGTATCCGGCGTCATCCGCGACGCCGGCAACCAGCGCCCGCTTCCCGGTGAGGTCTATTTTCAGCATTGGCGTGATATCGCGATTCGAAGGATGATTTACAAGGGGTAAGAGATTTGCATTCGGGGACCAGATCGAGCCTTTCATTATCATTTCAACAGGGGACGAACTTGTTCGCAAAGATGTTCCGTGCTGCGCTGGTATCCCTGACATTCGCCGTCACTGCGCAAGCGCAGGTTCAGGACACCATCGATAAGAAAACACCGCTCCTGGTCAGCAAGGATGCGCTGCTGTTGGGCGCATTCCTGCTCGGGACAGCGGCAGTCGCGCCGCTTGACATGAAAATCGCCAGCCGGCTCCAGTATCAGGGGACCCAGGAGAACCAGCTCCTCGGAAGGGCCGCTACGGGCTTTCGTCTGCTTGGTGACCCGGGATCTTTCGTTGTAGGCACGGCCGTGTATCTGATTGGTCGCGTCGACGGGAACCGACGCGTCGAATCGGTTGGATTGCATAGCGTCGAGTCGATTCTGCTGGCTGATGTTCTTGGCGGTGGAATAAAGATGCTCGCCGGAAGGCAGCGTCCATTCTACGACATCAGGAACCCATATAACTTCCAGCTTTGGAGAGGCTTCTCGAGCGACCAATTCCGCTCATTTCCGTCGGGGCACACGATCACCGCCTTTGCATTCGCATCCACGGTCACGCGCGAATCGCAATTCTGGTGGCCCCACTCCGCCTGGTATGTGGGAACCGTGTTTTACGGGGGTGCGTCACTGGTAGGCCTATCGCGCATCTACAACAACCAGCACTGGGCCAGCGATGTGATGGCCGGCGCGGCGCTCGGTACGATCGTTGGAATCAAAGTAGTGAAATACACACACTCGCACCCCGGGAATCACATTGATCGCGAGCTCATAAAAGGAAAAGGATCATCGCAAATTCAAATCAATCCGGTCCTGTTTACCATTCAGTTCTAATGCGATTCGCTGGTCTCAACTCGAGTAGTGTTTGCCGCCGCTGAATGGGATTTTCATTCTGGCGGAGCTGCCACCTGAGATCGCGGACCGGCTACGCGCAATCAACGAGCGCTACGATCCAAAGCTGTCCCGCTACAAACCGCCACACATAACGCTCGCCGGCTCGTCCGGCGCCGGCCCGCTGCCTCCCTCGGTGAGCGTCGTAGAGATTCGGGAGAAGCTCGAGCCGATTACCCGGGAGACGGAGCCGCTCACCCTCTCGTTCCAGCCTCCCCAGAAGTTCATGCAGAGGGACATTATCGTGCTGCCGATCGACTCCCATGGGCCATTAAGGGTCCTCCACGACGAGATCGCTACGAGCGGACTCCCGTTCACGCGCGCGCGGTACACTTTTAGCCCACATGCTACTCTGAGCCTGTATCAATCGCTCGACGCGAAGTCGATCCGTGAGCTCCTCAAGATCCGATTGCCGGAGCCGTTCGTGATAAACGCGATTCAAGTCTATCATACGCGGGATCCACAACCTTCACGAAAACTCCTAGAGCTTCCCCTGACCGGTGGATCCAAGAAAGATTGAGATTGCGTGGCGCACGTTCTGGATGCGTCTGCTTGGATGGATGCTTCCGGGGGCGAAGGAGACTGCGCTGCCGCCACCGACGAACGCCGACTATCGGGTGCTGTTCATCCGTTATGAGCGCATCGGCGACATGATCATGGCGACGTCGCTCATTCGCAATATCGCCACAGCCCTGCCAGGTGGAAAAGTGGATGTCCTCGCGACCCCAACTACTGCATCGGTGCTCGAGGGGAATCCATATGTCGGCAAAGTGCTGATGCTCGAGCGCAATTCCTTTGGCAGCTACCGTAACCTGATGAAGAAGCTCAGGCGCGAGCGCTACACGGTAATGGTGGATGGCAGGATCAACAATCCGCCGATCTTCACCTCCACTCCACTTCTTATGTATGCGGGCAGGGCGCGTTTTCGTGTCGGTGCCGGCGGCGATAGGGAGCCACGGATCTACAACGTGCGCGTGCCAGAATGGAATCGGGTCGATCACTACATCGAGGGCTCCAAGCAGCTCGCGATTCCGTTCGGCGTCGATCCCCAGTCGGTCGACTGGCAGCCAGAGATATTTCTGGCGGACGAAGAACGTGCGCAGGCGGAAGAATGGTGGCGGAAAGCGCGGGAGCAGGCGTTGGCGCCGGCGGGATCCGCAATCGGCGTCACCAGACGCCTGCTCGTCAACCTCTCGGCGTCGGAGGCCAAGAGACGATGGCCTGACGGCAAGTTCACCGCGACCCTCCAGGCTGCGCGGACGCTGGGGCCGAACATGCCGATCATTGTCATCGGTCTGCCGTCCGAATGGGAGAGCGTGAACGAAGTCGCCGCCGCAGTGAACGGACTACCGGTCCAAACACCGCAGCTGCGCGATGCGTTTGCGTTGGTGGGAACTTCCGATTTGGTCTTCACACCGGATACGAGCATCTCACACGCGGCATCGGCATTCCGGAAGCCGTCGCTAGTGCTTCTCAAACGCGAGCACAAGCCGTATGCACCGTGGAACACACCGGGCGAGATCATCGCCTGGAGCGAGGATGAGATTCAACAGCTGCCCTATGAGCGCGTATCCGAGGCCTTGAACAGGTTGTTGGCGAATTTCGGGGGTTAACCGAGGTTGGTACTGATCGTCTAACAATGGGTACAGGTGTGCGAAGTCGTGCCCCTCTCACTCTTAGGTGGCGGTACAACATGCTTCGGACTTCAAAGCTGCGGTTGATTGCCATCGCAACGCTGGTGTTTGCGATACCGGGGCGTCTCTACGCTCAACATCCACATTCCGACACTACGTCTGCCGCGTCGCGTTCCACGCACAGTTCGACCGACATGGCAGGAATGGACATGAGCGGCGCGAACGACGACTGGAAGATGACCGCCATGGCGAAACACATGGCCTACTCAAGTCCCCGCCCGCTTACAGCCGCCGATTCAATTAAGGCTGCCCACGTGATCAACGAGTTGCGGCAGGCGATCGCGAAGTATCAGGATCTGAGTGTTGCCGAAGCAGACGGCTACAAGATGTTCGCGCCCCAGATCAAGAATCAGCCGCAGTACCATTTCACGAAGAAGTGGAACGCGATGCGGAATCAGTTCGGTTTCGATCCCGCGCGTCCGACGTCCCTTCTATATAAGAAGGACGCGCAGGGGCAGTTCCATCTAATCGGCGCGATGTACACGGCGTCGAAGCGTACGTCCGAGGAAGATCTCAATGAGCGCGTTCCACTCAGTGTCGCTCACTGGCACCGGCACGTGAACTGGTGCATTCCCGTTCGGCAAGCGAAAGAGCGCTGGTACGAGACCAAGGACGGACGCCCGATCTTTGGCCCCCTGGGTGTAGCGACCAAAGCAGAATGCGACGCGGCGAATGGCCGCTTCATTCCGCAGGCGTTCGGGTGGATGCTGCACGCCAACACCTTCGCCGGGAACGATCTCAAGTCCATCTGGCACGATGATCATATGGACCATGATCACGCCATGATCGGAGACCCAAAATAAAAGGCTGCGGACTGAGGGCCAACTGCCATTGCGGATCGCAGACTAATTGCGGATTGGGAAACTAACTGCGAGATCAAGGACTCAGTGCGAACTGCTACAATTGAGGGGCATAGTTGGTTCGCAGTTCGAAGTTAGTCCCCTAATCCGCAGTTAGTCTGCGATCCGCAATAGCAGTTGGTCCGTAATCCTCAGCAGTTAAGTTTGGTGCATGCCTCCACAATTCATTTATGTAATGAAAGACCTGCGCAAGGTCGTCCCGCCATCGCGGGAGATACTACGCGGGATCTGGTTGTCTTTTTATCCTGGCGCCAAGATCGGTGTCCTCGGCGCCAACGGCGCCGGCAAATCCTCTCTGCTCCGCATCATGGCGGGCGTGGATCATGACTTTCAGGGCGAAGCGTGGCCGCACGAAGGCACCCGCATCGGGTACTTGTCGCAGGAACCGCAGCTCGATCCTTCGAAGAACGTAAAGGAGAACGTCGACGTCGCGGTGAAGCCGACGCTCGATCTCCTCAAGAAATTCGAGGAGATATCGAACAAGTTCGCCGAGCCGATGTCGGATGAGCAGATGACGAAGCTGCTCGATCAGCAGGCCAAAGTGCAGGAAAAAATCGACGCGGTGAACGCGTGGGAGCTGGATCGGAAGATAGAGATCGCGATGGATGCGCTGCGTCTTCCGCCCGCTGATGCTGATGTGACCAAGCTCTCTGGTGGAGAAAAGCGGCGCGTCGCGTTGTGCAGAACGTTGCTGGAGGAGCCGGATATGCTGCTCCTCGACGAGCCGACGAACCATCTCGACGCCGAATCAGTAGCGTGGCTGGAGAGATACCTGGCTGAATTTCCGGGAACCGTCGTAGCCGTAACGCACGACCGGTATTTCCTCGACAACGTCGCCGGCTGGATTCTCGAGCTCGATCGTGGGGCGGGAATCCCCTACGAGGGCAATTACAGTTCGTGGCTCGATCAGAAGCGCACCCGATTGGCGACAGAAGAGAAGCAGGCGTCGGCTCGGCAGAGATCATTGGAGCGCGAGCTCGAATGGGTACGCATGTCGCCGCGCGCCCGGCAGACCAAGAGCAAGGCACGCATTCAGAAGTACGAGGAGCTCGCGACCGCCGCCGAAGGCGAAAAAGTCATGCAGAACGAGATCGTGATTCCACCGCCGGCTCGACTTGGGAACGATGTGGTGATCGCCAAGGGTCTGAAGAAAGCCTATGGCGACAACGTGTTATTCGACGATCTGTCGTTCTCGCTGCCGCGCGGAGGAATCGTTGGAATCATCGGGGCGAACGGCGCCGGAAAGACGACGCTGTTCAGAATGATTGCCGGAAAAGAGAAGGCGGACGGTGGCTCGTTGACGATCGGAGACACGGTGCAGCTCGCTTACCTGGATCAGACCCGCGAATTCAACGATGCAAACACGGTCTACAAGGAAGTGAGCGAGGGGAATGACGTCATCATGGTGGGAAAGCGCGAAATGCAGGCACGGGCGTATCTGGCGCAGTTCAACTTCAAAGGTCCGGATCAGCAGAAGATGGTGAAGGACTTGTCAGGCGGAGAGAGAAATCGCCTTCATCTGGCAAAGTTGCTCAAGACAGGCGGCAACCTGTTGCTGCTCGACGAACCAACTAACGATCTCGACGTCGACACGTTGCGCGCGCTCGAAGAGGCGCTGGTCGATTTCCCTGGATGCGCCGTTGTCATCTCGCACGATCGCTGGTTTCTGGACCGCATCGCGACGCACATACTCGCGTTCGAGGGGAATTCGGAGACGGTGTGGTTTGAGGGGAGCTACCGCGACTACGCCGAGGACTTCAAGAAGAGGAAGGGAGCGGACGCGGACAGGCCGCATCGTATTGCTTACAGGAAACTCGTGCATAAATAGCGACGATTCCAGCCGACTGATCGGATCCCTTGCCTTGCAAGGACACCACGAGTGCCGCAGCATATGTGATCCCGTTTGCGGAGTGTTCATGCGGCCACTTGGTTGGATCGGCGTGCTTCTCATCGTTGCCGGAGTCATCGTCGTCGCGATGCGCGGAGTGCCATATACAAAGAGCCACAACGAAGTCGAAGTTGGACCTCTCAAGGTGACTACGCAGGAACGCGGTATGGTGACGCCTATTTTCGGCGTCGCCGCCATCGTGATTGGCGGGGTCCTCGTGTTCGCGGGTAAAAAGCGATCGGGGTAGCCGGTTGCCCCGGCTGGCGGCCAGCGGGGCAACCATCACGAGCCAACGGAACCCGGTTAGTCGCCGGTGTTGCTCTTAAGAAGTCGCTGGCGGTACGCCTCACTCGCGTAAATCGCGACTTCCACTCGGCGATTCTGTTGGCGCCCGGCATCGGTCTCGTTGGTCGCGACCGGCTCTGCCTCTCCCTTGCCCGTCGCCGCGAGGCGCGTTCTTGCCACACCCTGCGCCGCAAGGTACGTAGCCGCTGAATTTGAGCGGCGCTCGGAAAGACGCTGATTGTAGGAGACATCACCCACGTTGTCAGTATGCCCGACGATGAGCAGTTGTGAGTCGGGATACTTTTGCAGACTCTTCGCGAGCTCGCCCAGATTCGTTCCCGCCGCCGGAAGAATCTGATCCGAGTCGAATGCGAAGAGGAGGCCTGAAGCGAAGGTCACCGCGATTCCCTCGCCAACGCGCGCGACTGTTGCGCCTGGAATGTTCTGGCTCAGCTCCTTGGCCTGCTGATCCATCTGGTGTCCGATGATAGCGCCGGCAGTACCGCCGACCACGGCACCGATAATTGCCCCTCTCGCCGTCGAACCGGTCTGGTTGCCGATCACGCCACCTACCGCGGCGCCAGCCGCGGCGCCGATCGCCGCGCCCTCCTCCTTCTTGTTGAGGCTGGCGCACGCGCCCACTCCAATTGAGCCGACCACGACGAATGCAGTCAGCGCGTATAGCCGCCGAGTATTTGACATTTTCATGTATGATCCTCGCTGTAAGTGACGCGAGCGACAGTTCAATTCGGGTGCCACGTCGCTGGAACCCTTGATCGAATAACTATCTGGTGGCATAGACGGTCGCCACAGTGTCGGTGTCGTGCGGAAACTCGGGCGGGGGTAGATTCCAGCCGCATGTTCCTCTCGTTACTGCTTGCAGCTACAGTGCTTCAGGACTCGACGCCCGTGTACAGCGGGCGCGCCAACCGCACGCACGTCGATGTTCCGAGAATCGATACAGTCGCCAGTATCGATGGCGTCCTCGACGAGCCGGTGTGGCGCCGCGCAGCTCGACTCACTGGGTTTTCACAGTACCAGCCAGTGGACGGACGTCCCGCCGACGAGCCCACTGAAGTTCTGGTGTGGTACTCACCCGACGCGATCTACTTTGGTATTCGCGCGCGAGAGATCCACGGCAACGTCGTGCGCGCGACGCACGCCAACCGAGACAACATCGACAGCGAGGATCAGATCCAGATCCTGCTCGATACCGACAACGCACGTCAGATCGCGTTTCTATTTGGCGTGAATCCCTACGGCGTCCAGCAGGACGGAACGCGAAGCGCACAGTTCGCGGGTGGTGCGGGAGGTCC
>Ga0137409_10003616_pt1 | contig 16333 bp, 14 predicted proteins | sample CZODoug1_16funga_FD_122059 | JGI IMG/M metagenome (GOLD analysis project Ga0137409, IMG submission 122059) | Vadose zone soil fungal communities from Angelo Coast Range Reserve, California, USA - CZODoug1_16fungal (Hybrid Assembly) | ecosystem: Environmental > Terrestrial > Soil > Vadose zone... | reverse complement strand
TACGCCGTCTCGCCGCACCGCCGGTGGCCGCCGGCGGCCGCCTCGTCGGCGGTCCGATCGTCCTCGACCGCACCGCGCATCGGGTGACGGCGGAGGGGAAGGAAGTCGAGCTCACCGCGACCGAGTTCAAGCTGCTCGAGCGCCTGATCGAGCGCCGGGACCGCGTGCAATCGCGCTCGCAGCTGCTCGAATCGGTCTGGCAGGCGCAGCCGGACATTCAGACCCGCACCGTCGACATGCACGTGCAACGCCTGCGCACCAAACTCGGCGCGGCCGGCGACTGGATCGAGACCGTCCGTGCCGTCGGCTATCGCTTCCGCGAGCCGGTCGCCCCGCCCAAGAGACCCGCTCCCACCGCGCGCCGCCGTCGCACATGAAACTCGTCACGCGGCTCTTCGCGAGCATCGGTTTGCTCGTGGCAGCCGCGGTCGCCGGTTCGATCATCGCCGCCGACGTCTTGCTGCGCCAGCACCTCGAGCAGGAAATCGCGACGGAGCTGGAGCGCGAGGCGCGGCTGGTGGCGGCGTTCGCGCCGGCCGACTCGACCAGATGGCCGGAGTTTGCGGCGCTGGCCGGCGCGCGGCTCGGCCGCCGCGTCACGCTGATCGATCCGGACGGGCACGTCCGTGGCGACACGGAGTTCGACCGCGCGTCGCTCACCCAGCTGCAGAATCACCGCGACCGTCCCGAAGTGCGCGCGGCCCTCGATTCCGCGCCCGGCGTCGGCATGAACGAACGCCTCAGCGCCTCCACGAACGAACGGCAGATGTACGTCGCGATCCGGGGCGGCCCGCCCGGGCTCGCCGTGGTACGCGTCTCGACGACCCTCGCGATCGTCGATGCGCAGGTGCATGCCGTCCAGCGCGCCGTCGCCATGGCAGGATTGGTCATGCTGCTCGCCGCCTGGCTGCTCGCCTGGATGCTCGCGCGCGCACTGGCCTGGCCGCTGCTCCGCATTGCCGAAGCGGCGCGCGACATCGCCGCCGGTCGTCTGGCGGAATTCCCCGACGTGCGCGTCCCCGAGCTTGCCCACCACGTCGATGCGCTGCGCGCGATGCATCACGAGCTCGAGCGCCGCTTCGAAGACTTGCGCCGCGAGCGCGAGGAATCCCGCACGCTGCTCGAAGCGCTGTCGGATGGCGTCCTCGCCGCCGACAAGCGCGGCATCATCATCGAAACGAACGCGGCCGCCCGCCGGCTGCTGGGCTACGGCGAAACGGAGCCGCTCCCGCCGCTCGGCGAGCTGTTCCATGATCGCGCGCACCGCGCGCTGATGCGCGAGGTCCTCACGGGCGCGGCGGTCGAGGGGCGAGAGCTGGCTCTCGGAGACCGCACCGTCGTCTTCTCCGCTCGGCCGCTCGCCGACGGCGGCACGCTGCTCGTGCTGAGTGACGTCAGCGATTTGCGACGCCTCGAAACGATCCGGCGCGACTTTGTGGCGAATGTGTCCCACGAGTTGAAGACGCCCCTGACGGCCATCGCGGGCTACGCCGAAACGCTTGCGGCCGAATCACGGGACCCGCAGGCCACCGGCTTCGCGCAGACGATCGTCGAGAATGCGGGCCGCATGCAGCGCCTGGTCGATGACCTGCTCGACCTGTCGCGGATCGAATCGGGAGCCTGGGAGCCCGAGCCACGGCGCGTCGAAGTCGATGCGGCCGCGCGCGAGGCGTGGCGCCCCTTCGCGGACCGCGCGGCCAGCCGGGGGATCGGGTTCGAAAGCACAACGAACTCCGCGTCTATCAACAGCGACCCCGAGGCATTGCGGCAGATCTTCACCAATCTGTTCGACAACGCTCTGCGGCACACGCCGCAGGGCGGCACGATCCGGGTCGCCGCGCAGCGAGCCGGAAACCGCGTTGTCGTGCGAGTCAGTGACACCGGCTCCGGCATTGGGGCGGATCACCTGCCCCGCATCTTCGAGCGCTTCTACCGTGTGGACCCCGGCCGCTCACGCCAGGAAGGCGGCACGGGGCTCGGTCTGGCGATCGTGAAGCACCTGGTCGAGGCGCATGCAGGCCGCGTGGAGGCCGAAAGCGAGCTCGGCCGGGGAACCACAATCCTTTTGTACTTCGGGACTTAGCCCTCGTTACACAGCCGTAACGCGCACGTCACCGACCGTTGACGGCGCGCGCGCAACATTGGCGCGTGCGAATCGCGCTCGTCACCGACACGTACACGCCGCAGGTCAACGGCGTCACGACAGTGGTCGTCCGAATCGCCAAGGTCCTCCGCGAATTCGGGCACGACGTCGCGATCGTCGCACCGCGGTATCCCGGCGACGCAAGTCTGGACCCGGCGCAGTTGCGCATCCCGTCCGCGTCCTTCCCGCCGTATCCGGCGATCCGGTTGTCGCTGCCGCAGTTCGCGGCCGTCGCGCGCTTCCTCGATCCCTTCGAACCCGACGTGGTGCACGTCGCGACGGAAGGCCCGTTGGGCCTGACCGGGCGGCGCTACGCCATGCGGCGCGGCATTCCGCTGATCACGTCGTATCACACGAACTTCCCGCAGTACGCGCGACACTACGGCGCCGGGATCATCGAGCCGCTGGTCTGGAAGTGGCTGCGCTGGTTCCATCGGCCCGCGGTCTTGACGCAGACGCCCGGCGAAGCGGTCGCGCACGAGCTGGAACGCCGCGGGATCGGACGTCCGATCGTCTGGGGACGGGGTGTCGATAGCGAGCATTTCCGCCCGGCGCGGCGGAGCGCGGGTTGGCGCCGCTGGCTCGCCGGCGCTGATGACACCGCCATCGTGCTGCACGTCGGCCGGCTCGCCCCCGAGAAAAACATCGACGTGCTCGCCGAGGCATGGACTGTCGCGCGTGAGCGAGTCGGGCAGCGCGCGACATTCGTGATTGCCGGCGAGGGGCCGGAGCGCCGCCGCCTGCTCACTCACCTGCCCTGGGTCCGCCAGCTCGGCTTCCTCGATCGCGACAAGCTCGCGGACGTCTATGCGAGCGCCGACATCTGTGTGCTCCCGTCCAGGACCGAGACGTGCGGCCTCGTGGCGCTCGAAGCGATGGCCTCCGGTCTGGCGGTCGTCGCCGCCGATGCGGGCGGCTTCCGCGAGAGCATCGCCCACGGCCGCAGCGGCCTCCTGGTCGCACCCGACGACGCCGTCGGCTTCGCATCGGAGATTCTCTCGCTGGTGATCGCGCCGCAGCGGCGCGCCGAGATCGCCACGGCCGCGCGCGCGGCCGCCGTGGCACGCGATGTCGCGCCCGAGAACCTCGACCTCCTCAAGCAATACGCGAGCGCGGCTGGGCTGTCACACGCGGGAGCTGCCCCATTCGCCGCGTAGTCCTCCTCGCGGCAGGCGTCTGATGCGCTGGCTCACGCACCTCGGCGGCGCGCGGGTGACGATCGGCACCGGACTGTTGCTCGTCGCGATTGGCGAGCAGCTGCTCGGACTCGCTGCGCTGTTCGCGCTCACAACGTCGCACCTCGCCGTTCAGGCGCTGAAGCGCACGGTCGCCCGGCCGCGGCCGTGTGACGCGAACGGACGGTTGCTGGCGCTGATCGACCTGCCGGATCCGTACTCCTTCCCGTCCGGCCACGCCGCCGCGGCGAGCGCCGTCAGTGGCACGATTGCGATCGTCCATCCACTGCTCGCGCCAGTCCTTCTGCCGCTGGCGGTGCTCATTGCGGCGTCGCGCGTAACGCTGCGGGTGCACCATACGAGCGATGTCATCGGGGGGATGGTACTGGGGCTCGCGGGCGCGATCGGCGCCTTCGCCGTTTTCCTGCACTAACCTGTCTCGCGTGCCCGGCGGCGGATTGCACGGCCGACTGTCCGGGTGCCCAGGTAGCGGAGGCCTGTACGGCTCCGCTATCTGCTTAGCGGGGCCCGCCGTTACAAAATCGTGACATAGCCGACTCATCGTGGTGATGGCCACCGCGCAGTTTGGAGTCGTTCGAGCTGTCCACCATTTCACCCAAGTCTTGAGGAGTACTCGTGCACGCAAGACTCTTGGCCCCGCTGTGCGCGCTGAGCATGGCCGCACTGCCCGCGGCCGCCCAGGCGCCGGCTGCCCAGGCGCCGCAAGTCACTGTGAGCGGCGTTTCGTATCTGCAGTACGTCTACCAACTCAAAGACACTGCGAATCACCAAAACAACTTCGACGTGACCCGGGCCTACATCAACGTCCTCGGACGGTTCTCGGGTGGCGTCAGCACGCGCATCACGGCGGACATCCAGCGCGTCGGTGCCGGCGACAACTCACTGCGGTTTCGGCTCAAGTACGCGTTCGTCGGCTATACGCCCCAGGGCAGCTCACTCACCTACAAGCTTGGCCAGATCCACACGCCCTTCATCGATTGGGAAGAGGCACTGTGGGATTACCGGATGCAGGGGCAGATGGCGCTGGAGCGTGGCGCCTACCTCTCATCGTCGGACTTCGGTCTGGGTGTGGACGGCAACTGGAACGCCGACAAGGTCAATATGCAGGTCGGGATCTACAACGGAGAGAGCTACAGCGGCGGCACGGGCGACAAGCGCAAGGACTTCATGGGTCGTGTGTCGGTACGCGTCAAGCCGACCGATGACGCCAGCCGCGTCGGTGGCCTCCGTGTCACCGCATATGGGCAGTACGGTAAGCCGACCAGCGGCGGCCAGCGGAGCCGGCTGCTCGGCATGGTGTCGTACCGGACGAAGCAGATCACGTTGGCAGGCGAATACGCCGTGACGAAGGACAGCACCACGGGCCCGGTGCCAGCCCCCGTCGCCCATTCGTCCGGCTCAGTCGCCAGCGTCTTCGGCGTCTACCATTTCACCGACTCGAAAGCAGCGGTGCTCGCGCGCGTCGACTTAACCGATCCCAACACCAACGTAGGCAACAACCGGCTGACGCGGTTTATCGCGGGCGCGTCCTACCAGCTCTCGCCGAATCTGCGGCTGCTCGCGGACATCGACATGCTCTCCTACCAGGGCGGCGCGCCGACCCCGGCGCTCGAGGCAACGCGGTCGCAGGCTTACTTCCAGGCGCAGTTCACGTTCTAACGCACACGGAGAACACACACTCATGAAGTCTCTTCTGCTCTTGCTAGCCGCGTTACCGGCGGCAGCTCTCGCCCAGGTCCAGCTCAATGGCGCCGGAGCGACGTTCCCGAACATCATCTATTCGAACTGGATGCTGACCTACAATCAGTCGCATCCCGATGTGAAGCTGAACTACCAATCGATCGGCTCGGGCGGCGGCATCCGTCAGTTCTCCGATGGCACCGTCGACTTCGGCGGCACCGATGCGCCGATGTCCGACTCCGCCATCGCCGCCATCAACGGCAACGTGCTGCACATCCCCACGGTGCTCGGCGCCGTGGTGGCCGCGTACACGTTGCCCGACGTCTCCCAGCCGGTGAAGCTCACGCCGGATGTGCTGGCGGACATCTTCCTGGGCAAGATCACGAAGTGGAATGATGCGCGGCTCGCCAGCATCAACCCCGGCGTCACACTGCCGAACCAGGACATCATCGTCGTGCACCGCTCCGACGGCTCGGGCACGTCGTTCGTCTGGACCGATTACCTCACGAAGGTGAGCCCGGAGTGGGCGCAGAAAGTCGGCAAGGGTCCGTCGGTAAGCTGGCCGGTAGGTCTTGGTGGCCGGGGCAATGAAGGCGTCGCCGCCACCGTCCGGCAGACGCCGGGCGCGATCGGCTACATCGAGCTAGGATACGCCCTGATCAGCAAGATGCCGTTCGCGGTCCTGAAGAATCAGGCGGGAAACTGGATTACCGCCTCACTGGAATCGGTGACCGCCGCCGCGGCCGGTGGAATGAAGGACATGGGCCCGAACACCGACTTCCGGGTGTCGATCACCAACTCGCCGGGTGCACAGGCGTATCCCGCCGCAAGCTTCACATGGCTGCTCGTTCATAAGACGTACACCGATTCCGCCAAGGCCCGGACACTCGTCGAGTTCATCTGGTGGGCCGAGACCGAAGGCCAGGCGAAGGCTCCTGAGCTCGGCTATGCGCCGCTGCCCAAAGAACTGCGCCCCTGGATTCAGGCTCGCCTCAAGAGCGTCACGGCCAACGGGCGGCCCGTTTGGAAGGGAACTGCCGAGTAACATAGGCCGGCCTCCCGGTGCGCTGTTTGGGCGTCGGGAGGCTGGCCATTCGTAGTGACAATTCCGTTACACCGTCGTGACGGACAGTCCGTAAGCCGCCGGTAGGTTTCCGGCGCGATGACTACCCTCCCGTTTGAAGGCGTCCCTCCCACCGAATCACGTTGGCAATCGCTTCGCGGCATCGATCGCAGCGACCGAATCTATCGACGCGTCCTAACAACCTTCGCGCTCGCGCTGCCACTCCTGATTCTGATCATTCTCGGGGTGCTGCTGGTCAGTGCCCTGCCGGCCATGACTGCGTTCGGGCCCTCGTTCCTCTGGACCTCGACGTGGGACCCCGTCGCCGAGGTGTACGGCGCGGCCCCGATGATCTTCGGCACGCTCGCCTCGTCGCTGCTGGCCTTGCTGATCGCCGTGCCGCTGGCGCTCAGCGTCGCGATTTTTCTGACCGAATTCTCGCCGCGCTGGCTGCGCCAACCGGTCGCCTTCCTCGTGGAGCTGCTCGCCGCGATTCCGAGCGTGGTATACGGGACGTGGGGCATTTTCGTCCTCATCCCGTTCCTGCGCAGTCATGTTGTGCCGCCGCTGAAGGCGGTGTTCGGGTGGACGCCGTTCCTGCAGGGTGTGTTCTACGGGAACTCGCTGCTCGCCGGCGGCATCATTCTCGCGATCATGATCGTGCCGTACATCGCAGCGGTGTCGCGCGAGGTGTTGCTCGCCGTGCCGATAAGCCAGCGTGAGGCGGCGCTCGCCATGGGTGCCACGCGGTGGGAGGCGGTGCGCTCCGCCGTGTTGCCGTACGGACGGGCGGGCCTCATCGGCGCGATCATCCTCGGCCTCGGGCGGGCGCTGGGTGAGACGATGGCGGTGACGATGGTGATCGGGAATCGTCACGATATCAGCGTCTCGCTGCTGCAGCCGGCGTACACGATGGCGGCGGCGATCGCCAACGAGTTCAGCGAAGCGACCACGCACATGTATCAATCCGCGCTGTTCGAGGTGGGGCTGATCCTGTTCGTGATCACCGTGGTCGTCAACGCGATCGCCCGTATTCTGATCTGGCGCGTCGCGCGCGGCGCGGCGGTGGGAAGCAAGGCGTTGTGAGCACCCGCGCGTTCAGCCGGCATCTGAGGAGCCGTCTGATGACGGTACTGGTCATCATCCTGTCGTTCACCGCCGTCCTCGCCCTGGTGCTCATTCTCGGCAACCTGATCGCGAAGGGCGCGTCGTCGATCGACTGGGCATTCTTTACCAAGAGCCCGGTCCCGGCCGGACAATCGGGTGGCGGCGTCGCCAACGCGATTGCGGGAACCGTCATCGTCGTGGGCCTCGCGGCGTTGATCGGCGTGCCCATCGGGGTCGGCGCCGGGATGTATCTCGCCGAGTATGGCGCCGGACGGCTGGGGTTCCTGGTGCGCTTCGTCGCGGACGTGCTGAACGGCACACCGTCGATCGTGATCGGCATCGTGGGATGGACGTTCATCGTCAAACCGAGCGGCCACTTCTCGGCGCTGGCCGGCAGCGTCGCGCTGGCCATCCTGATGATCCCCATGCTGGCGCGGACCACGGAGGAGATGGTCCGCCTGGTACCGCACTCGCTCAGGGAGGCGGCACTGGCGCTCGGCTACCCGCGCTGGCGTACCTCGCTCAAGATCGTGGCGCGCACGGCCTTGGGCGGGATCGTGACGGGATGTCTCGTCGGCATCGCGCGCGTTGCGGGAGAGACCGCGCCGCTGCTGTTCACGGCACTCGGCAATCTCAATTTCACGCTTTCCGTCGGCCAACCGATGCAGACGCTGTCGCTCCAGATCTACGTCTACGCGACCGGCCCGTTCGACGAGTGGCATCGGCTGGCCTGGGCGTCGGCGCTCGTGCTGATGGGACTCGTCCTCGTGATCTCAGTCGCGGCCCGCTGGGTCACCCGGCAGCGCTATGGTAGCGTCCGCTAACACGCGGCTTCGCCTCGAGGTCTCGCACCTGACGGCGCTGTTCGGACAACAGCGCGCCGTGCGCGACGTGTCGCTGCTGTTTCCGGCGCATACGGTCACCGCCATCATCGGGCCGTCGGGCTGCGGCAAGTCCACCCTGCTCCGCTGCCTCAACCGGATGCACGAGCTGACCCCGGGTGCGACGGTCAGCGGCGAGGTGCTGCTCGACAACGTGAACATTTACGCGCCGGACGTGAATCCGGTCGAGCTGCGGCGCCGCATCGGCATGGTGTTCCAGCGCCCCACGCCGTTCCCCACGATGTCGATCTACGACAACGTCGCGGCTGGACTCAAGGTCAACGGCCGGCGGCCCCGCGCCGAAATCGACGACGCTGTCGAGCGTGCGCTGCGCCAGGCCGCGCTGTGGGACGAGGTGAACGATCGTCTCCGCACCAGCGCGCTGGCGCTGTCGGGCGGCCAGCAGCAGCGGCTCTGTATCGCGCGCGCCGTGGCGCCAGAGCCGGAGATTCTGCTGCTCGACGAGCCGACCGCGTCGCTCGATCCCGCCGGCACCCAGCGCATCGAGGAGCTGTGCCACGAGCTCAAACGGCTCTACACGATCGTGATCGTGACGCACAACATGCAGCAGGCCGCGCGCGTGTCCGATTACACGGCGTTCATGTATCTGGGGAGCCTGATCGAAGTCGGAATCACCAATGAGGTCTTCACGAAGCCGAAGGTCGAGCAGACGGAAGCGTACATCACCGGAAGGTTTGGATGAGGACAACTACGGCGGATCGGTTTGGCGGTTCGGCGGATGGAAACACGGCTATCGAGCCGCCCAACCGCTCAACCGCCCAACCGCCCGTCCTCGAGTCGCAAGCCTACAGCTTCTGGTACGGGCCGAAGCAGGCGCTGTTCGACGTCAGCTGCGCCATCCCGCCCAACGCGATCACCGCGCTGATCGGCCCCTCGGGCTGCGGCAAGACGACGTTTCTGCGGTCCATCAACCGGCTGCACGATCTCACCCCCGGGGCGCGGCACGCCGGTGATATCCTCCTCGACGGCGTATCGATCTTCGCACCCGGCACCGACGTGGTCGGGCTGCGACAGCGGATCGGGATGGTCTTCCAGCGCCCCAATCCATTCCCCAAGCCGGTCTATGACAACGTGGCGTACGGGCCGCGCCTCAACGCCCTCGCCCATCCGCGCGAGCTGCCGGATCGTGTGGAACGCGCACTGCGGCAGGCCGCGCTGTGGGACGAGGTGAAGGACCGGTTGCGTGAGCCGGGGACCTCGCTCTCCGGCGGGCAGCAGCAGCGGCTCTGCATCGCGCGCGCGCTGGCGAACGAGCCGGAGGTGCTGCTGATGGACGAGCCGTGCTCCGCGCTCGACCCGATCGCGACGCAACGCATCGAGGAGCTGCTCGTCGAGCTGAAGCGGACGTATACAATCGTGATCGTGACGCATAACATGCAGCAGGCGGCACGCGTCTCGGATTACACGGGATTCTTTTACGTGGGCAAGCTGGTGGAGTTCGGCAGGACCCAGCAGGTCTTCACTCGACCCACCGATGAACGGACGGAAGCCTACATCACAGGAAGGTTCGGATGAACGCACAAGCGACAAGCCATCGGCATTTCCACGACGAGCTCTCCGAGCTCAAAGTCGCGCTCCTCAACATGTCGGGCGAGGCGCAGGCCGCGCTCGCCGCCGCGGTCGACGCCGTGCTGCAACGCGACGGCGAGAAGGCGCGCGACGTCATCGCCGGGGATCGTGAGATCGACAATCTCGAGCTCGAGGTCGAAGAGACCGTCATCCGCCTGCTCGCGACACAGCAGCCGATGGCGCGCGATCTGCGGTTCCTCACGGCGGCGATGAAGATCTCAAACGACCTCGAGCGCGTCGGTGATCACGCCGTCAACATCGCGCAGTCCGCCGAGCGCCTGCTCGCCAGCCGACCGATCGTACCGGAGCCGGAGCTGCTGGAGATGGCCCGGCAGGCGCGCACCATGCTCGCCGACGCGCTGGATGCGTTCGTCCGCGGCGACGCGCAGGCCGGCCGCGCGATCTGCCGCCGCGACGACAGCGTCGATGCGCTGCACGCATCGATGTTCCGGATTCTGCTGACGCACATGATGGAAGACCCGCACATCATCGGCACCGCGATGGAGCTGTTCTTGGTGAGCCGGAATCTCGAACGGGTGGCGGACCTGGCCACGAACATCGCTGAGGACGTCGTGTTCCTGGTCGAGGGCAAATCGATCAAACACCACGCGGAAGAGCGGTCTCAGTAACTCCGGTAGCGGTAATACGACTCGGGCTGCGTCGGCCGGCGGCGCAGCACCTCGTCCGAGGCGAACAGCCGTATCAGGAGCAGCCCCGCCACAAACCCACCGATGTGCGCGAAGAAGGCGACGCCACCCTTCTCGATTTCGCTGAGACCCGCCAGTCCGCTCAGAACCTGCAAGAGGATCCAGTAGCCGAGCATCACCCAGGCGGGCAGCGCGATGCTCGTGATATAGATCGGGAGAATGATCAGGGTGTGAACGCGCACCCGGGGATAGAGCAGCAGATAGGCGCCGAGCACTCCGCTGATTGCCCCGGACGCGCCGACCATCGGGACCACCGAGTGGGGGCTGACGAACGTCTGTGTCGCGGCGGCCGCGATACCGCACAGCAGGTAGAAGATCAGGAATTTCCCATGCCCCATCACGTCTTCGATGTTGTTCCCGAACACCCACAGGAACACCATGTTGCCGATCAGGTGCAGCCAGCCACCGTGCATGAACATCGAGGTGAGCACGGTCCAGTACTGCGGCGTCGCGTGGACCAGGCAGTACATCCCGGGCGCGAGCTCGACGCCGCTTCCCGGCTTGACGCTGTGCAGCACTTCGGCAGGGATTAGGCCGAGGTTGCAGACCGAGTGGACCAGTGGCCCCTGCGCCCCCGCGCCCTGCACTAGAATGAAGGCGAGCGCATTGGCGATGATGATGGCGATGGTGATGACGGCGGGTCGTTCGGTGGGGTTCTCATCCTTGTACGGAAACATGAGGCGGAATCTAGACCGCCTCACCTAGGCGTCTAGGCGCCAAGCCGACTGCCTTTTTGGCATTTTAATTCGGCACGATGCTTGCCTTCTGCGACCGAGAGCATCAGGTCGGCATCAAATCCCTATCAGGAGCTGAGAAATGGCTGAGAAGATCATCGGCATTGACCTCGGGACGACAAACTCCGTAGTCGCGGTGATGGAAGGTGGCGATCCCGTCGTCATCCCCAACGCTGAGGGCGGGCGCACGACCCCCTCAGTGGTCGCATTCACGAAGGATGGGGAGCGACTCGTTGGGCAGGTGGCGAAGCGGCAGGCGGTGACCAACCCGCAGAACACGATCTTCTCGATCAAGCGATTCATGGGACGGCGCTACGAAGAGGTTACGGAAGAGATCAAGCGCGTTCCCTACAAAGTCGTGCGCGGTCAGAACGGGCTTGTGGCGGTGGAGGTCAACGGGAAGCAGTACGCCCCGCCGGAGATCTCGGCGATGATCCTCCAGAAGATGCGGCAGACGGCGGAAGACTACCTCGGCCACAAGGTCGAAAAGGCGGTCATTACCGTTCCCGCGTACTTCAACGACTCGCAGCGCCAGGCGACCAAGGACGCCGGCAAGATCGCCGGCCTCGACGTGGTCCGCATCATCAACGAGCCCACGGCATCGGCCCTCGCCTACGGCCTGGACAAGAAGAAGGAAGAGAAAATCGCGGTGTACGATCTGGGCGGCGGGACGTACGACATCTCCGTCCTCGAGCTCGCCGAAGGCGTGTTCGAGGTCAAGAGCACGAACGGCGACACGCACCTGGGCGGCGATGACTTCGACGCGCGGGTGATGCAGTGGCTCGTCGACGAGTTCAAGCGCGACCAGGGGATCGACCTCTCCAAGGATCCGATGGCGCTGCAGCGCCTCAAAGAAGCCGCGGAGAAGGCCAAGATGGAGCTGTCGACCGTGATGCAGACGGAGATCAATCTCCCGTTCATCACGGCGGACCAGTCCGGACCCAAGCACCTGAACCTTTCGCTCACGCGTGCCAAGCTGGAGCAGCTGGTGGACGATCTGGTGAAGCGCACCATGCCGCCCATGCAGCAGGCCCTGACGGATGCCGGGCTCAAGCCGGGTGACATCAACGAAGTCATCCTGGTCGGTGGCCAAACGCGGATGCCGAAGGTCCAGGAGATCGTCAAGAGCTTCTTCGGCAAGGAGCCGCACAAGGGCGTCAACCCCGACGAGGTGGTGGCCATCGGTGCGGCGATTCAGGGTGGTGTGCTCGCGGGCGAGGTCAAGGACGTATTGCTGCTCGACGTCACGCCGCTGTCGCTCGGCATCGAGACGCTGGGCGGCGTCACCACCGTCCTGATTCCCCGCAACACGACCATCCCGACCAAAAAGTCGGAGGTGTTCTCGACGGCGGAGGACAATCAGACGACGGTGGAGATCCACGTGCTCCAGGGCGAGCGGCAGATGGCCGCGGACAACCGCACCATCGGCAAATTCCAGCTCACCGGAATTCCACCCGCCCCGCGCGGCATCCCGCAGGTCGAGGTGACGTTCGACATCGATGCCAACGGCATCCTGCACGTCTCCGCGAAGGACAAGGCGACGGGCAAGGAGCAGAAGATCCGGATCGAAGCGTCGTCCGGCTTGGCGGACAAGGACATCGACAAGATGGTGAAGGACGCCGAGGCGCACGCCGCCGAGGACAAGAAGCGGCGCGACGTGATCGAGCAGCGGAATCGCCTCGACAACATGGTGTATCAGGTCACGAAGGAGTCCAAGGAGTGGGTGGACAAGCTCGAGGCGGGCCTCAAGTCCCGGCTCGATGCGGCGATTCAGTCGGCGCAGTCGGCTCTGCGCAGCGGCAACGCCGACGAGATCAGCAAGGCGCTCGAGGAGCTGCAGCAGGCCTATTCCGCGGCGGGCGCGTCATTGTACGCGGCACGCGGAGCGGGAGCGGAAGGCGGCGCCGGCCCGTCCGGTAGTGCTGACGGCCAGCCCGGTGCCGAAGCAGGTGCCAAGAAGGATGCGAATGTGGTGGATGCCGATTACGAAATCATGGACGACGATAAATCCAAAAAGTCATAAAAGGGGGAACGGATGTCGGTGAAGACGCGGGACTGGTTGAAATTCGGCACTTTGGTGGCAATGGCGTTTGCGCTCGGGTTGGCATTCGCCTCGGCCTTTCGTTTACCCGCTCGCGGCGAAGCGGCGGTCCGCTCGGTCCTTCAGGACACGGGGCGGCCCATTCCTCAGGCGAAGGCCGCGGTCGATCTCGGCCAGGCATTCGCCTCGGTCGCCGAGCATGTGAAGCCAGCGGTCGTGTTCATCCGCTCCGAACGCCGTGAGCGGGTCGCCAACCGCCGGTTGCCGCCGGGGTTCGAGGATTTCTTCCAGGTCCCGCGCCGTCCCCAGGTCGAGCAGGGGTCGGGGTCGGGCTTCCTGGTCTCGCAGGACGGATACATCCTCACGAATAATCACGTCGTGCAGGGCGCGGACCGCGTGACGGTGCGGCTGTTCGACAACCGTGAGTTCACGGCAAAAACTATCGGGACCGATCCCTCCACCGACGTCGCGGTCATCAAGATCCAGGCAACAGGGCTGCCGACGGTCCGCCTCGGCGATGCCGATTCGACCGAAATCGGCAACTGGGTGCTGGCCATCGGCAACCCGTTGGGGGAGAACTTCACCTTCACCGTGACGGCCGGGATCGTGAGCGCCAAGGGGCGTCTGCTCGCCGGCCTGAATCAAAGCCGCTACGCCATTCAAGACTTCATTCAAACCGATGCGGCCATCAATCCCGGCAACTCGGGCGGGCCGCTGGTCAACGTGCGTGGCGAGGTCATCGGCATCAATTCGGCCATCGCCAGTGAGACCGGATACTATGCCGGGTACGGGTTTGCAATCCCGATCAACCTCGCCCGCACCGTGATGACGCAACTGATCGCCACGGGGCACGTCGAGCGCGCCGTCATGGGCATCAGCATCCGTGACGCAGATCAGGAAGACGCGCAGGCGGTCGGGCTACCGACGATCAAAGGCGTGGTCGTCCGCGATTACACGAATGGTGATTCGCCGGCGAAGCGCGCCGGAATCCAGCCGGGCGACGTGATTGTCGCGGTCGAGGGGCAGCCGGTGCAGTCCGTTCCTCAGCTGCAGCAGCGCGTCGGCTTCAAGAAGCCCGGAGACGTCGTGCAGGTCACATTCGTACGCGGCGGGGGGCGGCAGCAGACACTGCCGGTGCGGCTCTCCGCGCCGCCCAGTGCCGACCGCGAAATCGCCGAGAGCGATTCCGGTCAGCGCAACGAGCCGGCGAGCGCCACCAGTCCGCTGGGCATTTCGGTGCAGCCGCTCACGCAGGAAGACGCGCGTGATCCGGACCTGCGTCCGGTGATGCGCGCCGGTGGAGCGCTGGTGGTGAGCGAGGTGTCCCCGGACGGGCCCGCCTACCGCAAGCTCGCGGATGCGTCATCCGGATATCCCGACATCATCCTGAAGGTCAACGGGCAGCAGACACGTAGCGTTGCCGAGTTCAAGACCGCGGTCGCAGCAGTCCGGAAAGGCGACGTGGCGACACTGTCGGTGTTGCGCCGCACGCCGGACGGCTGGCTCGGTGACATCGTGAGAGTGCGCGTTCCCTAGCGGACGCCCGGCTCGGCCGCCGGCCGGCGCTCGACCAGCATCATCACGGCGGTCACGGCGAGCCACAGGACGAACAGCGCCTGGCTGTAGTAGAGGTTTGGCGAGAATTCGCTGAACACTACAGCCACGGCGCTGTTTGCTATCGCGACGACCCACGCCATCCAGGCGAGCCACTTCGGCCACACCCCGCCGTTCCGTATCGCCCACCCGAACATGTAGGCCACCAAGCCGAGCAGGAACGTCGCGAGCCGCTCAGCGGCGAGTCCCATCGGGTGCAGCATGTCATAGACGAAAACGGCGTGCGTCCCGGTCAGCCCCGTGTCGGACGCGGTGTAGGCACGCGCCAGCTGCCAGCCGGCGCCCACCATGAAGAGGATGTTGAGCGACCAGACGGAAAAGGCGAATGCGCCCAGCCGCACGCCCGCGCGACCCGGTGTGGAGCCGGGCGTATCGTTGTGGCGCAGCGCGACGCCGATCAGGCCCGTGTACATGAATGCCAGACCGAACAGCAGCGACCAGTGAATCGCGCGCCAGCCCTTGGTCCGTGCGATGGTGCTGAGCTGCGCAGCGCCGTCGCCGGAGAGGAGCGGATGCATGAGGCCGGCGACACCAACCAGCAGGACGCCGATGAGCAGACACAGTCCGTAGAACAGCGGCCGGCGCGTCACGACCATTGGCATTCCCCGAGGTTGGAAGTCGGGCCTAATCTAGCACGCACTCCGGCCGGCGATATATTGCCCGCAATGGACCTCAATCGAATTCTCCGCGAGGGCTTCATCGCCGGCTGCATCGGCGCCGCGACCGTCGCCGCCTGGTTCCTGGTGGTGGACACGATCAACGGCCAGCCGCTGTTCACGCCGGCGATGCTCGGCAGCGCGGTCTTCTGGGGCGCGCACGATCCCTCGGCTGTCGTCATCGAGCCCGCCCGCATCTTCGGCTACACGATGATTCACGTCAGCGCGTTCGTCGTGGTGGGATGCATCGCCGCGGCGCTGGCGGCCGAGGTCGAGTTCGCGCCCTCGACACTATTCCTCGTCATCGTGGGATTCTGCTTCTTTGAGGTCGGCTTCTACATCCTCGTCGCCCTGCTCGCCAAGCCGCTGCTCGGCTACCTGGCGTGGTGGAGCGTGGCAATCGGGAACGGACTGGCAGCCCTCGGCATGGGCTATTACCTGTGGCGTGAGCACCCGCGGATCGGTGAGGAGCTGCGCCGGCACCCGCTCGGAGAGACCGAAGACGGAGAATAAGGGCGAATGATCAATGTCCAATGATCATTGATCATTGGACATTCGCGCGCCGTAAGCTTCCTCCGGAACGCTTGTCTCCGCATCAGCGCGCGCATCCCAAACGGAATATCGGAACCACGCGACCGTCATCACGATCCACAGCATCAATCCCCCCAGGACCCACATCAACAAGCCGCCAATCTGCTGATCCTCGAGCGGCGAGAGACCCCAGACACGCGGGGCGGCGGCGTAGAACGGATAGAGCACCGAGTCGGACAGCGTGATGAGCGCCCCCGTCACCGACATGGGAATGCCGAGCAGGAACAGGTAGAGCAGCTGGAGCAGGTGCGGGATCCGCGGCAGCTCCGGAACGGGTGAGAGCACCGGCCACCACATGAGAACGGCCGTTGTGAGAAAAATCAGGTGCTG